>Ga0065711_1009685_pt1 | contig 17662 bp, 11 predicted proteins | sample Hoacrofraction12_FD_59098 | JGI IMG/M metagenome (GOLD analysis project Ga0065711, IMG submission 59098) | Hoatzin crop microbial communities from Cojedes, Venezuela - Epithelial fraction 12 v2 (version 2) | ecosystem: Host-associated > Birds > Digestive system > Esophagus > Crop | place...
ACTTACCGCACTTCGGGGCCTGAACATTAAAATCCAATAATAATCGTTGCCCGTGTGTGACGTACTGTGCTTTAATGCTCTATTTCTTACTCAGCCTCCCTTTCCATTTGCAAGAGTATTTTTAATCATGATGTTTAGTACTTTGGCATTTTGTACTTTCAGTGTGTTTTATAAATGTGATTAGCTGGTCCTCACAGCTCTCCTGGGAAGACACAGAGTGATTGTTTGCCACCGTAATGAAATGATTACCTTGCCTTTGATGGAAGTGCTCTGCTTCTCTGGAAGCTGTTAAATCATCACTAGCAGAGATTACTCTTATAAACCCCTTTAGAGAGCAGACAGCTGCTGCTGCTTCCTGCCCGCTGCAACAGAGCTGGCTGCACCAAATGCCAGCCATCCTTCTGTCGCTGGAATTTATCCTGCAGGCTGTCTGGTGATTCTCTTGCTGCATCTTCTTAACATGAAATTTTAAAAGTTAATAGTGTGTAGGAATATGCTACCAATATAATTAACGTATTTTTATTTTAAGGGCAAAGTCCAGTGAAAGCTGCCTGAGACACCAGCTATATCAGCCTTTTTTCTTAAGACATTGCAACAAAGTTTTCTGAAATGATACTGAGCACTGTTCTGCTCTGCCCTCAGTAACAGCCTGAGCAAGCAAATTGCTTAGGCTGCTAGATGTAAACATCTCCAGGAGACAAAATGCAAGTGTGTGTTTGCCAAGAGGGCCAACTGCTTCCTTTTGTGAAGAAGCGTGATGGCTGCGGTGATTTCTGTTGTCGCTTACCCCTGTCCTCTGCAGCACAGATACTTGGTGGTTGACAGCAGGTTGAGAGTTTTGTGAATGCCTTTGCTCTTAGAGAAGAGAAAGATGTGTAGTGACGTTACAACCTTGCCAATAACGCATACACTTACAATCCTGCATGGTTTGGAGCCTGGTGTGCATGGAGTCTTTGAAAAATATGTGAAGAGTTTCTGTGGTTTTATGCTGGGAAGGAGCTGTAAAATAGCTTGCATTACAACTAAAGGCGAAAGTGTTGCATCGGAGAAACCTTTTTTCCTTTTGTTGCCTTTAAAGGGAGCGTGTTGCTTTTAAAACTGTTTGATTACTGAAGAAGGAAAAAACGCCTAACTTTGTGGATTTTTTGCATTGTTCAGACAGCTTGGCATGGAAGCTCTTCTATATGGCCGGGTGTTTCTTTGTGGCAGCTCAGAATCTGGAGCAGTGGGAGGTAAGATGCTGAACTCGGGAAATGAGGTCGTGCTGGCTTAGAAGCAGTCGGCAGATGTGAATTCCAGCAGCCCCACGCACTTGCTCGGTCGCAACAGACAGGTTAGGCTGCTGGCTTTGGGGAAACCCTGCGGGGTTGGTAGACTACGACTAGAATTAGGGCAGTAATTCTTTCACTACACAAGCATGAATATGTGAAGCTAAACATAAGAGTGTTTTTTAAGGGGAGGCTTACCCCAGACTGTTCTGTGGCCTTTCTTCCTTGTATGTATAAGAGGGAGAAAGAATAGCACGTCCAGCTGCTGCAACATGATTTCTTACTTACCGTCCCAGCTAATGACGGAATGACCATTAAATAGGGTAGCTCTCACCTTCCAGGCTACTTGGCCATTTCCCACTGGGAAGGGAGTGCTGTTTTTATAATCCTGTGGGCGTTGGTTTGCTGGGAGTCGGACTGAGAGCAATAACCCGTTATGTAGGTGTGTCACCTTGTGACGTAAGAGACATCCTCTTTTCATCAACTCTCAGGGGTATTTTAAGTCTGGTGTAAGCCTGGCCTGTATAGCCCAACAGTGGAATTTTGGTGGAGTTAGTGACTGTGTTAGTGAAACGTGTAACGAGAACTTACGTTCACTGCAGGCCAAATGCATACACCAAAAGTGAAAATTGCAGGAGCTCCAAGTTAGTGTTCAAATCTGATTCCAGGCAAAGTTTTTATTACATAAGGAATGTGGCAAGAGAGGGAGTGAAATCAGCTTTGACTTCCTTCTGGAAGTAACACGGGAGACGTGGTAGAGTCTCTGTTAAAGCCAAGAGCAAGTTTGTGATTTTCAGTCTAATAATAGAGGAATGTCTTTAAAATAGCTGTGTATTTTTCTGTGTTACCCAGATTATTTTCCCATTTTCCCAAAGTAACTATTTTACTTTGAAGCATAGCTACTGATGGTGCTTTTAAGAAAATCTTGATTTTTATTTTTCAATTTTACAGGAAGCTGTATTTGATAAGAACAAGGGAACAGTCTGCCTAAAAACATTCAATCTTTACAAAAAAATACTGACCTTCTCAAAAGGAGGCAATGAACAAGGTGAGAAAGCAGTGTCTGTTAGTGAGTGTGAGTGAGCAGACGGAAGAAATGCATGCATACCCATTTAATAAACCTCTCTGGAGTTCCATGCTCAGATTAGTCACATCTGCTTTCAGATGTGCTTTGTTCCCAAGCAGCAGATGCAATAATCTGCCTCTCAGGACCCAAATGCTTTTTCAGGTCAGGGAGCTGAATGCATCTGCTTAGTTGTTTTCATCCAAGATAGCTAGGCGTACGTGGTTTTTTCCATTATAGTCCTAGCTGTTCCTTTGGGATGTTAACGGTTTGTATTGCCCTTGGCTAGCCTGCTTTGCGGGTGGGACTGGTGAAAAACTTGAATTTTGGATCCAGGAGTGGAGATTTCTGTAATCTAATCTGGTTTTGGTGGCAGGCAAATCTTTAGATATGATACACAAGCAGGCATGTTGTATCCTGCAGATATATAATATGCATTTAAACCAGCGTATTCTGTAGTTGAAGTATGGTACGTGACTTGGCTCAGTCACTGCGAGGCAGGAGCTCCATCACAAACTGAAGTAGGATCCTCTTTAATGTCAGAATTTTTATTCTGCTTGCTAGTCAAAATCAAACCAACTCTCAGTGTGCTTAGAAAACTGAAAAAATTTGGAATGCCCTTCGACTGAATTGGTTTTTAAACAGCTTGTTTTGGAGATGGAAGATAAGAGATGTGGAGAGAAGGACTTTTAATGTTTCTGATCTTTTCTTTAGGTTATGTTTGTATGTTGAGAAGCTGAGCACATCTCTTCCCGAGAGGTTATTTGGTAATATGTTTCAAGTACCATTAGCGTGGGGATGCAGAGATCAGCAGATGCTTGGAATAGTGAAATCTTTCAGTGTTTGTTCCTTCTCAGTAACCTTAACACCTGTTTACCTGCTCTGTACAGATAAGTAGTTAAAACTGTCACTAAAGTGGGAAACACAAGTAATAAACGAGTGGTGCTCAGTTCCTGGGAGGCAGTGTATCTTGTTCCTCAGGGTCTGTACCGCTAATAGGGGTGTGGTAAGATCTCCTCGGTTGTTTTGCCTGTTCAGCTCAGCGACTGTTTGCTCTTGCAGGAAGGAGTGCCTGGGTTGTACGGGATCAGAGCAATAGTACTCACAAGCAGAGAGCCCCGGGCCTGGCAGTCACTAGCGGCAGTGCCGAGAGCTTGCTGTAACGCTAACAGACTGCTTTGCTTTCCACGTCTGTTCACAGTAGTGGCTCTGCTCAATGAGATCCGAGACGTGAACGTGGAGGGGGAGACGGTGCGGTATTTCGGGAAGGGTTACCTGGTCGTGCTGCGATTCGTCACTGGATTTTCACACCCGCTGACTCAGAGTGCAGTGTTGGGCTGTAGAAGGTGCAGTGTGGACGTTTTTTAATTGGAATGTATGAGGTGGGAAATACCAATCACATGGGTCAGTAATTGCCAACTATTGAGACTCATCTTAGCTCCATTTTCATACTTGCTGATATGACCTTGTGTTATTCAGTTTAACTTTTTTAAACCCTTAAATATCTGCAACTGAAAGCGTTAGGGCATCTCTCATTAGAGTACTCATTGTATTTAGATACCCAAGATCCCTTTAGTGCTGCCTGTCTGCTGTAGTTACCTTCGCTAGCTCAGCGGTGCAGTGGCAGAGGGGTTTCATTTTATTTTGCAAACATTCAGCGTATTTATCAGTTAACAGCAGATTTGTTTTAAGCATCAATCATAAGGAATCTTGCAGCGGGGACTGTGGGAAAAGGATTGATTTGTTCTGATGTGGAATTGATGGCTTGGCTTGATACGCCTGCATGAGTGAGATGCTGTCGGGGATACTCTGTGCCGTGTGTTGACTGGCTCTTCAGACAGGTCTCTAGAATTAGTGAGCCTGTTCTTGTCTTGTCAACACCACAGTTCCGCTGACTCTTACCTTGTTTTTTCCTTTCCAGTGATGTGGAAGCAGTTGCCAAACTCATTACAAGTTTTCTGGAACTGGACAGAGTAGAGAGCCAAGAAGATCTCTCTCAGAGCAGCGAAACAGAGGCTAGTGATGCAGATGAACCACAGGATAAATATTAATAGTCATCATGAGCTGAAGAAAGCAGAGGCTTTCCAACATCTGGAAAACTGATTGTTCTTCAGAAAAAGAAATCCCTCACAGCCTTGACCTGGGCATTTCTCTACACGTGCATTTACAAAGGGAGGAATCTGTCCTAGGGCACCTTTTTTAGTGCTAAACGGCTTCAGGACCCACACTCCCAGTATTGCTGTTGTCATGTCCAAAGCAAATTGTTTTATTTGCTCCCTTGCCTTAGTTCCTGCATGTGGACACTGCTGGCTTTTGAACTTTGTCAGCTCATCAAACTTGTTAGATATTTATTAATGAATTGGTTTGAAATCAGTTATTGCTTGCCCATTAATGAAGTGGAGATACGGATGTGAACTTCCACTTACTGCAAACATCTGCTGCAGGTACAGTATGTGAAATGCAGAAGAGCTGAACTTGTAACTCGTAACACAGTGCTTTGAGGTTTTTCTTGAAATGTTGTAAATGACTGAATATATTGCTAAATTGTTTTGAAGCAGCTTAATATATGCGATTAGGATAGTGGCGCTTTTTTATTCTCTACTACTGACTTTTCATTAGGTACCAGTGGAAATTAAAGTTTGAATGACTGTCTTGGAATTAGACACATCAGGTTGATCAACTTGCTACATTGTCTTGCTTCTCTTGGACTTGCCAAGGAGCCATAAATAGTAAGCAAGAAAATGATCATGTTGATGATTCAGCATCTTTGGGATGTTCTAGCTTAATCCTATTCTGCTTAACTTCTGGGCGTAGACTACCCCAAGATAGAATAGCATTTTTCTAGATCTCAACGTTTACTATTTTAACTGTGTATTTAGAAAGGAAGAGAAAACTGGTGTCACACAACATGGTAGCCTAGATTTGTTTAGTATTTCCTCACTTGAAATGATACCGAAGTGCTAAATAATAATTTTATTTTTAAGATAGCTGGGATAGATCCAATGTTTGACTTGCACCCGTGTTTTACTCCAAGGTGTATGAAAGCTACCTCTGTTAGTCAACAAGTTCTGTCTAGAACTAAAACTTTGTCGTGCCTGTATCAACATGTTAGTCCAAGAAAAATGTTGTAAAGAGCTGAAAGTTCCTTCAACATGCTAAAAGTGCTTGTATTAAAGCTCACTAGGTTTTACGTAGGAATTGTGTGGTGTTAAGACCTGCATTAGAAAATACTTGCACAGTTAACGTCTAGGAGATCTGAACAGGGTACCAGGTGACTGTGGTCTGCGCTCACATTTGGCCAGCAGCAAATGTCTTCTGGCAGCAGTTTCTTCAGGACTTGAAAGAACCTGTGTTCTTGTTTCAAAACACTCTACCTCTACAGAAGAGAAAGCCAGGAACGGATGCCAGCAGAAGCTGCATCCTGTTGTGAGTTCCAGCTATATCTGAAATTAGGCACCTGCTTATCTGACCACAGCGCAGGCTGTACCAGGATTTCACTTCATTAGGACCTGGTACGTGAGCTGTGAGACAGCGAGGCTCCTGCTGTCGGTTTGGGAGGGTGCTCCAGCTCTAACAGGGAGATAGCTGTCGGTGCAGCTGGACTGCAGCACAGAAGTGCATCTGTTTCTGTTAAGAAAAGAAACTTGTGATCACATCAGGTACCAAAGCAGACCTCTGCCAGTAGGCATGTGTGTGAAGTCTTCTGAGCTGGTGGGATAGTTGTGTGGCTTTCAGTCTCCACCCCACATCGCTGGGTTTGGGAAGTTCCTGGCTATCAATGTGGGAAAATTAGGTTGCAGGCAATTAGCTAAATTTGATCTTTATTCTGAAGCACAGCTGTAAGCTAAATAATTATCAAGCCTGTTGAAAAAAAACAAATACTGCAGGATGTAACACTATGGAAAGATCTTCATTTAAATCCACTCTAATATATATGCTAGGTAATGCTCATGTTGGGGAAAGGAGAGTGAGATTGGGAATTTGGAGAAGGCTGTTTGTTTTCTGGTGTGTCCCCCCCCCACGTAAAATGAGATTGTCAAGTGTTCTGAGGACTGCCAGTAAGAAATACTGAAGAAATTAGTGTATTTAATGGTATAATGTAAGCAAAAGAGCTCAACCTGCAGGTAATTGCTGCTTTGTAGCAGGGATATTCCGAGGGAGTACGCGACGTGGATGTGCATTGCACTGAATATTCTGAGCCCACAGATTTGACCATGGATGAAACAGACCAACCTGCCTGCTTTTAATCTTAGCTATATTTGGTTTCTTCTGTCTTTCCATGAGAGGTCACACACCATGGAAGATACAAACCACGCTGTGGTTTTCCAGTTAAAAATCAGCTTGAGAAAGGTAGGTCTCTTGATCTAACCCTGCGCTGCATCCTGTGCCCTGCATCTGCTGAGCTCTTTTGTGCGCCTAGCTTGCTGCACGCTGTTGGTGTTGGTAATGTATATAGTTATGGAGTATGCAATATCATTGTGCAAAGCCTGAAACAAAGGAAGGGAAACTCAGAATCCCTAGAAAGGGGAATGACCTTTAGGAAGATAGAACATAGCTTGAAATACGTTCTGCGGATTAAGTTGCATTTTGAGTTGATGTCCAATGATCGTCTCTTCAATGATGTTCTGCACCGTCCCCCTCACCCCTCGGTTTCCTACTGGTGGTAGGCTGGAGAGGACTGACTGCTGTGTGTGTAGGAGGAGCGTTGTGACTCCTCAGCCTTTTGATGAGCTGCTGCAATCCTCTCTGGTACCATGCCCTTGCGCATTTGGCAGCTCTGTCACCACAGGAACTAGTCAAGTCTCAGATGAGAACCTGAGTTCCGTACATGGAGCTGATGTGAAGGGGGACTGAGTAACTTCTCCGGATGTGGTGGGTGCTGCCCGCAGGCCATGCATTGGGCACTGCTGGCTGGTGCACACAGCTGGGGGCTTGTTGTCTCACGTTGGAAAATTAACTTGCAAACTGCTGTTGACATGGATCTGGTTATGGCAGCGTCTGTGGGCTCCTCGGCAGCGGGATGCAGCTCGGAGGATGTGTTTAGAGCAGCAGGTGCTAGCTCAGGGCGGGTTCTGCTCTTCTCTTTCCATTAGTCCTTTCTCCGATCCTCTTTTTCTTGCCACTTTTCACCATTTTGCTGAAGGTTTTGGATGGTTTTCCTCGCTTCTCTTGGGCCGAGCACAGTGACAGGGCCAGCACACGTAGCCTCGTGTGCCCTGTGTCAAGTGGCTTGTACTAAGAGGCATGGCGTGAAAGACTCGGTTCGGAGATCAGGTACTCCCAGGGGAGTATTACAGATGCATTTGTTCAGGTTTTTGCATCTCGGGCTGTCTAGTAACTTGAGACTAGACAGCTGTAGTTTGACTTACAAATGATTTGAAAACCTGCATAAAAGCTCTTGAGTTAGAGGTACCCCCTGCTCCGTAAAGCCAACGCTCTCTAGTACGTCCTTTAACAGAACCGTGTCGGAAGGGCCACTGGGGAGATCCTTCAGCTGCCACTGGAGCCACGTATGTGAAGTTACTTGTGTGAGGTTGGATGGGATCGTGGCCTCAGCTGTCGCACTGAACGAGAGCCACCCTGCACGTTGTACAGAGGGAGAAAGCTGCGTAATCGAAGATGTAATCTAACACTGCTATTTCACAAAATGAGATATTCCAGTAACTAGGATCCATTGTGCAAGTCTCAAAGAAAATCCCCGTATTTCTACTGTATAGCTGAGACAGTGACTCCTGTGCTGTATTTATGAAGTTACACAGATAAGAAAAACTAAGCTGGCTTACACAGGAAATGGAGTGCTAGTTCTGACACTGAAGTAGGTTACCGAGAGGCAAAAATACTTCTGGAGAATGTTTAGAAATTGCTTTTCTACTTTAAAATTGCAAGTAGAATTTCAGCAAGGCCTTGTATATTGTCTTTTTTTTTAAAAAGTCCATTGATAAAATCAACTTTGATAACTTGTTTTGTGTCATTGTAGTCTTTTTTATTGGCTTTAATTAAAATGTATTAAAATACTACTGGCTGTCTGAATTGCCACTTGACAAGAGACTGACTGAAGGAGTTAATGGGGGGAGGACAGGGCAGAGGAAGCCCAAATACCTGGCTCCTTACTGACCCTGCTTTCGTTCTTTTCCTGCACTCCAGCTTTCCATTTCATACTGGCTGACAGAACCAACTCTCCATTCGCCCCCCTTTAAACCAAACCAACATGCAAAACAAAGGCAAGCTTCTATAAACTTTTTGAGTATCAAAGGATTTATTAAAGTAAAATAAATTAAGATCTTGTTTAGCTCATGGTATGTGACTTTTGTAATTAAGGTATACATAGCAATTGATTCTTTACAGGCAAAAATCAAACATGCGGGCCTAACTCCTGTAGCTCGCATGAAGTCTGTTAGAATTGTCCTACGCTGTACTTCTTGTACTTCCTGTATCTAGAGCTGTAATCTTTATAATAAATTGTTCCAAGAAAACTTCAATACCTGTGCTTCCAAAATAAGATTTCTGAGAAAGCAATGAATGAAGCAAACAAGAATATTCATGGTAGTGTACTTAATTACCAGACTTTTGAATTATTTTCCCTTGTGATTATCTTAATGCTCCATTTAAATCCACAAAATATATTGCTATACATTGTTAAAAGTTCAACATCAAAGCAGAGTAAAACTTAGCATTTTTCCCTCCTATTCAGTAGACTTGAGTCATGCTTCAACTTTGGACGAACCTGCAGTCTGAGTCGGGTTTTACATAGCTAAGTAGATGCTTTAAAGTGACTGGGATGGTGCTTTCCTGGGGGGATGAAACTGCTTAGCTTAGATGAAGCCCTAGCAAAAAGTCAAGAAGCCCAATACGTTAAGGCAGTTTTCCCTCAAAGTCCAAAAGCCACCTTTGCTCTTGGCACTCAGCTCCTTCTCTGAAGTTCCCCTGCTCCGTGCTGCGGTGGTTCGCGTTCTCCCACGCATCTGCTGTAACCCAGCCAGCATCTCGACAGCAGTTCCTTGTTCTGACATGAGCAAAAAGCCGGGTGTTAATTCCTGATCTCCAGCTAATCAAAGCTGGATTTAAGACCAAAGGTTTTATGTATTTCAAAGACTGAAAAAGTCCAAAACAGTATCTGGAACACATCAGCTGCTGTGTGCTGTGAAAGCACTCGTCAGGATGGAATGGTAGGACACACCTCTCAATGTACCCGAAAGAGGAATGAGTCACAGTACAGCCCAAAAGCACCTCAAGCGTGTCTGAAGTACCCTAAAGCTGTCATCTTACGGAAATTGGCAAGGGAGGACAGGTTGGCTACTGACTGGAGTAGAACTTGTGGAACTTTTCCAAGTCATTGTTTTGTATGAAAGTCTATTACTACAAATACCAAACTTGGAAGAAAGAGTTTTTTTTCTCCTGCCTTGTAATACAGCTGAGTTGTGACTCACTCCTGCCTTCTGTTACTCAAGGGGAGCAAATCTGACTTAAGAGGGCAGGTGATTTAAGGCTTAGTAATGTGTTAGGACAGGAAAATTGAAATGGAGTTGAAACCTATTAGCTAATAAATTCCTTTATGCCTTCAGGTCACTTTTATTTAAGAACAGTTGTTGCTTCAGCTCTCAAGATGGCAAACTTCATGACTAGTTGCAGATTTCCACTAGCCACGTTTTCCCATAGAATAAGACAGCCTAATTGAAATGCCCCTAATTTTGTGCTTTTATTGCTTTATCTAAATCATCCACCACTTGCTGCAGCTTCTGTAGGCTGGGGTGGACGTTTTCCTCCATCCACTCCTCTACAGTACACTCGTGGAAAACTTGCTCCATGGCTGCCTGGAGGTCCTGCACCACAGCATTCCACTTGGCGAGAAGACTATGCAGAAATCAGAAGGAAGAAACAATCACATTTGCAGCTGAGCTCTGCCTCAGGGGAAGGTGAGCTCACTGGGCCTTAAAACGACTTTACAGGAAAAGAAGAGTTTATTACAAGAGCTCAAAGGACTTGATTTTGCGCAGATGGCAAAGGCTGATGCTGTTTGTGTTTAAGTACCATTAATCTTGGCACTTTTCTTATGCAATGACTTTTAAAGTATCAAAATGTCAGCTCAAAAAAACCACTACATGCATTTTAAGTGTAACTGAAACCCACTGCGAGACCTGTTGGGAATTTAATTCTGGTTTTTGTCAGGAAGTGTAGATGCAGTTGGATATTCACCTCATCCCAGCAGAAAAAGTAGAAATTAGCCATTTAGCATGAACCAGCATCCTCTTCAGGACAAGCTCTGAAAAGAACACCCAGGGAGCGGGCGAAAGGGGTCTGGTTTTATTCCAGGGCCTGCCTGGAACCTGGCCCCGGGGAGCTCCGACCCGAGGCTAACAGCTGCCGTAAGATGCAGCAGGTCTACAGCGGAGTAACTCCATATAGAAGGAAGAGTTTTCTGGAGACCAATTTTCTGCTTGTATTCAAAGAACTTGAACAGAAGGCAGACAAAGATAAACATGCTTTTCTGTTTAAAACCGTACTATGAATAATTCATATTGTTTGATTTCCACTGACGCTTCTGAAATAATTTTAGAAAGAGGCAAGGACTCAAAACTGTATGTACTCGAGTGCCCCAAACACGACAGACTCTATTTCCCTGCAATGCAAACTAAGTGGTGTTACCTGAGTGCATCTGGCTGGAAGTGATGCACGATTATAGGATGAAGAATCTTCCTTTTTCTGTGGTAGGGGCTGAACCAGCCTGTGACATATCTGAAAATGAATGTTAGCACGAGCAGTTTTTGAAACAGCAGTGACATGTGTGGTTGTAGGCTGACAGGGAGGCGATAGGGCTTCAGCTGAGCTTCTCCTGCACAAATAGACAACGCTTAAGGAGTAAGTAAATTTAAGTCTACCTATCTTTGGAACTAACTTGTAGAAGACTGTTCTTGGCAAATGAGAATAACTGATCATCTGTTGCGATTTAAATTTCATTTCAAGCTCCTTTTCTTTTAGTAACCATCCCATTAAACAAATCCATTTTAACTTTAAATAGCAGAAAGATTTAATTCAGGCAAGAACTTGATTCTTGAAATAAGGCAGTTCATAGTGTTTATTACGAATTCTGCTGAAATACTTTAAATTTGCAGCTAAGTATTAGATTCTGCTGAGGTGTCAACATACAGGGATGCGATGCCTGGAATGCGGAGCTTGACGTTTAAATCGCTCTGCTGGAGCGGTGCCCCATTTTGAGCTGACACAGCTCCCGCGCTCCTGCAGACAGCCCGAGGATCAACGCAAACCTCATTACCTGTTCCTTTCAAGAAGTTCATCCACTGATGACTTGAGGTAGAAACTAACTTGCGTCACAAGCGTAAGGATATTGCTCCCGGGAAAGGTCCCCAGACTCGTGCTGTCCAAAGAGGGTCCGTTAGCTTCTGAACTTACCACGCAGTGAGAAACATCGGGATCCCACAGCTGGAATTTTACCTCATGAAAGTATCGGTTTCCAGGTTGGACATTCCCAGGAGCTTTTCCACATTTTCTTTAATCTTTTCAGAATAGCCACCTGGCAGAAGACAGTGGAAGTAAGTCAAAGTTCATAAAAGAGGGTTTTCCTGGAGTACTCTGCATTGGCTTACTAGTTCTGGGATGAAGATTTTTTTAAAAGGTGAAATGGAAATAGAAGGAGGAAAAAAACTCGGGGGTGGCAGGAGTACATTGTCCTTCACACGATTGTCTTGTGCTAGGTAAAGCACTTCGTAGCTATGGGCTTTCCATTCAGCGTGCTGAGTACTTTTAGCGCCTTAGTTAAAAACAAGTAGGTTGTGGGGTTTTTATTTTGAAAATACGAAAAGCAGAAAGACAAAAAGAAAAATTCTGTTGCCAAATGCCTGTAAAGAAACCAGAAACTACAGGAAGAACAGTGTACTTCCCAGTTGATCAGTTAAAACAACATTTACATGTAAACAAGATCTAAATCTAAACAAAATTAGTCTCATTTATATACCCATAGTGTTTCAAATCAGTTTCAAAAGCAATTCAGCTTCTTCATTTTTTTTTAGTATAAGCATGAAGAAGCTTGGGACCATTTGCAGGTTAAAAGGTAATAATTTATTAGTATACTATGGCGATTTTTAAATACATAGGCCAAGAAGCCTCTCTGTTCCTATCACAAACATGCGCTATGTATAATTTATTGCTCATAATTCAGACCACGATCAGATAGCCAAACCACCTCAGAATATAATAAGCCTGTGCCAACCTTAGGGCAAGGTCACGTCACTCTTGTGCTAGGCATTAGCTGAGAGAGAATAAAGCTGTCATTGTACCATTCTTTAGTGCCTGCAGACATACAGCCAACGATGGAATTGCCACAGGGAGAAGCTCACACAAAACAGAGAAGTGATCATACCTAAATAAGAAAATAGGCATCAGACATTTTAGTGTCAGAACATACCAGAACAGTGGGGAGTGTTAATGTTTCAATCACTACAAATCAAAGAGCTTCAGAAACTCCAGTTTCTGTCTCAGAGAAGGGACCTTCTATCTCTGAAACGCTAAGTATTCCTGTTTTACTGAAGAGAACAGATAACCAATCAAATGACTTGCTCAAGCCAAGTAGGGTCAGAAATTGGAATTCAGCTCTCTGGTATTCCCTTAGAGCTCCTGACTGTTGCACAAAAACCTTTTACTCCCTCATTATTACACTAACAAACTCTTCTATCTTGTGCAACTTCATTCTCTTTGAATTCACATCAGACATTCACATACACACCACGCATTCTGTTAACTACGTGGTCTATAAGCAGTCTGAGGTGGCACAATGTAACATTCAAAACCTTCAAATCCAATCTGCTGCTGCTGGTGTCTGCCAGAAGAATTGCTGCTGATGATTAATGCTGTAGCCATTGACTGGAGCTCCGAAACCCACCCTTCACAGTCAGCTGGGCGAGGTCCAGCAGTAACCAGCAGGAAGGACTGCGGGGTTGCAAAGTTTCCTTCTAACTCCCCAGCTCCTCATACCTCTTAGGGAGCTTTTGGGTGGAAGCTGCCTTCCATGTGACCCTTGGAACCATTTAAAAAGATGTTCCTTACCTCTGCCAGCCGGTCAGCGCGATACCTTCAAGGACATCAGCGGGGCTGCTGCTTGCCACTTGCAGCCATCGAAGATGGTTTTTTAAATGGTGTCCAATAAGCGTTAGAGACTGATTCACTCCTGTAGCTCCTTTAAAAGCACTAGCAAACCACACCTTGGAGAAGCCACATCTACGATACTTCTCTATGAGATGAACTGAAATAAGACAGAGAAGAACATTTATAGGACAAGTTTTTCTCCAATTTTAGCCTTGACTGTAGTGCTCCGATTAACAGGAACCCAGGTCCAATTACAACAGGCTGTTGAGCCTTGTCTTGTCAAGCCTCGAGCATCAGCAAGGACGGGAGATCTGACACGCTCTCCAAGCAACCTGTTGCAGCATTTGACTGCCCTCCTGTTCTCATGTGCCCAGTTACTCTGTTCCATTCCCTTGCATTGCTAACGTGCTTCAGTGCTGAGAACTGAGGATATGAAATGAAACGAGCATGCGCAACATCTGACAACTGATTCTTCTTTCAACAAAGAAATTGTCTGTACGCATGTTCGATGCCTGATCGATCCCCCTATGGGAGCCTTTAGGAGTTTTTCCTTTGAATTATACAGATCTATGAAGCCTTGAAGGTTCTTTTGCAGAGCTGTTCAATACAGAGCTATCTGCTCCCACTGGTGTTAAAGCAAGGAGAGTAAATGCAACAGTGCTTGCGAAAAACGTTTCAATCTCCTGTCAGTGATTCCATAGCCCTACTGAAAAGAATTAAGCAGCAGACAATGCAAGTCCTTAATAGGAGAAGCATAAATAGGAAAAGAAAATACGCAATAGCAACTATTACGTGAGATCAAACAAGGGCTATGTTTATGCTATTAAAGCAATAAAAAGCAATTTAACAAAAATGGAATTTTTTCGGTGTCTAACTAAGGTTATGTCTTAGTCACACTATTTTGGTTTGGCTGTTTTGCTTAAAGGTAATAGAGCTCTTTGCTTCTGCGCAGCTCATCAGAGAAGTACAAACCTTTGCCCTCCACGTCGAGGTCTGCTGCATAGTCCCAGATCATTGGCTGCACCAGCTGCGGGACCCCAGACTCTGGAAAGAATAGAGCTCTTCTAAGTAATGGAGAACAGCCAGTTAGTGAGAACTAAGTACGTTTTATTGGTGCAGTAACACGTGACTAGAACTAACTACGGCTTGTCCCTAGAAGTCTTCACTTCCAGCTGAAGCGCCCAGGGGCATTTTCAGCCTGGCCATGGCTTTGGACAGGCGGGTTCACACGCCAGGGGCCACGAAGTCCTCAGACATCTTGAAACCACTCATGTGGATCAGCAGTGACAACTCTGATACCAGAGATTCTGCTCATCCCAAGCCCATCTCATTCTTAGTCCCTTGAATCCATCAGTATACCTGCTGGGTTGAACTGGTGAAGCTGCAAACTGTACACAACAAGATTTCAGCTAAATTCAATGGAAATATTCACCCTGTAAGTTAGAGGTTGTCTGAGCTGTGTTTGTGTAGAACTCCACTTTTCAAGATGCCTTTAAAGTACAAATAAAGATATAGGTTTGGTTTCAAATCCCTTTATAATCAACTCCCTGACTAGTTTTAGACCTGAGAAACCAACCCCTAGAGAAACTGCAGTAAATTATACAGAAGTTCAGTATTTTAACTGCATCCCATTCTAATTTGTTCAGTCTGTGATTCCCTGTGGCAGTACACTGCACTTAGCTAGATGCTGTGCTGCTTGTGTGGAAACTGCATGGGTCCTATCGGGGGTTTTTTTTTGATGATTTCCCATTATTAAAGCCACAACTAGGTCAGTCACTGCTGAGGAGCTCTTCATGGTATTGTCTAAATCTGTTCAGAGCAGACAGGTAAGGTGGCTCTGAAAATGCCAGAACTCCGTCTATGCCAGGACTACTCACATTGTAGCAGTGGCTTCACACTTTTCAACAAACAAGACTCGTGACATCAAGGTCTCGGTGCTATTCCACAAGTCAGTCTCAGAGTTCCTCTTGATGTGCACTGTGATCACCTACACCATCAAAGATGCTCACAGAGTCGCAGCTTCTCCATGTGCATCTGCACCACTGGAACCAGATGCTGCACAGAGCAACAACTGACATTAAAAGGTGGTGAAGGGCATAGAAATTTAGGCCGAGACCACAAATGCTAATAGGCTTTTTTTGTAATGCATAAAGAAAGTAGAATTCATGGCAACCACTGCATGATGACTGTTTTGCTTGTCATTGTGTATTACCAGCTGGAAAACTGAAGTGTGTGGGTGTTGAGAGCTGCCCACAGTCACACAGAAAGTCTGTGGCACACCCAAGGACTCAGTGTGTCTACTCTCATGGTCCGTATCTCCACTATTCTTAGATTTCTTGTTTTCATTATTTTCATCTGCCAGCAAATCTGTTTTAACTGGTTACGTAAACTTTTTTGTATGGTAAAAAACAAGACTCACCCCATCACTGGTCACACACCTGCCAACGTCTCCTCACTTATCCCTCGGAGCATGTCATCCCACACGATGGGCGTCACCGTCGGGTAGGACGAGACCACACAACTTGCAACCGCTTTTATGTGGGATAAGCACAGCTTCTCCAGAGTGTTGTCTCGTTGCTGCAGCCACTGCTTTGACTCCTCTCCTTCGCCGAGGTAGTAGACCTGGAACATTAAACCAATAACCCTGAACATCTTTTATAGGAACAGGGGGAGCGAGTTTGACGCAGTGTCATGAAATCATACAATATTCAACACCTATTGCACAGACCTGACACACTGAGTGGACATATTTAAAAGCAGCTCTCAGTGCTGAATACACTGTAAGCATTTCTATCAGTCTGTGGGAGGCTGTCACCATGACCAAATGTATCACGTAAGGGAATTTTCCTACAGAAACTGAAAAATCTGAAGAGTAATTTAAGCACGCTGTATTTGTCTTTGGGAGGTTTGTCCATGGAAGCAGCTCTCACCGGTTTTACCCAGTTCAAGCCCAGCAACCCATCAGGTCCTGAATTATCTAAAATGAGTCTCCTGTCTTGGGGAAGGAGATCATTTGTATATGAATCTAGAAGTGACCTGGGAGCATGTCCAAGGGTGGCCCCAGCATGCTCGGTTCTATGCAGAGAGTGGATTTGTGCCTGTTCAGCTGGACATGCATTTAAACTCTTTGCTGTTTTAGAGCAAGTTTTATCAAAAACTTGTTTATTCTACATAAATAGTATTTTGCTTTATAAAAGCTTGCAGGTCCCTATCTAACTTTGCCCTTTGTTCCCATACAACAGGATACAAAAGGTGAAACTGATATCAATACAATTAAGGTGGTCACAACGAATTTCAGGGATCTGCGTGCCATAGGGATGGTTTTAAGAAACTCTGAGAAAGAAGAAAACTCCAGGTTCTCCACCTCAAGGAGACAAACTACCAAGGGAAAAAAACCCCAGCACTTCCCACCACAAAAGGGCTTACTTTGAACAAGGTGGCCAGAACAATGAGCCAACATCTCACATCCAAACTCACGTGATTCTTAATGAATACCTCCAATTGATATCTCACTTTAAACTCATTTGACTTAAACCCAAATGCTGAGTTAGCTTTAAGAAACTGCTTTCAGTACTTTTGATATTACACTCCAACCAATAGAAATGCCACCCCATGCTACTGGAATAATTTATTGTCAAAATGACTGTTCTGCACTGGCTTGAATCGTTGGATTTGGTCTGCAAAATCCTACCCAGATGTGGCCTGGGTACCACTGAAATGCAGAAACCTCAGCCCTTACCTTCACTCCTCACAAAAAAAATATTCCTGGGTCAAGAGAAGTCCCACCTCGTCACATCCGATGTGAAACCATGTTACGTCTTCATGCAGTGCCATGACCTGGTCAATCATGGCTTTGACCAGTGCCCGCGACTCCTCCTTGTGTGGGTTGAGGGCGTTGGGAAACACCTTCACCTCCCGGAGATGAGCAAACTCCTTGTGCTTCAGCACGAACTGCAAGAGAAGGGAGAGCTGGGGGAACAGCCGCCAACCGAGGGGGACAGCAGTGTCCTCCTGTGTCACCAGGGCTCTGCGGACAGTCATCCCGCAATTTTGGCTGTGTGGGGACAGGGGACAGTATGAGGCCTCCTGCCAGGGGTGGCGCGGGGAGGAGGGGCACGGCCGCAGCTGCCCGGTGCTGGGGGGGGTGGCAGGAGGGGCACGGCCGCAGCTGCCCGGTGCTGGGGGGGGTGACAGCGGGAGCACCGGGAGTTCCTACGGGGATTTCCCAGCAGAG
>Ga0065711_1039610_pt1 | contig 17662 bp, 19 predicted proteins | sample Hoacrofraction12_FD_59098 | JGI IMG/M metagenome (GOLD analysis project Ga0065711, IMG submission 59098) | Hoatzin crop microbial communities from Cojedes, Venezuela - Epithelial fraction 12 v2 (version 2) | ecosystem: Host-associated > Birds > Digestive system > Esophagus > Crop | place...
TTTTTTTTTTTTTTTTTTTTTTTTTTTTTTTTTGTTCAAGCTGTGAAAAATTGTAGTAGCCCCTGGGTCTAAAAAAAGCCTCAGTCAGCAGCTGAAGATGAGTTACTCCATCCGCCAGCATCGGGGGTGCAAAATTAGAAGTATTGCCATTATACATTAGCAACTCTGTCTTGAAAATGAGATTAAAACCTTTTACGATGTTCCCAAAGTTTGAATTACTGAACAATGCATAAATAGGCACCTCTTTGTGCAACACTGAACACCCGGCGTAAGTCCAGCAGCTTTTTTAACATAAAACTATTCAGGTAACACCACTGAATTACAAGGCCCACATTTAACATCACCTTCCTCAGATTTTTAAAAAAGCTGCAAGAATTTAACTAGATAGCTAATTTATGAACTCTAAGAACACAGAGTTATAACTTACAGGCAACAACATTTTAGGACTTAATGTTGTCTTCAAGCTGTTTGGGAACAGGCTCACAGGGAGGTCGATTATCTCATATCTACGCACTGGAGAGGTCCTGCGCTTTTCTCTAAAGATCCTTGGAACAGCTACTGGACTAGCAATCAGGTCTAACCACATCTAATTAAGCCCTTCTCAAACACATGGGCTAACAGTAATTTCAGTTATATTTCACACAGCCTTTCACGTTCTATAGGACCACAGCTCCATTTCAGTCTATACCAAAATAGGATAAATGCACATCTCCAGAACAAAGGCCAGTCTTCACCTCTTTCTTTCTGAGGGATGCTGGTCTAAGCAGACAGCTGACGAGCTATGACCTGTCAATTGCAGCTCTTTATTTTACTATTAGAGAAGCAGCAATTTATTGAGACAGATTAGTCTTCCCAGAACAGGGTGTACATGCGAAAAATATACCAAAACTCCTATGCAGTTTCTTTTCTTTTGTATTTCATAGTAAATGGAAAAGCCTCTGTGTCAGTGGATTGCCGTTCTGCCACACTATTTATGTTTGAGCTGAATGGAACAGATGAACACAGTTTCATGACTTTGAAAAAACACGGAATGAAGCTGGATATCTACCCACAGAAGACAGGGAGTCATAAGCTGCAGGTCTTTGCCAAGCCCTACAAATCCTCAGAAGGTGTCTACAACCACGTGCTTGAATATGTCATAGAGTGCAAGTCTGTGGACAAGGCCACGCGTTTCCCAAAGGCCCTGAGTCAGCCTGTTGGACCAAGCTGGTTCACGGAGTTGCAAGGGTTCCTGAGGCCATCACACCGTGACCCCATCATTCACACCAACGACGGGCGGTGTTCTGTCACCTTCACCCTGGGCAAGGACATAAGCATCCTCGCCGAGCTGCACCCCGATAACAGCAGCGCGACAGAGGTTATAAGGCAGCGGCACATCATGCAAATCCATCATGGGAACCAAATAGAGTTGAAGATCCATCTGCCCCACGCAGGGAACTTTGTTCTGAAAATCTATGCCAAGAAGAAGTCAGATCCTGGCAATTACACCTACATCTTCAACTACCTCATCACTTGCCTGAACACTGAAGTGAAGTGGCCAGCTTTCCCTCAGTATTACAGCAACTGGGCGGAAGGCTACGAAATACTGGAGCCGCTCTCCGGCTTGCTGCCAGCGAATCGCAACATTCAGTTTAAACTCAAAATACACGGGATAGCAAAGGTGCTAGTTCTAGCTGACGACACTTACACTCTCACCCAGAACAGAGGCTACTGGGAGGGAACCTGCAACACTTCGGGATGCAGAGAGGTGTTTGTGACAGTACAGGAGAATGCTAATCGCAAAGTTTACACACAACTCCTGAAATACGAAGTTGAGACCCAGTAACACCGCCTCCTTGTTCTCTCGCTCACCTGCACGAACCAACTTTTCCAACGTGCCCAAAACCAATACAGCTTTAGGAGATCGCTCATTCTCGCTCATTCATGTTCTTTCAACAAATGCAGGACAACACTTGCAGGCTTTTGCAAGACCACGGGTTCAGTGAAGTTCAAAGAAGCAGAAAATCCTGTTAAGAAGAGAGCAGCAGGGGAAGAAGTTAAATAAAACCCTCGCCTATGTTTCATTAATACTCTCAAGACAAACATTTTGAAGAAAACCACTGACTTTTTGGCCATATGTTATTCTGTGTCAGCAGTGATTGCTGGTTTCCAAGCTATGGACCATAAGAAAAGTCTTACAATGGCTACTCCAAGAAGAATCCACCTAGCAATGGGGCAGGATGAAGAAAGTGCACCCTGGTTTTGCCCAGCAATATTGGACACGAGGAACTTCAGGATATTTACACTGAGTTTCTGTATATCTTTAGTTAGGTTGCAGAACACATCCCAGCAGAGAGAAGTGTTAGGAAGAAGATACAACATGACGTTTTCTTGTGCACTTCATTGTCTTACAAATTTAAGTGATACTGCGAAATTACTTTTCTACATTAATTCTTAAATACAATAAACAAAATCATTTTTACCTTTTTATATTAGAGTATTTGAATTGTAAACACTTTTTCTGCAGTATTAACACTGTAATCCTATCTCAAGCATATAGGTGTTTCCATAACTAAAACTACACTGAAATGGAGAATAAAGTTCTCAAAAATCACTCCTTACTCCAACCTGACTACGCAATACTGCAACTAAAAAACTTCAGGGGTTATGTGAAATACCAGGCCGAGTGGCATTATTGTCATGTAAAAAACTATTCGGTCCTGTACTCTCAGAAAACCCTTACACGCACAAGGCAAAGGCGGTCTTCTAATGAATCTCACCACAAATAAATGTCATAAGATCAAGCAATATTTTCATAAATGATTCAGATGTCCGTAAATGTTAGCATGACCCGAGAAATATTACGTTTGAGCTTGAATTTAAAATAAACCTGTTATGTTTTTGCTTTCTATTTCATTGACCAAATTATATGAACTCCTCTTCACAAAGCTGCTGCATTTTCCATGCAAAACACATGGGTTACTTCGACACTGCCCTTCTCCTCGGCGACCTGGTGGCAGAAGCTATGCATGATAGCAGAGCGCTGCCCACCTGCAGCAGGCTCGCTGCCTCTGATCCCCGCTACTTTACTCCCTCTACCCCAGCAACCAGGTTTGAGTCCCCATTTTAAGCAAGCTGAGTGAGTGTGCAGGGTACCTGGAGCCGTATTCAAGCAGCAGAACTCCCAGGGAGGATGCAGGCTACCGCAGACACAAGTTGCCAGTATAAACACGACGTGTAAGCTAACAAAGCTTACTCTAGGACGCCAGGAGTACAGCAATGCTTTGGGGTCTTTCTGTACTTGGAGACAAGAAGGCTCCATGTGTGACATAAAAGCAGGTTTTAAGTCCTCCCCTGAACAGCCAAGTGGTTTTGCCCTCAAAAATCGGCAGCAGCAGCTCCTCTCTGCAGGGCCACTAACGAGCCCTGTAGCCCAGCAGGCACCCGCTCCCTGGACAGCAACACCCACTGAACGGCACAGATGCAGATGGAAGCAAGACATGGGGACTTTTATTATTGCCTAGGACCCTGAAGACTAAAGTGAGCGTTGTCTGTAAGCACAGACAGCCCTGGTTTATTTTGGTGCCTAGCAGAAGGATTCTTTTTTTTCTTAGATCCCACTTTTCAGATCAAGGAGGACACATTTCACCAGCTTTCATTTTAGAGGCCAAGCCGATCCAGTCAAATGTCACTGCTTACAGTGGGAGGATAAGGAGGCATCCCAGAGAGCTTCGGAACTAAAGAAAACTACTTTTTGCACTTAAGAGGGTCAAGTATACCAAACTACATACACCCTTCACGCAGCCAAATACTTGCTGTTCACTTACAGGCACACACACAGGCACAGCTAGTCAGCAGCCATGCTCTATTTCTGTCTCAAGATGGCAGGGGGGGCAAAAAACCCCCGATCCTGAAGGAGTAGAGAGGACAGTTATACACTATTGCCCTCTACCTAGTGAGATTTCGGGGAGTGCTCCCTCCTGCCCCTACACGACACTGCAAAAGCCAGTCTGCTGCAATTATACATCTGTATGAGGGCACAGACTCATTTAACCCCTCAGAGTAAAGAGCGACCCAAAGCACTGTCACACCCACAAAAGAACATCTTTAGCACGCTAAGGACAGACAGAGCCTGCAACAGCTTCCCATTTTCGAGATGCTAGGCTGGTACAAACAGAAATATTGCTAATAAATTTCCACATTTTTGTTACAAACAGAAAACAAACATCTGGCTCAGCCCTGCAAATGTACAAAAAAAAAATCTTTAGTGCTATTGAAGGCATGAGTTCAAAGGCACAAAAAACTCCCTCTCCAGCTTCATTAATTATAAAGTTTCCAGGGCCAGGTGATTATTCCAAGGGATGTTTGACACTGCAAAGGCAGAGAAGAATGCCTGAGCAACCCTGCAGCCCCAGATAAAAGCACCTCAGAAGTATGTACTTGCTGTGACATCTCCCTCCAGAATAAACAAGTCTTTTTCTCCTCCCCCTCACAAAAAATGCACATTCTTCAGCGCAGCCAAGACTCTAACACCAGGAGAACATCTCTGGAAGAGACTTCTCAGTTATCTCGGGACTACCAGCTCTCCCATTCCAGCCAGAGTCCTCCCTTAGCAGGCCTCAGGACTGAACAGTTTTCATAATCCCTACACCACCAAGAGGTGTGATTACTTAGCATTACAAATTCAGATCACTCAGGTCTGCAGGCAGCTTGTGTCTCAGCGAAGGCAAATTCAGTACATGTAGAATGAGGTTTTATCTTTGGCCATTGTATCTCTGCACTTCCATCTGCTCACAAGCTACCGTCCTCACCCATGGAACAAATACAGTAAGTACACAACCAGGTGCTCTGCTATTTCCATGCTGGCCGTGAGAAAGGCATATGCTTAAAAATGAGCAGGAAACTGCAGCTCGTCATACTGCCTTACCTCTGTCCTCCTCTCCTGTTGCCCATGCACAGCAACTCCAGGAACAGCAGCCACATGAGAGTCCATGGCACTGTACATCTGCAAACAGAGAAGGTGGCAAAGAGAGCACGTACACCAGCACAGAGGAGAAAGTCAGCAGTTCCCCTGCCGCAAATGTTACTCTTTAGATCAAACTTTTACAGCCTACTCCCTGAATGAAGCTGCTTATTACATGTATTAGAAATTGATAAATACTGTAGGATTATAGCTGCTAATTAAACAAATGGATCATCTTCAGTTTTGCTCTTCAGTTCTGCCAACATGAAGATGAACTGCCAAATATCTCTAAAGGAAAGGGATATTGAAGCAAACATCACTAATGAGCCAAACTGTCTTCTGAACTTCTGAAAACATTTCGTGCATGATGTAGCTTGCTTAACAAATTTTCAGGAAACATAAAATGGTTTGTAAGGTATCATTTAAAAACTGGTATTGCTGTGACTGCTGAAGGACATTAGGAATCGCTAGGAGTTCTGGCGTACCTCATGCCCAGTGGATCTATAGGTTCATGCAGGAAGAGGAAACAACAGTTTGTTCTAGTCAGCCATTCAGCTTTTGTCAAAATGCCTCATGATTAACAAGCTCTTAGCCGAGATCTGGATAGTTCAGGTAGATGTTCCAAACATGCTTACCTGTGGGCAGCTCCGAACAGGAGCAGAGGCCAACGCTGACTATGTGCAAAATGCAGGACCACAGTTTATCCCCAGCGGCAGGCAGTTAAAACACCTCATCACAAAGACTGCACAATGAGAATCCAGAATGGCTCTGAAGGTTTTCTCCTTGTTCAAAGAGCTCCAGAAGAAAGCCAAAATAAAAGGACTTTGTGATTTAAATGTTTTTCAGCTGTGGAATGCTGAATTGCTTGACCAAGTGCGGTCCCATTTTATGGTATGACAAAGAGGCTGCAGTCCGCAGACAGGCATCACCTTTGCTGAACTCCTCTGCCTAACCTGATGGCTGGGTTTGGCATGCATACGTTGCCTTTGAATCCCTGTCTCTTGACAGCCTTAAGCTGCTCGAGGACAAGGTGAAGCCAACAGAAAGGAACAGAAAATTCACAGATGGACAAGGGATGTCTCTGTCCCCAGCTCTGCCTGTACAATGGCTGTAAAGGCTCAGCCACAGAAGAACTGCAGAGTGCCCCTGGAAGAAAGGCAAGGCCGTAGGAAACAGGTTCTGTTCACTCATTAACAACTTACTTTCCTTGAGGAAGGACTGCATATATTCCTCCAAACAGGCCAGCTGTATTTTAATGCAGCAGTTCAACTTGACTGGACAGTGTCCAAGACCGCCTAGATTCAAAGCGGGCTGATACCAGCTTACACAGCAGCTGCAATTACGTCTGCCACACAGACAAATCTCACTTGTTCGTGGGTTCTCTTCCCATTCAGTTTCATTCCCAGTTCCAATCACTCTTTCTTTCATAAGAGCTGTGACCACAATCAGCATTCAGCCGTTCATTCCTCACCTATTCTGCAGTACTTCAAGCCACAGGCAAGGCAAGATAAAGACGCCAGATACTACACAAATAGCAAAGGGCAGAAGAACCACCAGGAAATATTAAGAAATTCCATTAAGGTAAAATTAACTGGAAACAATACAGGTAGTCTAAATGAAAGAGGAATTATATTAGTTGTTCCTTGAAGGACATAACTACGCTGGGAGGGAACGGATGGAAAAGGTGTTGATCAAAGCTCCTGATGAGAAGGCAAGATAAGCCACAAGAGATTTACTCTGTATACTTGTATGAACAACAAAAGAGGTGGTTTTCCATTTTGTTTTATTTCAACACTTTAACATGTATAAAATATACTTAAAATACCAATTTAATAATAAAATTCCCAATACTGCTGATTCAGCTCAAAGTGGGAGATACAGCCTCTCACCCAAGCTCCCATGGCAACCGGTTTACAGGTGCCTCCCCAGTTGTAGTCTGGAACCATGTAGGTAAACCAGCACTCAAATTCCATAAGAAACTTTACTCCTGGTGTCCAAACCGTCTCACTATCTTTTCACTCTCTTCTTCCATTTCCTCAAGGTGAGCATTTAGGCACTCCAGGATGCGCTGGGATCTCCGATCTTCCTCTTCCACATATCTCGCAGCTATTGATCCAACTGAAGCTGTAGGCACGGGACACTAAACAGAAAACAAAGAGGGATGTCAGGAATTCTTTCATTCCAAGTTTCAGCCAGAAACACTACTGATCCGAAAACCACGCAACCAAATATGCTTCTAAAGCGCTCTTGTGTCAATTCTATCTTACTGGGCGGATTAAGCACTCAGGTCTCATGCTTGTATCATAGGTAAATGTCCCTCCCAGCAGTCTCCAACCAACAGTGAAAGCTTCCCAAGCCTTTGCCACAACTGCAGGGAGTAAAATCAGTACCTTAGCACACATAACTTTTCCACTCCAGTAGTTCCCCTCTCTAAGGCACTGGGGGGCTAGAACTGAACAGAAATAAGCTCTCCACGTGCCTACATACTTCTTGCACTTCACAGGTGGAACCCTGACCCCAGAGGTATTAATAGGAATTGACTGTCTACTTAGGGGAACTGGAGTTTCATTTCAATTACCAGCCCCTCCCCTTAAAATAACGAGAGGGAATGACATTGCATGTGCAGTCTAGAGAAGGTCCCTAAAAAATACCAAGGGTTTTGTCCTTGGTGTGTTAGCGCAGCCTCACACTTAAGTTCTATGTCTTGCTCCTTGTCTTCATAAAAATCTCAGTAAGCAGTATCATGTCAGAATACAGGTTCCAGGGAAGCGAAAGACCTGTCAGACTGGACCAGCACTGGGGCTATCTCTGCTTTCTTTTATATATCTCCTCTGCTTCCCTGAAATGATGGGTTTCTGGTACAATCCCACAGGGGAAGTACAGACCAAACTCCCATTGCAGCTCACTGAACGCCACTTCAGCTCAGCTAGCAATGGTCAATAAACTACCCCAGATTCTTTCCTTTACAGTCAAGAACTATTCCTGCTACTCACATCACTTACCCACAAGTTCTTAACTTACAAAAAAAGCAGTGTAAACTAGGCTTAATTTACAAATTGATGAAGAGAAGCTTTCTGAACAAGGGCTGGCAGGTGAATTATAAAGTTACTAAGGGGCTGCTTTCCATTACAGAAAACCTGCCTCAATGACTTGGCAAGAGAGCGTAATTGGTTATTTCCAAATCCTGGAGTCTCATGGTTTTCTGGTCTTTCATTAACAGCCAGGAACAAAGGGAAGCAGAAAAAAGGCTGCAAACAACAAAAGCAAGTCTCTCCCACCCCACTACTGCCTCCTGATGAGAATTCTCCTCTCTTAATGTTAAAGGAACTGATTTCAAGACACTGGAGCCTGACCATGAGCAGGAAGTCCCAGTCAACACCAGGACAAATATCTGCATTTCCTTAGAAACCTTATTTCTATCTCTCAGAACAAAAAACAGCACGTTCTTTTCTACTAAACATCAAGCCCTAAAGCTTCTCAGACCCTGAAGTGGAACTGTTCGCACTTCAGCTCCAATCCTGCAGTCTGAAGAGTTTCCATTTAGAGTATTACAGTTCCCTAAGCTCCCAACTTTTTTTTCTGGACATGCCCACAAGCTACTTTAGTCTTGAAACAATCAAGACCTATTCTTGGTAGTAAGCCTCGTCAAGATCTACAAACCTGACAAGCCTCCGCTTATCTGTGCATCACCCTTAGAGACTCTTCTCTGGGCTCCCCATAAAACAGCTGTTGTCACTGCTAACACCACACAACCAGAGCAGAAAATACTCCAAAGACTGCTAGTGGCAACAAGTCTGGAACAAAGATCAGCACCCAGGATTCTCCCCTCCCTGAACTACCACAGCCCTGTCTGACCCCTGGTATCACAATTACTCTCTGTGTCCCTCTTCCATTCCCCTCCCTGCTCAAGTCAGTCTACAGCCTGCTCATTACAGTGGGTACTGCGATATATGGTCTTAACAGACAAGAAGAATTGATAGAGTCCAAATTTCCCGTGTCATGGGCAAGTGCTCCAGCAACCGAGCTAAAAGGACAAAGGTGTCAACACTGCTCCCTACCAAAAAGGTATGATCAGCAACTGGGAAAAATAATAGCCACCTCTTCTGCAGTGAATCACCGATTTCAGGCTTTCCTATCAGCTGGCATAAGTGGCTTTAAGTTCAGTGTGCTGACTACTGCAGTCCCATTCAGAGGGGTCAAACTCGCCCTGTGCATTATAGCGAATGTAGATGTGCAGCACCAGCTTTCAGATTCACCCAGAAACTGCACGTTGAAATACTCAGCACCCTACATCCACTCTGAGCCTCTACTACAGACCCAAGCCAAAAGCTGAAGCAGAATTCTGATGTGACAGAAGTGGGTCACGGTACACACAGATGCACAGTACCAGTGTGGAGAGAAGCATGAGCTTCTGGAACCAGCTTATCAGTTAAGCCAAACACAAAGCCCTTTCCCAGAGGGTTCTGAAGAACAACAACACGGCTCCTATTGTCCAAGTATTAACTGTCCAGCAGTGGTCTTTCCTCCCTGCTTAATATATGCCTAAAGAATCCTACACCCCATGCAGCCAGACCATACATACAAAAATCTGGCTCCTTTTGCCAAATGAGAACCCAGCTATATCCTCAGCTGTTGAATAGCAGCCAGCTTTTACACAACCACTCACCAAAGGCACAGATTCTCTCTGATTATTCGAGGTGGACTGCTTAGATGCTGTGTCTTCAAAATCTTTGTTTCCATCCAGCTCATGGAGCAAAGAATCCATCCCCAGCAAGGCATCCAAAGCAAGTGGCTCCATGGAGTTCTTCCTACTGGTCTGGGCAGGCAGCTCACCCATCTCAGGGGTCACAGTTCCTGTTTCAGCAGCCCCCCAACTCTGGAACTCCCTTTGATAATGCTGAACAGTCCCATCAGGCATGCAATGTATACTTGCTGCTTCTTCATCATGTCTGTGCTGTGCTTCCCAAATTGTCCTGGAAGGCAGGTTTGAACACGTGACTGTTTGACAGTTTGCCTCTTAGCATCTGAACTTTAGCAAAAACTTGTGCAGAGATAATAAACAACATACAGGTAGTTCTGCCAATCCAAACTGGCTCTTGTTTCCATAGGACCTCCAGATGAAAATCTAGTCTCTAGGAAATCCTTTCTCACTCTTCTGCTACTGTACATACCAAAAACTACAGTCTACACATCCTAGTACTGTGAAAGAAAGCAGCCCAGGCGCCTGGGCCAAATCTAATCCCTTCACTGAAAAGAGCACATACTGCTTCTCAATCAAAGAAAAAGGCAAAGGCAGTCAAAAGACAGTCGAATACTAGCTGGCTTTGCAGAACACAAACCAGCTGGGACTGAAAGCTATTGCACTACTTAAAGCAGAAAGGCAGATTCCAAAACAGTCCTTGTGTTCTCCCATACATACTATGTGCTGGAGATAGAATGTATACATACAGCACATCATTAAAAACGCACACATCCTCATGCCTTCTGTTCTCCTTCATAATAAGGAAGCAGCACCCCTGGGGTCATGAAACACTCACCTGTACTGCACATCCCTGGCCTCGGGCTCTTCCCTTTGCATCTGCTGAGCAGTGCCCTCGGGCCCATCCTGGCAGACCTGCTGAGTGAGCTCCAGTTTTGCTCTGGCCTCTGCCAGATCCTTCTGCAATTGCTGGTTCTCAGATTTCAATTCCTTTATTTCAAGAGCATAGTCTTCACTGAGCGCTCTTATGGTGACACCTTTTCCCTAATACAGAGAGAAGGGCTGAAGTCAAAACTTCTGATTTGCAAGACACCATAGTCAAATCCAGAGCAAAGGCTGGCAAGCGATTCCTTAAGGCATATCCTCTAATCCCAATTTTGACTGGCAAAATTTTCAAGGTTTTCGAAAGAGCAAATCAATTACATATGCCTTATTGCGTCTGCATCCACACAAGCTCCACTGATCTGCCTAGGAAGTCTCTCTCACACCACCGAATGCTTTTGAAAACAGGAAAATATAGACCAAGAAGAGTCTTAAGGTATCTGCCTCTGGCCTTGGGATAATAAGAAGGCCTACTCGACCTCGAGTTCTTCTCCAGTTGTATATTCTAGGATTCCCTCACTTTGCTAAGATGCAAGCCTCTCAGCCAAAGCTGGGAACGCTCGAGTGCCATCCCAGTAAACTGTCTCAGCCCGAGCAACTCTCTGGGTGTCGGAGGAGCAGGCTCTGCCAGATACCTCCTGCGGGTGTGAAGCAACACATGGTCCAGTGGCTTAGCTGTTGACGGGAAGTAACCACGCTTAGTGAGATCCATGTGATCTACCAGCAAAGCTATTTGCAATAACACTTCTAGATCCCCTCACTCAAATTAGCAAAGGCCTGTGGTAACAGTAACAAAATGCTGTGCATAAGTCTCCCCACCTGGGATGACCCATAGCCTTTGAGAAATTTTCACTGCTAGAAGCAGTTTTTCTTTTTGAAACTCTGAACAACTTCCTTCTCCCCATCTCCTCCTTACTAGGCCAGGTGGATATCATTTCCATAGTTTCTACTCCTGTGACATTCCCACTTTCTTTTTGCCAAGTCTATTAAATTTAGATGCTTAACATTCTCATCACTGCTGTATCTAAGGTCTTTCCATATGTGCATTAGAAGACCTGGCTACGAATGGTAGCTCCTGTGCCATGGGACCAAGGGGCCTTTTTCTTTTTTATACTTTATTTTTTTAAAACAGGTTTCTTGTTTTGCACTTTGATATGGAGTTTTTGGTAAGTCAGGCAGATAAAAGCCCACCAGCCACTTCAAGTAGAAAGTAATAGGCTTTAAGCTATTTCAGTCTCAAATCAGCCCTCCAGAAATCTTTGGTTTTTCTCCATCTCACCAGCCACAAGCTTCTGTTCAACACTTTCCCAAGAACTTGGCACATTTGACAATCACCCCAAACTAATATTAAGAGCTGAGTATTTCCTTCCCACAGATCTGACAGGATAAAAATGCTGAGGGTATATTCCCAGTAGGTTTTCAGCTGTCCGAATCCAGTCCTTGCCCCCTGTAAGGCATTCATCCTGGTTTACGTGAGACAGAACTTGAAAACTAGCTAGATCTTCCTTCATGCAGGCACTAAAATGAACAACGTTCAAGGTATTACTCCTGCCAAGCCTGCACCTCTTCCATGCAAGCTCCCCTTCTCCCCTCTGGACGAGTTGCCCTCACTGCGTATCACGAATGCCAGATGAGCAGGAGCCATCCACAGTGGCCCTTCCTGGCACGTTGCCCAGGGCATCCAGCCCTTATTCCCAGGCTGCCATCTGCCTGCAGAGTGTAAGGGACAGTCCTGCTGAACGGCTCCTCACCAGGAGGTGAACAAGCTCTCACCACAGAAATAGGAAGATCAGAGCTGTTACAGCTCTGACATAGGTCAAAAAGACAACACAGACTTAGAATCAGAGATTTGAGGTAAACTGGCATAGAATGGAAACATAAAAAAATGTACTAAAAAACATGGGCCAAACCCCATGGACAAGAAACCGTCATGACGGCTCTGTTTCTGCAGTTCTCCTCGCTACTCTCTGGCCAAACAAGATGCTCAGTATTTCTGTCCCTCGTTTCCTCACAAATTGCCCCTTTTGCTTGGGTTTTAAGTTCACTGAACTCTACCAAGCACTTTGAGAGGCGTGGGCAAAGACTACTACTGCCCCCAGGTAGGGGACACACAATGCTAGCCCCTTCTCATCTCTGGTCCCTAATGCATACCTGTAGTATACCGAACTCTGTTTGTTCCAACATCTCTGAGAGACGATGGTTTTCCAGCCTCAAGGATTCTAGCTGGACCAAAAATGCCTGAGGAGACAGAGGGAAACAACAAGCTCAGAAAAAAGAACACAACACGTGCCCACAACACCCTACAAGCATTTTCCACCCTCAAGTCAAGCATGAGTACAAAGTAATGTTTGGGACTTTAGTTCTGCAGGGACCCTATAGAGAAGGCCATACAAATAACCATAGATTAGAAGACTTCATCAGAAGGGTCTCAAAGGCTTTGTTGAAAGGCTGAAGAGAGATAACACGGTTAAAAACTAGGATGGTATTCCAAGTCTTCAGATCCCTTAAAGAGACAGCATAAGAGTCTTCCAACTTTTTTACCCCGTGCTCCACCGCTTTCCTCTCTTCTCTTTCAATCTTTGTTCTCAGCCATTGTTCTAGGTCTGACGTGGAGTCACTTGCAGACGCAATTGTGATGTTCCGCTGGTGTAACTCTTGCTTCAGCCTGGAGATTTCCCTTTTCATCCCTTCTAGCTCACTGCTGTGAGTTTGTTCAGCTTGAAAGCGCTGCTCTTTCAGCTGGAGGAAGACATGCACACACCGCCCACGAGCTTGTAAAAGATGTTTCAGCAAAAAAGCAAACGTATTGCACATGGTAATGTGAAATCCAAGTACTGGAAAACAAAAACCTCTACGTAACAAGCCCTCTGCACATGCTTGTCCTCCTTGATTGAAAACCACCTCATCCCACTCCTTTTCCACACCATAAACTGCCAAGTGGAACAAGACATAAGTTAATGCTGTGGAGTATTCGAGAAGACCCATAATGGATCAAATCACAGTCTCTTTATCTCACCATTCTACTTCCATGGCCAACAAAGATTTACCATCACTGGGCAAGCACATCTTGCTACTCCATCTTCCTGAGGCAGAGACGGTATCTTTAAACAGCTCTAGCCAGACTTTTCTTCCATGAATTTGTCCTAAGTCTTTTGAATTTATATTAGCTTGTAGCAATCAAAGATATCCAGGGCAAATTTTCACAAGCTAGCTATGCACAGGGTAAAAATATACCTCTTTGTTTTCATAACTCCATTTGATGACCACTAGTCCCTGCATTATAAGAATAATCATTCCTTATTTACTTTCCACATGACAGGCATGGTTTTATTTTTGTACGCTCAATCTCATTTATCTCTTTTCCAGTTTGGCAAGTCCTATTCCATTCAGCTGTTCCTTGTGCAAAAAACACTCCATCCTTTTGTTCGTCTTTTTCCACACCGTATTTTGTTTTATTCAGTTCTTTTTGAGATGGCAGACCTGAACTACATACAATATTCTGGTAGGCATACTGTGTATTTATTCAGTGACCTAGCAGAAAAACAACATAGCATAATTTCTTCCCCAGTATTCCATTCCATTAGCCAGAAAAATTAACCGCCCAAACCTCCAGGATTTTCATGAGAATTACAAGCATTTCAGAAAATTGAACCAGATGATCTCCACCTAGTCATGCACATACTATACGTACGGTGATTTATCTCCATGTCACCTCAATGTTTCCCAAGTATATAAAATAGAAACCACAATAACAAATATCTCTCTCCTCCCCAGTAGCCTGTAGGAGATTCATTTATTGTGTGTGGCTGTTTAAATGCGTAACCAAGCTCGCATCTCTGGCAAGATCTGCACCTCTGTACATTCAGAGTAAAAGATGAAAGATTTTCACAGAAGTGAGGTTTTTCACTGAAGTCCAATAAGGCTTCTACTCTAACCAGGCTCCAGTGAAAGCTCTCACACTAACTGATCTAGACCACTATTAAAAGTCCGGCCTTTTGGAGGGTTTGCCTCCCTTTGGTGAGCAGAGCACTAGGGTGAGGTCCTCGTGGCAGATGAGCTCCTCCATTTCTTCCAGCCCCTGTGTTCATGTCTAAGTATCAAGCCTGAAGCAAACTCCCTTATTCACAGACAGACTTCTTCACACAGAACACATCTGAAAACCTCTCTCAAGTGTGGTTGGACATATTACAGCAAAACCCATACCCTCCATGTTCCTCATCCTGTTGGGAGCCTGTATTAGGCTTAAACTCAGGACCCCAGGCCTTTTTGCATATTTGCCCTCCAGCACTAATTCAAGTATCTCCACGCTGCAGGGAAGTACTGCATGATGTAGGGGCAGGCCTAAGAGACACTCACAAAGTAACCCACACAGCCATGTACAGAAACTTGCAAACCCATCCTCTCAACTCCTCCTTTGTCAGATCTGCTTCTTACCCTCCAGCATATCACTGCTTCCACAACGCTCCCGGGCCTTGATCCCACTGAGAGCTTTGCTAACCGTGCACTGCAGTCTCTGATGAGGTACTTGACACACACGGGAATGGCTGACTCCACAAGTGCCTTTCCCATTCTCCAGGAACAAAGCGACATTACCTTTTTAATCTTTGCCTTCGACTCAGTAAGGTGTTCTTCTTTTGACTGCAGCTCTTTGATATTCTCATCCAGCTCTTCACTCAGCTGCAAACACCTTGCATTTGAAGACACCAGGCTGGGTGCCAAACGTAAAACTACAGATTAGCATACCCCAAGAAGGAGGACATGGTCAGAGAAACTTTGATCTTCCAAGCAATCTCCTATGTCCATCATAACAGAAACCAGACTCTTAACCTAGAAGCTCCTTACCAATCCTTTGGGGTTGTTTACCAAAATCATTTCAAAAGAGATCAGGAAGCTGATCTAACAGATAATAGCTGTTTCTTGTTTGTTGCTTTACCATTCTAAGATTACAAACTTCCCATGCAAACATTAGCCTTAAAACCACAAACTCAGAGAGGAAGACTTGCTTATAATTCTTATTTCGCAGTAAGGTCTAGATCTGGTTCTTACCAGTTGACTAACAAAGACTCTTTAACCTATTACCAATGTAGGTGCTAAGCCCAAGCAAGCTCAAACACTGAAAACACCCACAGTGTGCAGTGAAAAGCAGCCAACCAATTAGCAAAACAGTCTCACCATTCAACTGCAAAATGAATAGCATTTGATTTCTTTAGCCCTTTGATATTTAAAATAAGCCAACAGAAATCAGTGGGACTGGTTAACTTTATGAATACAATATATTAGGTATTACATTATTATCCAAGTCTCATCGCACATCCAGGGGAAGTGAGCAGTCAGCTACCTGTTCTTAAGACGATCCACTTCTGACAGTAAGTGCTGTTCCTTCTTCTGGCCAACATCCAGCTGCAGCAGTATATGCTCCAGCTCTGGAGAAGGCAATTGTTGCTCTTGCAAGCGTTCCTCCAAGGCCCTAAGCAGAAACATGAACTTTAATCTCAGCACAGAAACGTCATGTCTGAGTTCACTACTACGGGGAACATAACCACCACTTTCTTGGAATTCTCTGAAAAATACACAAAACCCAACAGCAGGCAACTCCTGTGTGCACTGTGAATACGCAAACATACCAGCTGGATGACAGCCCCCTATCTGAATTCAGGCTGATTAAGAGAGACTACATCCTATTTTGGTATTGGCCTCCCTGATCCACAGAGTCTCCCTGTCATTAGCAGACATCCCGCTTGCAAGAAACTATGTGGCTGTTCGGTAACATACGCCAAAACCTTTCAACAAGGCCATCAGAACCCTATAGTTTTCGCATGTTGCCAGTGCAGAAGGGGAAGACCAAGAGGATTTTGTCATATATGTTTATGTCTTTACCAAGACCCTAATCTGACATCATTAAGTCGGCAAGAACTGTCACCTACAACAATAAGCACAGTATCCAATCCTTAAAGGCCTTCAGCAGTTGACTGAAAATGCCCGGGGGGGAAAAAAAAAGCTGAACAGCTCAAAAGCCCTGTGCTGCCTCCAGAAACTTAGCTGAGGAGAAAGCTGAGTCCTTCCACACTCTTCGCTGAGTATCAGTTGATTTAAAAAGCAATGCAATTTGGCAAATGCTGCAAGGACGCACAGCACCTGTGAGAAACTACAGCGTACAGTTCTATGTTATCAACCGATACAGATCCAGCTGTGTGAAAATGCTTCTACCATCCTCAGGGGGGAATACAGATCTGAATTCAAGAGCACAAGTACCAGTGAGGCACAGATGCTACCTGATGACGTGTTCTTTTGTGTGAAGAGTTTCAGTCAACCCAGCCAGCTCTTTCTGTAACTGTTCTTCGTGCAGCTTGGAGCTCTCAATGAAATGTTCCTGAGACTGCAAGGTGGCTCTAAGTTCCACCTTCTCATCCTGTAGCACCTGGATGGGAGGAAGAAGGAATGACTGTTGCAAGATGGACCAAATCAGTTTGTTGTGAGGCAATGCGAGGTTGATCAGGTTTTTAAGGAACCCTTGGAAATATCACAGAGCACCACATGAGTACAAAACCATCTCTGAGGCCAACCAGGAATTTTACAAACGCTCTAGCAAGAGACGGGAGCTCTGGGATGAAGAGCCTTCCTGCTACTTCTCTCAAGCTCTGCTTTATATTCGGCTTCTAACAGTTCCTCCACTGACCTTTAACATTTTCTTGGATTGCGTTAATTCTTCTTGAACTCTTTGCTGATCTTCCAGAATCATCCGATTGTTTTCAGTCAGGTCGTCCGCTCTCCTGTTAAGCCTCTCCACCTCCAACTCCTTGGCACGGATAGCATCATTGGCCCTCTCCAGCTTGCTGGTTAACTGCCGGATTTCTGATTGGCTAGCCACCTCCACCGACTCCAGAATCTTCGTCCGATTGGTAAGCTGAGTCTGCCAAGAGCAACTGGTTTGTATTAAAGCTAAATTATAAAAACCACAGTGTATCAAAACTACATTCAAAACAACTACTTACTTCTTTGTGTAACAAGTCACTTTCTCAAAGTAATCAACGCTACCTTTAAGCAAACTAAGGAACGTATTGTTCCAGGATTACACGATGAATAAAACTTCTGAAGGCAAACAGAATTAAAAAAAAAAAAAAAAAAAAAAAAAAAAGGGG
>Ga0065711_1039597_pt1 | contig 17661 bp, 17 predicted proteins | sample Hoacrofraction12_FD_59098 | JGI IMG/M metagenome (GOLD analysis project Ga0065711, IMG submission 59098) | Hoatzin crop microbial communities from Cojedes, Venezuela - Epithelial fraction 12 v2 (version 2) | ecosystem: Host-associated > Birds > Digestive system > Esophagus > Crop | place...
TCAGGCACTTTCATATACATATACATATATATATATATAGTGTATATATATAGTGTATATATATATATATATATATATTTTGTTTTCATGTTGCTATACTTTCCTCTGAAGCCACTCATGTGCTACTGGCCACACATTACATTTTGGAAAATGCCCAGCTGGCTCAGCACCAGTCTGCCTTCAAGTCTGTCTCTTACTATACGTTAAATACAAACTGACAGAGCCAGACCACCGTAAGGCTCCATACAGAAACTGTTACACCCTGGAGATGTACCTTCACACTAGTACGGATTATCTAAATTCCCAAATTGGAATAAAGGACACACCTGAATTTGAGAACGCAAGGAGGAATATAGACCATTAAAGCAGCAAAAGTGCGATGTATAAACACCCGACACCTCCAAATTCTGCTTGCAAAAGTGCATCGGGAGCCCGCATTTCATCAAAAGACCTTCATGCTGTTGAAAGCACTGCCCAAAGGGACTACCCAGGAGCAAACAAACATTAACTCTGGCAAGCACAGTCTGGAGTATTTACAAGCTTTTTACTTACAACCTATTCAGGTGTTACCTGTAACAACAAGAAAATAAAATCCAATTGTAAGTACAATTTAAACGGACAGTTCAAAATTGCCTGGCCTTTACACACACAGTATTACCGTCACCAACCCCATACTCCCGTCTGCCCTCAGGAAAAGAGAGCTTGATTCATCTTTCAACATCTCAGAAAGATCAAGGGATGATTCAGGTCCCAGTATAGCAATTACCAGTACAAACAGCATGCAGGTTTGTAATACAGATCCAATTGTAGCTGCGGGGCTGGGGGGAGGAGGGGCTCATGAGCTATTACTCACAAGAGCCTTTCGGCAAAAGGCACACAGGATGCATAATCTGGCCTTGTAAGACTCGTGGTTTACGGACATAAGCCTTAGTCAGAAGAACCGTCTGGGGTTAAATTAGCTCCCCTTACACAGAAAACATGGATAATGCAGTGTATTAAGTAGGGGATGTTTTCATCGAAGAAAGATGTAATTGGTGACAGATGCACTTAAGGGCCATTAAGTAAGACCCTTACAAATGTTAAACAAGCATTTTCTGGCCCAAATGAACACATGCTTAAGGTGGACACAAGCACAGTACAACACACCAAACCCTAGCATCCTCCCCTGCCCCAACAATAAACAAGTGCAGACGGCTACAATTCAGTTCTACAGACACCTCAAATCAGCCCGGGACCATCTGGATCAAAAGGCACCTTATCTCTGGAAAATACATTGATCTGGAAGATGGAGAAGTCCATTAGAGGTTTGGGACATACAACTGTAGTGCATTAGTCAGTCTGAACACACAAGAGCTCTAATAGTTTGTATCCTGTGCACTAGGGAAATGCAACTGAAGAATAAACTTCCTGAGCAATTAATGGGTAATGATATAATATGGTTAATCTCACTGGAAAGAAATCTAGAATTGAAAGAGGAAACAGGGTATGTATTTCTCTAGAAACAACGCAAACAAACAGCAAAGGGTGCTACAGAGCAGAGTCCCGGCTGGCACTCGCCGGAGGAGATCGGCTCCACCAGAGGAAAACAAATCGCACTGATTTACATCAGCGTAAGAAGAGGCAGCTCTCCGGCTGCAACACCACAACGTAGGCATTTCTTAGCAACCTCATTCTCCTGCAGCTCTTTACCGATTTAATGTTTCACTCACTTACAAACAAGGACCTAATGAAGTGCATACAAATGCAATACATGAAGTTTTGGGTGCTCGCAGGACAAAATCAGTCACATGCAGCAGAGATTAGCGTGAGTTATGCAGCTCATTTAACCCGCTGGAAGTTGCATTTCTGTAGATTAACACAGTTAGACAGAACAGAAAGAAAAAAAGCAACTACAGTTGCTTTCTGACACTTTGCCCCACTGGACAGTGTAGGCTTCTCACTAGTCAAGTCTCAGGAAATTCATTTCGGTGCAAAGGTAAAGTTTGACGTTTTGATGCCAAACGCCTAGTCAAAGATTAGCCCTGTCAGGTCTAAAGTTAAAGCATGCCACCAGCTCAGCAAACGCAAACTTCTGTGCCCGATCCATGACAAAACCCAACACTTGTATTTTCTATTACTAATTTAATTTTTCTGTTACTAATTTAAAGAGTGCCTTGACAGAAGCAGACTCTGGGAAGTACTCACCACCTATCTTGGAACCTCTTCAGAGAAAGTCCACGGGGCTCAGTTGCCTGGAGGAGAAGACACAAACCAAACATACTTTACATTACAGCTTTCTTCTAAGTGACAACCTTCCCGCTTTCTGGCCTCCCCTGTAAAAAACAATTTTCCCAGCTGAAAAAGAAGTCAGAATTGGTCTAAACATGTTAAAACTCCGCTCCAGTTCTTACCCTACACTGAGAAACAACTGTGTTGCCTGTATTCGCATTTTATTATTTGTCCTGAAATAGAAAACAGCTCCCATGTTGAAAACCACACAGATTTCCCTTGAATTTGAACAGCAAATTCTTCTGGTGTTCAAAAATCTGCTGAAACCACCCTTCCCACTTTAAATCTTTTTTGTAAAATTCATCTTTCGAAATACACAAGTATCACGTTCAGCTTCAGAAGGTTTGCTTGGCTTATACCGCAAAATATTACTATGCCAAGATCTAAAAACAGGAGGAAAAAGAAGTAAAACAGGAGGGAGCCAGTTTCACGTTTTCTGAAGCCATTAAACATTGCTCTGAAAGGCTAGAAATCACTTCTCTTTCCTCTGAGCATGCTTCTCGAGAAAGCTTGAGTACAATTTGCATCCCTTCAGCATCTGCCAGCTGTGAATCCTGAGGGCTCGGCAGCGCTCAAGCAGTCACAGAGCAGAGCTCCCGGAGCGAGCTCCCCTGCTCCTGCGATTCCTCATCTCTCAACTTCTGTAGATTAGAAAATCGAAAGCAAGTGACTCGCTCCGATTCCCACCCTCCCACAGAGCCTTCCATGATTTCCCCCACCACCGAGGCCAGGCACGGGTGGGAAACATCCATCTCCTCCAGCCCCACCACACCAACTTCCTTCCTGCCAGACCCTTGTCTGACCCAGGAAGCCCACAACTTCTGCAAACAAAATCCCACCGGGTTTGTGACCCTACTGCCAGGGGCCTCTAGCCCACCCCAACTCATGTTTGGTCTGCCCAACACAAAGCCCCAGCCACAGGGATCCCAGATGTTACCAAAGCCTCCCAAAAGTCTCCTTCAACACTTCAGCAGCCCTCCAAGTAGGAGTTTCTCCCTTTCGTGATACCCTTCAAATTCATTACTGCTTGCCCTAACTCCCACAGACACAGGACATGTCTCGTATTTTTTTTCCCACAGCAGTCTTCTAGACACTGCAAACCCGTTGTGCCAATCCTTTGCCCTCTCTCCACACCAAACATCCCACTCCTTCCCATCTTTCCTCTCCAGTCCCATTCTTCCGATCCCCGCTGGCCTCTCTCATTGTCTCCATGTCCTGCCCCGGACGCAGTGCCCCATGCCAGCTCCAGCACTCCAGCGATGCCAAAGCACCAGGAGACACAACACGGGACGCAGCAAGTCCGTCCTCCTGTTTATGGAAGACTCTGCCTGCTGCTGTCGGGGCAGGACCATGCTGGCAAAACGGTGTGTGACCCACCACGATCCCAAGGCGTTCTTCAGCGGAGCCCCTCCAACCACCCCCTGGGTGGTCTGCACAGCCAATGCATTCACCAGGGATAACTGTAAGCCCACGTTAATGCTTTCAGGTGCGACTGACGGACTCTCCAAGTTAATTTTCTAATTTTCTCCAAAGCCATTTGAAAATGTAATCCCTCCTTCCAAGTGCTTGTAACCTCCCCAACTTTGGTACTACCTGTTGAGTCTGAATCAGTATTTTATCAAATTCATCAATTACAGTGACCCAATCCACAGAGTCCACCTCTGGACATCCCCACCAATACTTCTTCTGAGCTTGACGACATACTGGAGCTAAGCCCGGAGCATGGTTAGCACACCTACACTGCACCACCCATAAGGCAAAAATTTCACCAACATTTCTTTTCCCTAGCTTCCTTCTGAGAATATCAAAACAGTGCCAGAAACCTAACTAGGACTAAAGTACATCTTGTCATCTGCTCTTCTTCTATCTACAAGACCTTTTACCCTGCTGTAGAAGGAAATTAGGATCTCTGACATGATTTATTTCAGACTAATCCATTAACTTCCAGGAAAATACTGTAATAAAAGTCAGACTGACTGTGCTGCAATTCCATCTCCTCTTTTTTTAAAAATTTAGCACTACATTTTTTGCTTTTTTCATTGTTATGGAAACCTCACAAATTCTCCACAGGTTTTCAAAAATAACCACCCAGAAGAAACTGAAAAGAGCCAAAGTCAAGCAGCCAGGTGAAATCCAGCTGCTTCTATAAATCGTGAGGACGAGAGAAGTGTGGTGGAGGTGAGGCCAGGGCATCCCACCCTGCCATGGGATCACTGGCTGCCTCAATCAGCCCTCTTCTTTCACCACGGGTGGTGCCCGTTGCCCGGCTTTTATGGAAGACCAACCCTGCCACATGCATCCTCCCAACATCTGGGGGGCTGTTTTAAACAAACCCTTCCCTAAGGCCCAGAGAACCTGGAAGAAAAAATGAAGAGGAATGTGAGTGCTCCCTAAATAATTTTTTTCCTATTTTATCCTGGTATCTTCCCTTGTCAGTGCAGAGGTTAACTACATCAGTTTTCTAATCACAGGAAGGAAGATCCAAGATTCCATGAAATTTTCTATCACTCTTGAGATCCCCAGGCAGGTGCTCACAAATGTTGCAACCTGGCAGCAATATGAGCATTTCAACAAGTTATTTTAGCTTCAGTATCTTTACAGGAAAACCTAGTATGCTCATTTTACACAGGGATGGATGTTATCTCCTCAAGCTGCCAACCCAATGAAACCCAATGGAAAGGCAAGGTAAGAACTGAACCCGGTCAATGGCAAACCAGGAGAGACAACCCAGAGGCTCTTCTGATTTCTCTTCAGAGTTGCTGGTACAAAACTGTTGTGCTTCCCCCATTCAACAAACCTTAGACAATAGTGCAAGATTATTTGGCCATATTTATATGTTCCAAATAAACGGCATTTCCCAGGCCTTGGCTAGATTCTGGCATCTTAAAAGACTTTCGTGAAAAAAAAAAAATGGCTACTTAAATTCTTATGATCATACAAAACCTTTGCTCCAATCAAATGGAGTAGAGGGTAACCGGACAGCACACATTAATTTCTACGTTAACAGCACATGAAGTATTTAAATCCACGGCCAATTAAAAGTAATGGTATAATTGAATTAGCAGAAGCAATTTATGGCAGAAATTCAATTACAAAGCAGAATTAAAGGAAGAGATGTCAGTAACTTTTGGAGGCTGGGCAGGAAGAGGCGAGTGCATCCATCTACTATTTTCAGAGCTGCTAGCAAAAAGCCTAAGGAGGAGACTGCTCCAAAGAATCATTTGTAAAGATCCTCCTTATAAAAAGATCTCCACTGACAGACCGGAGAAACCAAGGTGACAAATGGTTTTTTTCGGACCATGCTTTGACCTGTCTGGCAGGGGTAAAACTCCCTCCCAACGGTCACGCGTCGCCTACCCCTGCCTCCCCCGCAGGCACTGCAGCTCTGCCACGTCCTGCAGCCTCCTCGGACCTGCTCCAGCTTGCACCACAGCCGTTGCAGACACCTTTATTCTTCTGCTGTCTTGTTTTCCAAAGTTATTTTAAACCCACTCCTTTTCTTCGAGTCATAGACATTAATATATTAAGTGGATTTCTTGCTATGTGATGGAGAAGTCTCAAGTGTTGTGGGCACTTTTCTTCCTTTAATGGCCATTATTTTACCCTGCCCTGTTCTAGCCTCCACCTGTTCCCCTTTGGCTGATACTATCCTTCATCAATCTCAATGCTGATTACCAATAAGGCCCTCCCACACCTCCAAGGTTTGGCTTTCATACCTGCATTAAGACAAATCAATACTGTTATTAACATTGCTACGTTTGTGGATGGTGTGACCTGCCTGCAAACACCACTTGCAACAGTGGAGATGACCCCCAGCACTACATGAAGTCTCTGCTCTCCCTTATTTGCAATTTCTTTTTCAACTAGACTCTGCTCTTTTATAAAAATGCATTGTTGTTTTTTTTTATTTTTTTCTTGCAAATGGAAACTGGTGAGGGCTTGTAGGGCATAAAAATTCGCAGTTCTCTTTACATGTGGGTAGCAATAGTCCATGGACAGCCAAGAAACTGATTGTCCTGTCACTTGCTATGCTGTTGGACTAGATGATCATTGCAGGTCCCTTCCAGCTGAACGATTCCTATTCTATTCTATTCTATTCTATTCTTCTATTCTATTCTATTCTATTCTATTCTATTCTATTCTATTCTATTCTATTCTATTCTATTCTAATTGTCCTCCAGCCGGCCAGCTCATCACCCACTACTGCACCTCACCTGGGGCTCCTGCACTCCCGCACGTGCTCATGGGTGCATCCAGACTGCATCCAGACTGCATGCGCAGCCACATGCCAGCACTCGTGCCGGCTGGCAAACTGCTCTGGAGCGCGTCCCCTCCTCCATAGCACGGTCTATCCCCACTCCCCTCTCGCACCTTTCTCCTCCTCAACTTTCACACCAGGCCCACCAGCCACCATGCCCGGGGCCCACCCAACAACTCTGAGAGGTCCCGCCTTGACATATAATTCCATCCACAGGGCAAGGAAACTCCCAGAGGACTCTATCCTCCAGGTTCATTTTCTTTAAGGCCCCTACATCCCAGAAGGGGAGCTGGTCAGTTCATCCTGTCCATCAAGGGACTGTCATGAGCCAAGCTCATCTCCAGCTGGATACCACCACAGCCCAGCGCAGGCTCATTTCCCTCGGCTCTCGGGCAGGTCTTCTAGCCCATGCTGAGCTCCAGGGTGCTACAGCTTGCTTCGGGTTGATTCAGATGCTGGCTAATGGTAAAAGCTAATTCAAGTGTTCTCCTCAATACGCTGCTGCGGTGCAGGTATACCTCAGGCTGGGCGTCCCTTGAGAGGCTGCCACTGCTGAGAGAGATATCTGTTGTGTCAACAGAACAAGCTGCTGCCCTTCTTTCTGTGCCTTGGATGCCGCCAGCAGCACCCCTCCTGTCACCATTTCACCTGAGGAATGTGCTTGCAACAACCCCAGAACTGTACTGTAATCCAACCACTGCAGTGGGAAACTGATGCAGGGAGAGCCTGCAGCCCCCTCAGAAACATCTCAGCAGGCGTTGGGTTAAGTCAGAGACTGAAGGTCGCTCCCTCGAGCCCCAGGCCGTCAGCCACCAGTCCATCAGCTCTGGCAGCAGACAGGAGATACACCCTATACCTCCTTCCAGCTGTCACCACGACCGTGACAACAGCGAAACTCAGCTTGAACGCATCAAACTGGTCACAGGCAGTGAGACGATCACAGAGCCCAGACACTCTGGATGGAAGCTCCAGGCAGTCACCCCAGCGAAGCACCGCTTCTCACAGGGATGAGCGTAACCAGGCGGCTGCCAGCGCACGAAGGAAACACCAGGCATCGACGGTATCAGGACACGGCAACAGCGAGGGGTTCAAAACACTCCTCGGGGGCCACGTTTGCTTCCTTGCAGCACCTCCTGCACCTACTGACTGAAGAGACTGAACAGGCTCCCAGGCTACTTTGATTTCTCGTGCTGTAAAGCAGCCTGCATTTTCAGAAGGTGTCCAACTCCTGCCACCTCTCTGCCTTCAGGCTTTCTCACTCTGCAGGTTATTCGGACAACTTTCCCACACAAATTTGGGCAACCTGAAGCCTGTTGCAGCACCGCCGGTACCTGCTCACGAAGCCACCCTGACACCGCTTGGTGAATTTAACCTGCAACAGTGAGGTGAAATGCAAAGCCAGGTCCAATTCTCAGCAGAGAAGACAGAACAAGGAATGGTGTGGCTATCGTACCATTAAAAAAGAAAACAAACAATCAAACCAAAACAGGGGGAGTGGGGCTGCTGGGTGTTGTGGGGATGGTGGTGTAACCTCTGCTCAAGCATGAAGGTTGTTTTCCTTTGGTTTCCATTGGCACTCCGGTCTACCAGGTGAGTCCTGAGAGCACGACAAGACGTTTATCTGGGTGCTTAAATGTAAACTCTCCAAGTAAGAGACCTACATCCCCTGTGCTCCCACCCAAGCAGGAACGTCACGCCTCAGCAGCGAGATGTCAGAGCTGGGCTCGCCTGAGTCACAGAAATCCTCTCAAATGAACGCATCTATCCATCCCCTGGATTTTTACCGTGGGACTTTGGAAACACTCCATGCTGCCCCGCACATCTCCACTGCACGTCTGCCGTGCTGGAGCTCTCCTTACAGCACAGAACCACTTGGGAGTACAAGCCAAAAAGCTTGGACCCAAAATAGTAGACGATTAGGTCTATGGTGAGTACCTGTTGTTCCACATCTCCAAAAATCCCACTCCGAGCATCCCTGGAGGTTTATTTATTGAACACAGCTGCAATGTGGCGGTTAAATCACTGACTGAAGAACAGCCTGAAGTGTGCGGTATGAGAATCTTCTCTCTAGCTGACGCTGTCGTAACACAAACAGTTCTCCCTGCCAGATGCAGAGGAACCACAGAGAAACCGATGGCAACCAGAAGAAGCCCGTGCTAAGGAGAAACCTGCACGCCAGCAAGGCCTGTCATGAGATACATCATGGGGTAGACCACCACCAACTCACCTTGCTGGAGGCACAGGCGATTTCCCCGGCTTTGGGGGGGTTTCGCTCACTTCAGCCCAAAGCTGCAGACTGCATTTCTGCGTTACGCGTCGGCTTTGGCTCCCGCCCCTCCTGCTAACAGACCCTCTCGCAAGCTGGCCGATAACTGAGGAGGACCGTGCCGCGCTGCCCCGTTCAGAGGGGTGAGGAAGCTGTACAGACATCTCCTCTGCCCAGTTCGACCAGTAAGCAATGCCCGCAGTCCTCACCGCAGTTTCACACAGGCAAGGCTATTTGCTATATTAAACACACCCCAAACTTGGGTTCCACAAAAGCAACTAAAAGGAAACCACAACAGGGTAAGGAAGCTTTATAAAATCAAGGGTAAGCAAAGGCTTTTTCAGGACAGCACTAGAGCTAAGTCTAGAAGGCATGCTGGGTAAGTTGATGTTATCACAGCATTGATTGCCGAAGTAAGCTGTATAAGCCCACGTGCTGCACTAAATTCCCCTAGAAGCTGCATGCAGATGAAGGAAGGAAAGGAAGGTATGGAAATTCAATGACTCTGCTGACCAAATACATTAAATTTTTAATCTATTTATTTAAAAATTTATTTAAAGTGTCAGAACAAGATGAATTCTTTTCACTTAAATATTTTTCCCTTACTGAATTGCAGGGTTGTTTTGGTGGGGTTATTTTTCCAAAAATACTATTGACGTATGCCACATACTGCCTGGTCCAACTCGCACACAAGTGATCGGCCTTAACTGTAATTAAAAAAGGATACAGGCAGATGGGGATGGAACAGTGCCAGTTATTTACTCGATTTCTTCTTTTAAACTTTTTTCCAATACAGTTAACTAAATGACGTCATTACACATCCATTGTCCAGGAAGTTTCCCTCTTCCCCTTTTTAGCCTCCTTTTCAGCTGCATTCCTCTGCTTCACAGGATGCTCTAAACTAAACATTACATTCAAGCTGCACAACAAAGATTTGGGAGGGATGGAGTGAATGAGGAAGGTCATGGGAAGGGAGGTATCTGCTAAAATAAGATTTGCTAAGCAGCGACACAAGACATAGTGTCAACTGCCTTTTATTAAAGGAGACTGCAGATTTCTATCAGCTAAGACACCAGGTGGAGGGATGTAGCAGAGCAGAGTAGTTGAAAGAGTTCAAAAACTTTCCAAGGACTAAATGAAGCCTGAATTTATTCCAAAATGAAATTACAGTGATAAATGCCGTTATGGCACAGCCAAGGTGCCTCATATAACCTTAACCTTCTCTGCATATTGAGGCTCTTTTACGCTACATAAAACCACACTCCAGCTACAGAAAACGCAGCTGCATTTAAATTGAGTTTAACACAAACTAGTGCTCCTGGGCAGATCATTTATTAATTTTAAAAAATTTACACATTCTTGTCTTTATAATTACAAGGGGAAAGCCAACTTGAAAGCAAAGCAAAAACCAAATGCACCGATGTCTTCTTAACCTCCAGAGAGCTGGAAAAGCAACGTTCAGAGCAAAACTTCCTGCACGCATCAATCACGGCTTTAGAGGCTGTAAAATATCAAGCTCAGGTGACAGAGCTTTTTCCAGGCTGATGGGTCTTCCCTGCTCTGGCAGGACAGGCTGCTGCTTCCCCGCAGCCAGTCCTCCTGCAGCTACCCCGGCACGGGCTGTCCCGGCACAACCAGGGGACGCGGAGACGGGGTTCAGCCAGCTGCAAGGCTGTCTGAAACGCAGCCAGGTGACCCCCTCCTTGGGAGCCACGGGGACACTCAGCCTTTTATATGCGTACAGCTCAAGAATATTAAAACTTCCAAAAAAATGTTTTTGCAATGCTTTCATGAAACTGAGCAAGTGATACAGAGCATTTTTGTTAGAAACTTGCCTCCCCACCAACCACAAAAGCCATCAAGCCCAGTAATGACGCATACAAGGCCCCAGCACCAACCATGGGCACCAAGCATCTAAAAACGAAGCTTGGCACCAAAATGTAGCTGACTCAAAATGTGTCAACACAAACAGGACGAGCCAACGCCTGGCTGTGAAGCTGCCAGTCCCCAGAAGACGATGGCTACACCAGCCGATGAGGAAGAAGATCCTTGAACACGTCCTGCAACAAGTCAGAGCTCTGCAAACGGCCAGCAAAGGCACCTTCGCTTCCAAACGATGCCTTCTGAATTACACCCATCAAAAGAAGCACTCAGTAAATTCACTTGTTTCCGGCGCGGTCAGTTCATAACAGCTTGCCTCACTTGAGGGCCAGGACTTCTGGAAAGCTGCAGCACACACCTTGCAAACAGCCTGTGACAGTCCCCGTCGGGGGTGATGAAAGACGCGGGCAAACACCGGGAGATCTGAGGGAGGACGAACCGCAGTCGGCGTGGCTGAAAAGCTCAGATCTGGCAAAACCGGCGTGCTCTAAGCCATTTTGTCAGATGAGACCCCCTCCCGCAACGGGCACAGCAACCGCTTCGGCTCCCCGCTCTGGAGGATGCAGGGGCAGGTCAGCGATGGGATCTTCTCCTGCAGACTCCTCTCCTCCTCCCGGCTGGCAGGGAGATGGTACGGGAGTCCCAGATACCTCCTCCTGCAGCCGCCAGCTGCTTCGGAGGGCCGTCTGCGATCTGAACAGGATGAGACAGACCCCTGCTCCTTTGCAAAGGGCCACCAGGGTCGGGAGGCTTCCCACAGAGACAAGCCTGGCTGGGCAAGTCACAGAATCACAGAAGTCAGCCTGCAGGTTCAGGACATCCTTCAGGAGATGGGAGAGGAGGGCTAGAGGATGAATTAAAAACGAAGGGTGGTCTCCCCTCACTTTGCGTATCTCCTGAGAAACACACAGCTCTCAGTAACAGAGCTTTAGAGCCAGATTTAGGAATGAAGGCCATTTTAAGAAGCATGACACAAACAGAACAGAGAGTTGTGGCTATAATCGACACAGCTCATTCTCATTTGCTTTCAGACCATTAATACAGCTCCAATTACCCTCAGCTGGAATGAAATCCAACTTCCATTTAAAAAAAAAATTATCTTCTGACACTTCTGACAATGCGAGGAGAGTCCATGCCTGGCCCAGGCAGAGCTGCGGCTGCGGGACAAGGCAGCACCCCCAGGCTCACGCTCTGCTCCCTGCGGGGACAGGCACGTGTGCAGTGACCAAACCCTGTCCCGATGACCTGAAAAGGGGCCACAGCCACCTCTGACGACACAGCACCCAGCGGGCACCCCCGCCAGTGAGCTACCAACAGCAAGGGAGCCAGCTGCAACGGTCTCCCACAACCGATTTCAGCGGGTTTGCTCCACGTCAAACCGAAGCCAAGGGGAACCATCTGTGATGGGATTTGGGGGAAATCAGGCTCCTTATCCCAAGGACAGGCTTGGCCTGCCACCCTCCACTGCACAAAGCCAGATAAGCTGGGCATGGGCTCGTTCCCCTTTAAATGGTTCTGGCTTTCAGGGACTGGACACAAAAAGGTAAATGTCAAACACCTACGTTTCCAACCCCCATGTTATTTTGCCTAAGTGCCTCCTTTAATACACTCTTACATACAGGAGCACCCATTTTCTGGAAAGTCCCCCAGAACCCCTCTGAAGCAAAGCTGACCTACACGAGCTCCAGAGCAATAAAACTGAGCCCAGCAAAAATCAAAGCAGTATCTGATCATGGAGGGCCTTTCACGCTGAGCCCACTTGCTTCTCCCCTCTCCTCTGTTCGGCAGCTCCAGCTCCCTCAGTACAAGCGCTTTAGGAGGACAGACACCTGCAAGAGGAGACTGAGAGAGGTGACACACAGGCGTATTGACCGTTGAAGAAGAAACTTGAGTTGGGAACTGGAAGGAGCAGCAGAAGCTGCAGCTTGTTCCAGGGAGGTGGTTTGACCACTCTGCAGAGGACCACGCAAGACAGCTGCCTGCGATGCCCACCCGCCAGGCAGCTCCTGCCAGACCTGCGCTCCCCAGCCTACGTCCCAAGCTGCCGCCTTCCCTTTGGCTCTGGTGAAGGGGATACAGGGTTTTCAAGCGTCTTCTAACATATTTAACAGATGTTTGCTTCTAGGCCCTTTCCTAAGCACCATAAAGCATGCCTGCTTTCTTTTGAACACACATTTCGTAATTCACATCGCCGCTAATGGTTATGCATCCACACTGTCCTCCCTTGTAACTCCCACTCCCCTCTCATGCGCTCGCAGCTCTCATCATCCAGCCCTAAACTGTCCTCCAAAGGAAAGTCTGCTTCACCCTCCCCAGATAAGTTGAGAAACACAAAGCGATGTCTTCGGAGAAACACCATTTACCTGCTTACAAAAAAAAAAAGCTTCCACAAAGAGAGAAAGGAAAGGATGCCCCACAAACGCTGACGGGTTTTGACAGTGGCTCTCTGCAGCACGACCAAAAGCAGCGAGCTCTCTCCCCTCGCACCACGGGCGAGCTGCCAAGAACTGAGCATCCTTCGTACAATGCCCTTTAGAACGAAAAAAAAAGAAAAGAGAAGCCTGAAAAAAAACCTGAGCAAGGAAGAGCATCCCTCCTGCACAGACACACCAGCCTGCGCGGAGCAGAGGTGAATGAGAAGCAGCGTGAGGAGGGCTTGCTGCACACCCACAGCCCGGCTCCCGGCCCCCCAAAGGCATCTCATCTCCTCTCCTCCTCCTTCCACTGCAGCCACCCTCGCCTATTCTAACATGACTTTGCACGAGCCACGTGCCAACATCCAAGTATCAGCAAGAAATATTTCCTCATCCCATGCCAAGCTATGCCATCCATCACATGCTTGTATTTCCACGAAACTACGCGAATTTGGGGTCTGCACACCAGTATACACGTGCACACTTTCCCTCTCCCCAGGGCACTCGGTATGAAACGCTTCTTGCACTTTCACTGGTGGGAAGCGCATTTCCGATGCTGGCCCGCTGCATGGTTGGGGAATCAAAAACAAACCCCTCTGCCACCCTGACTAGTCCACCGGTTAATCACTACGACAAACCCATTGTCCAAAACAAAAACACAATCTGATTGCTAAACCAGCTGCCCAAGTCTAGCCGTCACTCTTGGCATGCGTGTCAGGATCTCGGTACACCCTGTTTTCAGTGAGCATCTCTGTAGGTGCAAGCTGTGTCTTCCACCCTCACAGTCTCCGGGTGTCCCTGTCTCCCAAATCCAGTATTTCTGAACCCAGTTGGATACTTCAAGGGATGCCATCAGCTCAGAACACCTCTCTGAATAGGTTAAGATTACAGCAACTGAAATACGAGCAAGCATCCTTTTTTTCTCCCCAGCTGTTGAACACACGTTTATCCAGCGGCACCCTTTCCCATTTAGGTAGCCTGATCTCCCTCCAAAAGAGAGGGCAGAAAAAGAAAATGAGGCTAAAAGACATTTGTAGAAGTCACCAAAAAAGCTGGCAGAAAGTCTCAAAGGCCGGTGCATGAACTGTATGTAACTACAGCTACGTCTAAGTTTTGTTGCTGTTTTTTTTTCCCCAGCCAGATTTCACGTAGATTGTGTCACCTGATACAGGCAGGTCGACCATGGGGAGACATGCGGCGCGCCGGGGAGAGGAAAGCTGACCAGGCTGTAGCTGGCGTGTGTTTCTGTAGCATCTCAACCGACATCCATCACCAGGGAGAATTCCTCAGACTCCTTGCTGCTTTCTCTGACTTTAAAAAGATACACACCCACGGGACAAGAAACACTGGAACGGTCAAAGCACCATTTGCCACCTCTTCCACCCTGGTTATTCACAAGTACCTACAAACCTCCTGTGCGAATCACAAGGAGCATTTCATAACAAAAGCGTATTTCATGCAGTGCAGTCCAGAAGAACTGCAGTATTTCTTAGATTACAAGATGGACCCAGCCCCCCCCAGCTCCTGCCTTCTGATTCCAGCGCAATCAGTGCAGGAGAATGCATAATTCATCCCGCAGTTGATCCTACGGGTCTTCCAGTCGTCAAGCAACGTAACACTGAACTTCCAGAAAGGTCACACTGCCAGAAGGTTCAGCTGCAGGATGTTCTCTCCTGTCCATCGATGGAGGTGAGGTAAGGAGCTCCTTCATGTATTTGCCCCCATTGTTTAAGGATTCACAATTACTTTGCTATCAGAGCGTGACATGAGGCAGAAGCTACTTATCTGGGGAAGTCAAGAAATGCAGAAATCAATGAGTTAATTAGCAGGTTAGCAAAACACAACCGACCCGTGAAAGCTTTTATACAGCAAAAGGCTGATGAAGTGAAGATATGTGTTTGCATTTCTTATACTCTCAGGATGGTAGACGATTATTAGAACAATGGAAATTTCAGGCATCGACTGAAAACATTTTCTCCTCATTAAAGGTAAAAGCCAACAATTTTGCAAGAGCAAATCCTTCCACAACCCATGGGTAGGATCCCACACAATATAGTAATACAGTCAACGTGAGCTAAGACGAATCACCTTGTGCCAAAAGGAATTTAACTTCAGTCCGAGTTAAGCTCCATGAAGATGCTGAGGTTGGACACAAACTATTTTTTAATAGCAACAACGAACAAAGAAACCAGACATTATAGGGAGCAACCTAGGAACAAGAGGAAAAGCACTTCTGAAAAAAAAAAAGTCTGTTTTTCTCCCATTCACTGGAAACCATACTGCATTTGTTACTGAATCTGACCCAAAAGTCATGCTTGAAGGACAGACCAGCAGTTCTCTGGAGAGGCGCGAGATCCTCCCGCCACGGGTTTCAGCGCATCCTGCATACACAGACAGCACAACATCATTCCCAACAGTCTCGCGCCGCTAAATGCAAGAAAAAAACCCCAGCCATACAGATCTTTAATTCAGATTGCCCGCCTTTGGTCTACCAGCATTCCCACCTCACTCACGTCAAAGTAATCAACGCTCAAAAGCATATTGTCTTGCTTGAAAAAAAAATAAAATCATGTTGCATGAGTATTTTTAATTGCAACCGTTTCTAATCACAGATCACGTGCTTTCCCAGTGTTTTTTGGGGTTTTTGTTTTTATTTTTGCAGAGTCATAATCCCAGTTTAATGTTGCTTAGGCTACACAAAGTGATCTCCACCACCAGCTCCCACCAACCGGCCCATGCCAGTGCCATGCCCCTGAGCTCGGGCGGCAGAACCGGGCACCGCGGTGCCAGCCGCGACACGCGCCGAGCAGAGCGTCGCCCGCACCTCCGCAGCGACAGCCTCGGCGGAGAGCTCGACGGGGCTGCCCACGCTCACACGGGCTCCCGCCGGTGCGAGCACCCCGCTGCACGAGCAAACCCCGCTCCTGCGGCCGGCAGAACTCTTCTCACCTTGGCAGTTCCCCAAGCAGGCGAAGCCACGCCAACAAACCGCGCTTTTTTCGCCAGCGCGGCTGACTCCTCAGCAGAGCCGCTGCCAGCGCTGCGACAGCCGCTCTGTAGCGGCACGCACTTTTTTTTTTTCCCCTCACAGTTTCCGACACTTCCACCTCTACACAGAGAAACCCTAAATCTCAGGCAACAAACAAAGAAAAGAAGAAAATGGGTGTCAGGAGAGGCGACGCGCGTGCTGGTGGCTGGTCAGCATCTCCCCACCCAGCCTCGGTGAAGATGTGGGCTGGCTGACTACCTGCCCTCTTCCCCGAGCCCCACGGCGCCAGCTGAAATCGAACGAAGGCAGCTGTCAGATCCTTCCTCCCGAACCGACAGCAGCTCCCGAGCAGGGCCGGGGCGCCGGGAGCGCGGTGGCCGTCTGTCCCTGGACCAGGCAGGGCCCCGCGCGGGCTCGTCCCCGGCTGCCGCAGGAAGTGCCCGACGGCGCCGGTGGGACCCCACGATGCCGGTGGGACCCCACAATGCCGGTGGGACCCCACGCTGGACGGTGTCACCGCGGCAGCAGGCTGCTGACACAGCCCCCCGGTCTTTGCTCCGGTTTCGTCTCGGGGAAGAGGAGCTTTTGAACCCGAAACCGTGACAAATGGCTCCTGCTGGGAAAACTGCGGGATATTTTGGGGAGGGAGTAATTGATTTCTCCCTTCTTCCTCCCACGGAGCCGCTCTGATCCCCCTACCAGATCTCCACTTGCGGACGGGATGACGGGGTACCGCTCCGCTCCAGCGCGCTTGCTCTGAGCACTCCTGTTAAGAAACTTGGGGTTCGGACGTCGAGGTGCAACTCGCCCAGCCGCGCGCGGAGACACAGCCCTGCCGAACGCCTCGGCCACCCCTTCCTTCCAGGGGACGCGTCTGACAGCAGGGATGACACGACGGGACCCTCTCCCCAACCCAGCAGACACTTCTCCGCGCGGAAGCTGCCCCGCGGACACGCTTGCCTGCTTTTATTCCCCATTTCTGGCGATTCCCGGGCGGCCACGGCGGGCCGGAGCCCCGCGCCCGGGCGAGCCCCCCCGGCAGCCGGTGCGGACCAAGGCTGGCAGGAGCCTTCGCCGCCGTGCCCCCCTCCCCGGGAGCAGGGCGTCACCCCTCGGCCCGGGCTCAGGGGACCGGGGTGACCCGGCCGCAGCCCTCTCCCGGGGGAGCAGGAGGCCGCCGCGGGACCAGCCCCGCTCACCGCGGGCGGAGCGCCGGGGCTTTTTCAGAGGCGGCTGGGGAAGGCGGCAAATTGGCAGCCGGGATCTGAGGGAGCGGACCATGAACCGCCCCGCAGCAGGGCTGCCCGCTCCCTCCGGCCCCCGGCCAGGCTCCCGCACACGCCGTGTGTACGCACACGCAACCCGTGTGTACACACACACACCCCGACACACACACGCACGGAGGCACGGACGACCGGCCAGCCGCACAGACCCGCACGGCGCGGTTCTCCCGAGGGCAGGGGCAGAAGCTGGCGCTCCCCGCACGCCGGCGGCCCGGAGGGCGCTGCCACCGCAGCCCGGGGCCCGGGGGGCTCTGCTCCGCATCCCCCGACGGCGAAGCGGGCGCCGGCCCCGCTCCGGCTCC
>Ga0065711_1039612_pt1 | contig 17661 bp, 11 predicted proteins | sample Hoacrofraction12_FD_59098 | JGI IMG/M metagenome (GOLD analysis project Ga0065711, IMG submission 59098) | Hoatzin crop microbial communities from Cojedes, Venezuela - Epithelial fraction 12 v2 (version 2) | ecosystem: Host-associated > Birds > Digestive system > Esophagus > Crop | place...
TATACCGTTTTCGTTAAGGGTCTTGTAGATGATTTCGTATTCCTTGGCGAGCACGCTGTACTTCTCTTCCACAATCACGAACTGCTTGATTTTCAGGTTAATGCTATTGTCGCCAAAGTCATTCAAGGTTAATTTAATACCATAGTCGGGACGGATGATGTTACGCCCGTAGGAGTCCTTGCCCTTCACCTCTTCAAGAGCCTCGAGCAGCACCTTGCGGGCAAACTCGATGTCGGTACCATAACTTACGCCAACCATGATTGCCGCGTACTCGTAAGGCGTATTGATTGTCAGGTTCTTGAAGTTCTTGTTAAACAGGGTCGTATTGGTAAAGGCAATCAGCGAACCGTCCTCGGCCTCGATTTCGGTGCTCTGGTAGGAGATGTTGGCAACCTTGCCGCGAACCCCGTCGCACTCCACCTTGTCGCCAACGCGAAGTCGCCCGGCCATCAGCTGAATGCCGTAGATGAAGTTGTTGAGGATATCCTTCATCGCCAAACCTAAACCGGTAGCCAAACCCGCGGCGACTATGCTCAGGGCTCCCATCGGAATCTTGAAAATCATGATGAACATGATGATGTAGGCCAGCCAGACCACGATTCCAATCAGGTTGTTTGCAAGGGTGAGATTCACCTCGTTTGCACGCACTTTCTTGCGGTTCTTCTCCTTCTGTACCTGCCTGTATTTCAGCTTTTTATAAAGAGCTCGGAGCAGATAGCAGATGTATCTGAACACAAAGAACAGGGCAGTTACCAGGAAGATTCTATAAAGCGACAACTTCAGGATGGTATTTCCGTTGGAGTCGACAATATCAAAGAAATTCTGGGTAAAGATGGTCTTGCAGAGGGCTGTAAGGTCGAAAATCTTGGCGGCCATAAAGATGCAGAAGGGGATTGACAGCACTGTCAGCACCGGCACAACCGCCATCTTTATAAGGTCAAAACTCCAGGTATATTCAATGTATTCCCCGTTCTTGAGGTCCTTTTTGTCCAGCTCCACAGGCTTGGAATTGATGGACTCAATCTTCTTGTCAAGGGCGGCAATCCTGCCGGTAAGACTCTCGATGCGGGTACTGATTTCAGCCTTCTCTTCATTTGTAAGTTGCTCTTCCTCAATCCTTTTCCGCAACTCCTCAAGCTCCTCGGAGCACTCCAGCTTCTGGAATTCAGGCTCCTGAAGCTTGATTTCCAGTAGGCGGCTCTTGATATGCTTGTGCAGATAGTCAATCTCATAAATCTTGAGAATGTCGGCAATCGCAGTCAGGGTCATCAGCGCAGTCAGCTGGAACAGCCACCAAATCAGCAGCTGGATGCTCATCAGCACATAGCCCATCACCGACATAATCAGCGCAACACCCATAAAGAAGAGGGTAGTGCCCGAATATGCAATGTCGGTAGCCTTGATATAGCGGCTCTTCCTGCGGGTCAGCCTCCACTGCCAAATGAAGAAAACTATCAGCAAGGGAGTCAGAATCAAATTCACAAACCTATTGGGTATGAAGATGATACGCAGGGTAATAACTATCAGACCCAGCACAATAATGGGGATGTAGAGGCTGAATCCATCCTTGATTCTATCGGGGTCAAGATGGATAATCAACGATAGCACAATGGCTATCAGCATCCACGCATAAACCAGCAGCAGGCCGGAGGCTTCGATGAAGAAGTTCTGGTTTATGAACTGGTTTGCCAGCATGATGCTGATTGCGAAAATCAGCACGCCAGCAAGCAGGGTCATGGCAGATTTCCTATGGGCAAATTCTTCGGTCTGGAAGCGCTTGACAAACTTGAAGAGCAGTTTTACCAGCAACATTCCAAGCAGGAAGGATACAATCAGATAGAAGAAGACATAAAGGATGAATCCCGTGACAACGGGGCCGCGCCATTCGCTGGACCCGCGGGCAGTGAAGTCCCCGAACTTGCTGGAGTACTTCTGGCGGGCTTCCTCAAAGGCCCTCTTGGAGTATGAAGGCAGGTGCTTGAGTACCCTGAAGTAATTGTCCTGTCCATCTACAAAGATGGTCTTCTGTAGGGACTTGTACCTGTTCTGGGCGTAGTCGTAGGTCTCCTGGAGGCGGGCGCTGGTCTCGGAATAATGAAGGCTGTCGGCGGTGATGCGCTCCTTGGCCGCCTTGTACATGGAGAGCAGATTCTGGGCGTAGACGAGGCAGGAATCCCTATCAATCTGGCTCTGCCCGTCCAGCACGAAGGGGCTGTGGTCGGTGGTGTCGGGGCCCTGGTTGGGAGCGAGTACCTGGTCCTCTGGCAGGGCGCTGGTGCCATCGTCCTTAGGCCCTGGGGCTGCTGGAGCGGCCGGCCTGGACTGCATCCTAAGCGTATCCGTGCTAATCGCAATGCTGTCGGGCACATCCGAAAGTTCTTCCAGGACGGGCGGGAGCCTGCGCAGTGACTCAATCAGACGCTCGTAGCGGTCGATGTCGAGGTCCAGACGGGTGATAATCTCATCGAAGGGCATGCGACGCTTGTTGAACTCGTCGTACTCCTTGGTGGCCTGCTGCAGGGCGTAGGTGACATCAAAGGTATAGTCCTGGTTCTGGGAATACAGAATCAGCGAGAGTTCGTTACTCTTCTTGACCATGTCCACCATGCTGCCGTGCTGGTCGTCGTTGCGGGTGCGGATGCGCTTTTTTGCGCGCTCCATCTTGTCGTTCTGCTCCTTGAGCTCACCGCGCAGCACCGACAGGGTCTGGCTTATGTTCTTTTCGTTAAAGACCGCAAATGCGACACTGCCCACCAGCAGCGCCGCAAGCGTTAGGATTATGCGTTTAGCCTTCATATCCTGCAAATATAGGAATTATCCCCGATATTCGCTAGGTGTAAAGCCCGTGTGTGATTTGAAAAACTTGTAGAAAACCGAGGAATTGGGGAAGTTTAGCTTGTAGACTATCTCCTTGATGGGCATGTCGGAGTATTTCAGCATGTTCTTCGCTTCCAGGATTACGAAGGAGTCAATCCAGTCGGGGCCGCTCTGGCCGCTGACATTCTTGATTACCTTGGACAGATATTTCGGGGTAAGGCAAAGCTTGTCTGCATAGAAGCCCATGCCGCGCTCCTGGGTGTGGTAGTCGCGCACAAGTTTGAGGAAGCGCTCGAAAATCAGCTTGCTGCGGGCCGTGGTATTGGCTCCGTAAAACTCCTGAGGGAGATTTTCCAGCGTGGCGTGCTCGATCTGTTCAGCCCAAAGCGAGCCAAAGAAATAGAAGGCGGACGAAAGCAGCTGGCTGACCACTTCGCGCATGCCGGTGCTCTTAACCTTGAGCATGGCGTCGATGAGCTGCAGGTATTTGCCACAGATTGCCATCTCCTCGTCGCTGAGGTTGATGCAGGGGTTGTGCAGTACGGCGATGCTTTCGTCAAAAAGTCGAACGAGGTCCATTTTTGACTCGGCCATAAATGACTCCGACATCGCAATCGCTACAAAGTGGATGTCCTTCATCGCTTCAGAGTCCATCTTGTAGATGCGGCCGATGTTTCCGGGCACGCAGATAATCAGCGAATGCTCCTTAATCTCGTAGGTCTTGAGGTTGATTTCCGCTGTAAGTGAGCCACTTATGCAGAAAAGTGCCAGGTAACCGTTGAACCTGCAAGGCTCATTGAGAAGGGGAAGTTCTTCCTTATACTTAATGTCAGAAATGAAAAAGTCGTCTGACAAATTGTCATCAAAAGGAGTCGGAAAATATTTTTTCAGGTCTTTAATATCAATAACATGAAGGGATGTGTCCATAAATTATGCTGCTTTTTGTTAACTTTGCAGATGCAAAATTATCATATTTTATGCAAAAAGTAGAGCAATTCGACCAAAATATCAATTTTGCATCCATAATAATATTCAAAAAGGCGCAAAAAGGTAGATTTTTTGTAGAGTAATAAACGCATTTGAAAATTTGAAGAAATGAAAAGACAGATTCTACTTACCCTGCTGGCCCTGCTGCCAATGACTATGACAGCCCAGCAGACCCTTACGCTCGAAGAGTGCCGCCAGATGGCAGTGAGTGCCAACAAGGACCTCGACCAGCAGCGTACCAAACTAGAGATGGCAGGCTACGACCGCAAGATTGCCCAGGCCAACTATTTCCCGAAGATTACAGCGTATGGCACCTGGCAGCATGTCGGTGGCGACTTCTCGCTCATCGACGACACCAACATCCCCACTTTCGGAGAGTTGGGAACAACTGCGCAGGCTACCTATAATACATATCTGGAGAAGCTTCAGGCGCTGATTTCCTCCGACCCTACAGTGCTTGCCTACATCAGCCAGAGTCCCGAACTCCAGCAGGCAATAGCAGGACTGTCCTCGGTGGATGTTGCAACCGGCCTGAACACCATCGGCAGCAAGGTGGACGAGACAATTGACGAGGCCATCCACCCCGACATCTCCAACATCTACGCAGCCGCAATCACCCTTCAGCAGCCTATCTTCATGGGCGGTAAGATTGTGGCAGCCAACAAGATGGCCAAACTTGCCGAAGACCTTGCCAAGATGGAGTACAACGGCGACTACGACGACATTCTGGTAGATGTCGACCAGGCCTACTGGCAGGTAGTATCTGTCGCCAACAAGAAGAAACTCGCCGAGAGCTACAACGACTTGCTCCAGAACATGCTTCACAATGTTGAGGTATCGGTAAAGGAAGGCGTTGCAACCTCCGCAGACGAACTTACAGTGAAGGTTAAGGCCAACGAGGCAGCAATGACTCTCACCAAGGCTAACAACGGCCTGGTGCTTGCCAAGATGCTGCTCTGCAAGGAGGTCGGCCTGCCGCTCAACAGCGACATCACCCTCGCAGACGAGACCCTAGAGACAATTCCTCTTCCCGAGGATGAGCCTGAACTTAGTCTGGATGAGATTTACGCCAACCGTTCCGAGACCCAGCGTCTGGAGACCGCAGCCCAGATTTACGACCAGAAGGTGAACATCGCCCGTGCAGACATGCTCCCCAAGGTTGCCTTCACCGCCAACTATGTTGTGATGAATCCTAACATGAACCACGGCTTTGAAAACGACTGGGGCCACAACTGGACAGCAGGCGTAGTTGTAAGCGTGCCGATTTTCCACGGCTTCGAGGCTCTGCAGAAGACCCGCAAGGCCAAGGCGGAGGCCACCATCTACCGCACCAAGTACGATGATGCCAAGGATTTGATTAATCTGCAGGTCACCCAGCTGCGCCAGCAGCAGAAAGAGGCCTACGAACGCCTGAGCATGGCAGAATCCAATCTTGAAAGCGCCGAGGAAAACCTCCGTACCGCAAATGTCGGATTCGAGGCAGGCGTAATTGACGCCAACACGACCCTCGGAGCCCACACTGCTTGGCTCCAGGCCCACAGCGAGTACATCGACGCAGGCATCGATGTCCAGATGAACAATGCTAAGATCAAGCAGGCCCAGGGCGGTTATACTTCCGACCTCGAGGCCGCAAGCGAGAATGAAGAAAAATAAAGAATAAATACTATGGAAAAGAAGAAAAACCACAATCTAATCGTGGGTGTGATGGCCCTGGTAGTTATTGTATTGCTGATTGCACTTATCGGATATCTGGTTAGCAAGCCGCGTCCGCTGGTAATCCAGGGTGAGGCCGAAGCCACCGAGTACAGGATTTCGGGTATGGTTCCTGGTCGTGTGAACGCCCTCTACTTCCGTGAGGGACAGGAAGTTCACGCAGGTGATACCCTCGTTTATGTGGACTCTCCACAGGTACAGGCAAAGCTCAGCCAGGCTACCGCAGCCAAGAGCGCAGCCAGCGCACAGAGCGCTAAGGCCCGCAATGGCGCCACCAACGAGCAGATTACAGGTGCATACGAACTCTGGCAGCAGGCCAAGGTTCAGGAGGATGTAATGCGCAAGAGTCTCGACCGTGTAAAGAGCCTCTATGACCAGAAGGTCGTATCTGCCCAGAAGTACGATGAGACCAAGGCCAAATACGACGCAGCAGTGGCCCAGGAAAAGGCCGCCAAGAGCCAGTACGACGCAGCCGTAAAGGGTGCCCGTTCCGAGGATAAGGCCGCAGCAGCAGCCCTCGTGGCACAGGCCAGCGGTGCAGTCCAGGAGGTTAATTCCTATCTCGATGAACTTTATCTTACCTCACCTGTAGATGGTATCATCTCCAATGTATACCCACATGTTGGTGAGCTGGTTGGCACAGGTTCTCCTATCATGACAGTGACCGACCTTTCCGACCTTTGGTTCACATTCAACATCCGCGAGGACTACCTGCATGGCATGAGCGTAGGTGACGAACTTACCCTTAGCGTGCCCGCCCTCGATGGCAAGAAAATCAAGGCCGAGGTTAACTACATCGCTGTTCGCGAGTCCTACGCAACCTGGAAGGCCACCAAGGAAACAGATATGTACGATGCCAAGACCTTCGAGGTTAGGGCAGTGCCTACAGAGGATGCCGAGGGCGTGCTCCCCGGCATGACCGTGCTTGTAGAAAAGACGATGTAAAATGAGTTTCTGGCACAGAGTAGACAAGGTTATCAAGCGTGAGCTTCAGATATGGGTCAAAAGGCCTATATATCTGATAGGCAGCGTCGTGGTAATGCTGTTCTGCACAATCTTCTATCTTAGTTTTCTCAAGGCCGGCGTGCCTGACAAGGTGCCCATCGGCGTTGTAGACTACGACAATTCATCCATCTCCCGCAATTTCGTCCGTCAGTTGGACGCAACCCAGTTGGGCAAGGTGGTGCACTATGAGAATTTTGCAGAGGCCCGCGAAGATATGCAGGGCGGTCGAATCACCTCCGTGTGCGTTCTGCCCGAAGGTTTCAGCCGCGACATATCTGCCCAAAGGCAGCCGACTATCTCATTCTATATCAATGGCTTGTACTTCCTTGGCGGTTCGCTTGCGTGGAAGGATTTGCTTACGATGGTGAATCTTACCGCAGGAGCCGTGCAGCGTGAAGTCCTTCAGATGAAGGGCGTGAACAACGCCGAGATTATGGGGCAGCTGAGGCCTGTGGACATCGATGTGCACCAGATAGGCAACGCCACAATGAATTACGGCGCCTATCTTGCCAACATGATGCTCCCCGGTATGCTGCAGATGGTGATTATTATAGTGCTCATCTATTCGCTGGGAACAGAGTTGAAGTATGGTACATCCAGGCATCTTTTGAAGATAGCTGGGTATGATATCTATACGGCGGTATTCGGCAAACTCTGCCTTTACACCGTTCTTTTCACCGCTATAGGATGGACGCTGGTGATTATATTATATAAGTGGATGCACTTCCCGATGGCGGGGCACCTTGGCAATATGTTCCTGGCAATGTTCCTGATGGTACTTGCAGATGAGGCTATTGCGCTGACTATCATTGGTTTCGTGCCTGTCTGCCGCTTTGCCATCAGTGTGGGTTCGCTGTACAGCGTGCTGGGTCTTTCCCTTACGGGATTCACCCTGCCGACTGAGGCCATGCCCGCAGGAATCAGGGGACTGTCCTACATGTATCCTCTTCGCTATTACTACCTGTTCTATGTGCAGGAAGGAATATTTGCGAGCGGCTTTGCCGGCTGGTACAAGTACGCAATAGTGCTTGTGCTCTTCCTGCTGATGCCTTTCCTCAGCATCAAGCGTCTGGAGCATGCTTATATCTATCAGGACTACGAAAGGAATTAGGCTATGGAGAAAGGATATGTAAAAAATTGGTTTGATGACGCTCTGACGGTGTTCAACCTGGAGCTGAGGACCCTGCTGCGCGATGGTGGATTTATGATTATCTTCATAGTTGCCGGCTTCCTCTACCCGATTCTCTACAATTTAGTGTATAAGAACGGTGTGCTGGAAGATACTCCCGTTGCGGTTGTGGACAATGCCGATTGCGCGGATTCCCGCCGCATGATTAGGGAAATCGACGCCACCCGCGAGGTGAAGATAGCCTATACCTGCACCGACATGAACCAGGCCCGTGACCTCTTCCAGAGGCGCAAGGTTAACGGTATCATCTACTTCCCTTCGGACTTTGGTGACCTGCTGACCTACAAGCAGACAGCCAAGTTCAGCATCTACGCCGACATGAGCAGTTTCCTTTACTACAAGAACCTGCTGATGGGCAGCGAGTTTGTGATGCTGCACGAAATCAACAACATCAAGATAGAGCGTTACGAGTTTGACGGAGAAACCGGCCAGGAGGCCGTGCAGAGTGTAAACACCATTCTGTATGAAGATAACAACCCCTACAACAGGGCTTTCTCCTACAGTATCTTCCTGATTTCTGCCATTCTAATGCTGATTATCCAGCAGGTGATGTTTTACGGTATGAGTCTTTCGGTTGGTACGGCTCGTGAAGAGAACCGCAGTATCGCTTCTCTGCCTGAAAGCCTTAAGGGCCACGGTGTAGGCCGTATTGTGCTGGGCCGCGGCGCTGTCTACTGGCTGATGTTCATGGCTATCGGCTTGTATATCACCACGATAGTGCCCGCTATGTTCAAATTCCCCCAGAGGGGTCAGTTCTGGAACATTGTTTATCTGGTTAATCTCTTTACGATAGTGTGCGTATTCTTCAGCATGACCTGGAGTTCATTCATTACCCGTCGTGAGAGCGTTTTCCTGCTGTTTTTGTTCATGTCGCCGGTCTGCGTTTTCCTCACAGGATTCTCTTGGCCGACCACTGCATTCCCGAAGTTTTGGAAATTTTTCTCATATTTGTTCCCGAGTACCTTTGGTTGCCAGGGCTTTATCAACATGAATACCGCCGGCGCAACGTTTGAAACCATTAGGCCACAGATATTTGCACTGACCCTGCAAGGCATGATTTACTTCGTAACCGCCTGCGTGGCAGTGTATGTCGAGAACTTCGTGCTTAAGAACAAGGAGATTATAGTAGAGAAGGCGGAGATCGCGAAGCAGAAGGCCATGGAGCGCAGGGCAAAAAGGCAGGAGTGGATTCAGACCCGTGGCGAGCAGATGGAGGAGAGTACAGACCAGATTGGAAGAACGCAAACAAAAAAGGAAGAATAATGGCTAAAATCAATGCAATTGGCGTGCTGACCTCGGGAGGTGACGCACCAGGAATGAACGCGGCAATCAGGGCCGTGACACGCGCAGCAATCTATAACGGCTGGAAGGTTTACGGCATCTACCGTGGCTACGAGGGTCTGATTAGCGGGGAAATCAAGGAGTTTACCTCCGAGAGTGTGAGCAATACCATCCAGAGGGGTGGAACCATACTTAAAACTGCCCGCAGCAAGGAATTTATGACGCCCGAGGGCCGCAAAATCGCCCACGACAACCTGCAGAAATATGGGATTGACGCCCTAGTGGTAATCGGTGGTAACGGTTCGCTTACAGGTGCCCAGGAACTCGCCAACGAGTACGAGATTAAGTGCGTCGGACTGCCCGGCACAATCGACAACGATTTGTACGGAACCGACTCCACAATCGGCTATGACACAGCACTTAACACCATCGTGGACTGTGTCGACAAGATTCGCGATACCGCCACTTCGCACGATCGTATTTTCTTCGTTGAGGTGATGGGTCGTGACGCAGGTTTCTTGGCTCAAAACAGCGCAATTGCCGCTGGTGCCGAGGCCGCAATCATCCCTGAGGACAAGACGGACATCGACCAGCTGGAGCAGTTCATCGGACGCGGTTTCCGCAAGAGCAAGAACTCGTCCATAGTTCTCGTTTCCGAGAGCAAGAAAGGTGGTGGTGCAATGCACTACGCAGAGCGTATGCGCAAGGAGCATCCCGAATATGATGTCCGCGTGACCATCCTCGGCCACCTGCAGCGTGGCGGAACCCCGAGCGCTTACGATAGAATCCTCGCGTCCCGACTTGGCGTTGCTGCAATCGAGGCCCTGAAGGAGGGCCAGCGCAATGTGATGATGGGCATCCAGAATGACAAAATCGTTTATGTGCCATTCTCGCGGGCCATTAAGATAGACAAACCCATTGACCGTGAACTCATCAATGTCCTTGGGGTGTTGTCAATTTAGTTTTAAAAAACCGCGTTGCAAACGCGGTTTTTTTATTGAAAATTACTATATTTGAAGGCTATGATAGAAGCTTTAAACCTAATTGACCTTCAGAACCTTATTGCAGAGGGGATAAGGGATACTGTGCCCCCTTTCGTATGGGTAAAGGCAGAGGTGGCTTCAATCAATCAGTCCCGTGGCCACTACTACATGGAACTGAGCCAAAATGAGGGGCGCACCCAGCTCGCCAAGGTAAGGGCGACACTCTGGGCATCTACCGCTACCTATGTGCTGTCGTACTTCAAAAACGAGACAAAATCCGACCTTGCCGCAGGAATGCAGGTGCTGCTCAAGTGCCAGGTGAACTATCATCCCATCTACGGCCTAAGCCTAAATGTAAAGGCCATCGAGCCAGAGTTTACCCTTGGCGCAGCCGAACTCCAGCGCAAGCAGACGATAGAGCGTCTGACCAAGGAAGGGCTGATGGAAAAGCAGAAGGCACTTGTGCCTGCCCGCATCCCTTACCATCTGGCCGTAATCTCTTCGACTACGGCTGCCGGCTACGGGGACTTCATCAAGCATCTGGACCAGAATGCATACGGCTTCAAGTTCGATGTAAGGCTATTTGAAGCGGCAATGCAGGGCGTAGAGGCTCCCGAAAGCATAATCGATGCGATGGAAAGGGCAGAGGCTATGAGCCCAGATGCCATCCTGATTCTCCGCGGTGGCGGATCGAACCTGGATTTGGCCTTTGCGGACAACTATGATTTGGCCTTCACAATCGCCAACTGCTCAATTCCCGTCTACACCGCAATCGGCCACGACAGGGACTTCCATGTAGCCGACATGGTGGCGTACAGCTATGTCAAGACCCCAACCGCCCTTGCGGACATCTTCATAAATGCCTATGTGCAGGAAGATGCCAACATTAGCCTGCTGCGCGATCGCGTCGCAAGCGCTATGGAACGCAAGATTGCCGACAGGGAAAGCCGCCTGAATCTGCTCGAAAGCAGGGTCGGCTATGCGGTAAAGGCATCTTTCCAGAAGAGGGAAAGCGCAATCGAGCTGCTTCGCCGCAGGATTCTGGGAGCAATCGAGAACAAGGTGGTATCCGGCGAGGCCAAGGTGGAAAAGGCGCATTATAGCATCGCAAACGCCTTCTTCACCAAAATAATCAAGTCGGAATCTGCCCTGAACCTGCTTGAGAACAGGATTAAATCTGCCAACCCGAACAATATTCTGGGCAAGGGCTACGCGCTGGTGACAGGCCCCGAAGGCAATGTAATTCACGGAGTGGCCGGCCTCAAGGAAGGCGACGATATAAGTGTAAGATTCAACGATGGACAAGTAAAAGCCAAGGTATATGGAAAAATTTAACTATGCAGAGGCAATCGCAGAACTGGAGAAGATTGCAGCCAAGGTGGAAGACCCCGCAACAGGTCTGGAGGATATTGACAAGTACATCGCACGCAGCGAGGAAATCATAAAGGCGTGCCGCGAATATCTGCGCGGAGCACGCGAAAAACTCGACAAGCTTAACCAACCAACAACTTAATATGGCAGTAAAAAAGATTTACGAAACCGACCCTTGGCTGGAGCCGTTCAAGGGCGCGATAGACGCGCGCCACGAAAGGATTCTAGCCGACCGCCGCAAACTTGTGAAAGGACTGAACATCAGTAGCAGCATCAACAACCATCTATACTACGGACTTCACAAGGCGGAGCATAACTGGGTCCTGCGCGAATGGGCGCCAAACGCTACCAGAATGTATCTGATTGGCGATTTCAACAATTGGAAGAAGACCGACGCATGGGCCCTTAGGCCTGTAGGTCAGGGCAATTGGGAAATCTCCGTTCCCGAAGCCTTCCTGCACCACGGCGACCTCTACAAGCTCTTCATCGAGTGGCCAGGAGGTGGGGGAGAGAGACTCCCAGCCTATGTCACCCGCGTAGTGCAAGACCCTAATACGAAAGTGTTTAGCGCCCAGGTCTGGGACCCCGTTCCCTACCAGTGGAAGCACCGCAGGGCAGGTAAGCGCGACAATCCCCTCATCTACGAGTGCCACATCGGCATGAGCAGTGAGGAGGAGAAGGTGGCATCCTTCGCCGAATTCCGCAAGAATGTGCTCCCACGCGTACACAAACTCGGCTACAATGTACTCCAGATAATGGCTCTCCAGGAGCATCCGTATTACGGTTCCTTTGGCTACCAGGTGAGTAATTTCTTTGCGCTTAGTTCCCGCTTTGGCACTCCCGAAGAGTTCAAGGAACTGGTGGACGAGGCCCACGCAATGGGCATCGCCGTGATTATGGATATCGTGCACTCTCACGCCGTTTCAAACGAGATTGAAGGCCTTGGCAAGTTCGATGGCCGCGACGACCTCTACTTCTACAAGGGCAGCGCAGGCTATCATCCCGCATGGGGTTCCCGCTGTTTCGACTATGGCAAGGACGAGGTTAAATACTTCCTGCTAAGCAACTGCAAGTACTGGATGGAAGAATACCATCTGGACGGCTTCCGTTTCGACGGCGTCACCTCAATGCTCTATTGGGACCACGGTCTAGGTACCAATTTCGGTAATTACGAACTCTATTTCAACCAGGGCGTGGACGAGAATGCGGTTAGCTATCTCGCGCTCGCAAACATGCTCATACACGAAATCAACCCCAATGCGATTACGATTGCCGAGGATGTGAGCGGCATGGCAGGCCTTGCGGCCCCCTTCGAGGCAGGCGGTGTAGGCTTCGACTTCCGCATGGCGATGGGCATTGCCGACCACTGGATCAAGTGGATTAAGGAAAAGAGCGACGAGCAGTGGAGTCCCGGCGAAATCTGGTACGAGCTCACCAACAAGCGCGCAGACGAAAAGACGGTAAGCTACGCCGAGTGTCACGACCAGGCCCTCGTAGGCGACAAGACCATCATCTTCCGCCTAATCGACAAGGAAATGTACTTCAGTATGAACAAGGAGTCCAGCAACTTGCTGATAGACAGGGGAATAGCCCTGCACAAGATGATAAGGCTGGTGACTGCGGCTACCGCGGGAGATGGCTATCTTACCTTCATGGGCAATGAGTTCGGACATCCCGAATGGATTGACTTCCCGCGCGAAGGCAACGGCTGGAGCTACAAGTACGCCCGCAGGCAGTGGAGTCTTGCCGACAATGGCCTCCTGCGCTATCAGGGACTGCAGAATTTTGACTCTGCAATGGTGCATTTCATCAAGAAAGGCAAGGTTCTCAGCGAGCGCCCCGTCATCCTAACTGCAGATGAACAGAAAAAAATTCTTATTTTCCTACGGAAAAATTGTATCTTTGCATTCAATTTCAACCCGACGGAGTCTTTCGAGAACTACGGCTTCTCCGCTCCCGAGGGGGAATGGGAAATGGCTTTCAATTCCGATGATGCCGATTTCGGTGGCTTCGGAAGGCTTTCTGGGGTCGAAAAGCATGTTGCAGTAGAGGGCAAATGCCCCAATGGCAACCAGTCTTTCGATCACACTTTGTTTATGTATCTGCCCAGCAGATGCGCAGTGGTTTTAAAGAAAAAACTTAAGTAAAAAATATGGCATTCCTGAAATTCAACAAATCGGAACTTGTCAATCTCTCCTACTCTCTGAAGAGGGAGATTATCTGTGCCAACAAGACCGGTGCCTACTGCAACACCAGTATTGTGACCTGCAACACACGCCGCTACCATGGACTGCTCTCAGTGACCCTGGACCGCTTCGGTGGCGACAAATTCCTGCTGCTTTCTGCAATTGACGAAAGCTTCATTGTGGACAGGCAGCAGTTTAATCTGGGAATCCACTGCTATGGTGACACCTACGAGCCCAGAGGACACAAGTATGTGGTGGACTTTGATGCCGACCCCATTCCTTCGGTAACCTACAAGGTTGGAGAAATCCTTTTCCGCAAGAGCCTGCTTCTGATGCCCGACAAGGACCAGCTGATGATTAAGTACGAGCTGCTGGAGAGCCCTGCAAAGGCTACAGTCCAGCTCAAGCCCTTCCTTGCCTTCCGCAACATCCACGCTCTTACCCAGCAGAATGACCAGGCAAACACAGGCTACACCCCCGTTGCAAACGGTGCTTCATTCAGGATGTACGCCAACTTCCCTGACCTGGTACTCCAGACCAACAAGAAGGAGTTCGAATTCAAGGCAGCACCCTGCTGGTACAACGGCATCACCTATTCAGACGAATTCCGCCGTGGCTTCGACTGCCGCGAGGACCTCTTTGTCCCCGGCTACTTCGAGGGTGAGATGAAGGCTGGCGATGTTCTGATTATCTCAGCATCCAAGTACGAAGAGGCTCCCGCAGGCTTCAAGCGCAGCTTCGAGGCTACAGTGGCCAAGACTCCTGCCATCACCAACACCCGCGACCAGCTCGTACGCTGGGCAGACATCTTCATCTGCAACCACAACGACCGCAAGAAGATTACCGCAGGCTTCTCATGGATGTACACCGGCCTGCTGCGTGAGACCTTGATATCCCTTCCTGGCCTTACCCTCTACGCAAACGGGGACACCAAGACCTTCGAAGAAGTGCTGGACAACCTGATTGCAGACGAGCAGGAGCGCCTGTTCCGCCGCACCACCCAGGTTGAGGCTCCGCTTTATCTGGCATCCGTACTTCAGGCCTACATCGACTTCGGCGCAGACCCTGCAAAGGTTTGGAAGAAGTATGGCGTAACCGTCAAGGGCATTCTGGAGAGTTATCTTCCCGGTGAGCGCCGCGAGGTGACAATGCACCCCAACGGCCTCCTGTGGGCCCAGATGGACGGTGTTGCCCTCACTTGGATGAATGCCTACATCAACGGCAACCCTGTAACAGAGCGCGCAGGCTATCAGGTCGAGACCAACGCCTTCTGGTACAACAGCATCTGCTTCGCCCTCGAGATGGAGAGCAAGTACGGCATCGCCGACGGTGCTTTCGTTGCCAAATGGACCCCCATCAAGGACCTCATTAAACAGAATTACCAGTCCACTTTCTATGTGGAGAGGGGCGGATATCTTGCCGACTATGTAGACAACTACGGCCAGAATACCGATGTTCGTCCTAACCAACTATATGCAATCTGGGTAAAGAACTCGCCTGTAGACGAGGAGATTCAGCCTTCCATCTTCAGGGTTGTTTCCAACGAACTGGAGACCACCCACGGCATCCGTACCCTGTCACCCCGCGACGCCAAGTACAAGGGCGTGTACGAGGGTTCCCAGATTGACCGCGACCTTGCCTATCACCAGGGCAGTACGCGTGTCTTCCTGCTTGAGCCTTATGTTGACTTGGGCTTCAAGCTTCAGGGCGCGCGATTCTACAAGAAGGCCGAATGGCTGTGCGAAGGAGCATACGCAGACCTTGGCAAGCACGGCGTTGGCGCCTTCAGTGAGTTGTATGACGGCGATCCGCCACAGGAGCCCCACGGAGCAATTGCATCTGCACTCAGCACCGCCGCGCTTCTTGCCGTAGACCGCGCTATGAAGAACAATAAGGAGGAATAAAGATGAGAGTATTAATGTTTGGATGGGAGTTTCCTCCCCATATCGCCGGAGGTCTTGGAACTGCCTGTGAAGGTATAGTGAAGGGACTTGCGCACAATGGCGTCGAAAGCATTTTCGTAATGCCTTCGGCATCTGGCGATGAGGACCAGACTTCCACCAGAATCATCAACGCAAGCGATGTCGCAGTTGAGGGCTTCTCCGATACGGTAGACGCCTTCCTCGACAAGGTTAAATTCATCAAGGTAGGGTCCAACATGATTCCCTACGCCGACCCCGAAGAGTTTGCAAAACTTACCGAGGAGGAGAAGGAGCGCCAGCAGAAGGGCTTCAGCATCACCTACGGCCAGAAGTACAAATTCAGCGGCAAGTACGGCAGCAACCTGCTGGAAGAGGTTGCCCGCTACGCAATGGTGGGTGGCACAATCGCCATGCAGCACAAGGATGAATTCGACATCATTCACGCCCACGACTGGCTGACCTATCTGGCAGGCATTGCCGCCAAGGAACTTACAGGCAAGCCTTTGGTCGTACATGTACACGCCACCTCCTTCGACCGCGGTACCGACGACATGGTGGACTCCCGCGTCTACGCCATCGAGCGCAGGGGCATGGAGGCTGCCGACAGGGTCGTAACCGTGAGCGACCTCACCCGAAACATTGTCATTAATAAATATGGGATTGACCCCGCAAAGGTTGTTACCGTACACAATGCGGTAGACTTTAGCGGACGCGAGAACCTTGAGGTAGAAAGGGGAGTACGCGACAAGGTTGTTACCTTCCTTGGCCGTATCACCTTCCAGAAAGGCCCCGAATACTTCATCGAGGCTGCCGCCAAGGTGCTCAAGCGAACCAAGAATGTCCGTTTTGTAATGGCAGGAAGCGGAGATATGATGAACCGCGCAATCCAGATGGTTGCCCGTCTCGGCATCTCCGACCGCTTCCACTTTACCGGTTTCCTTCGCGGAACAGATGTGCAGAAGATGTTCGCCCTCTCGGATGTATACATCATGCCTTCTGTATCCGAACCTTTCGGTATCTCTCCTCTGGAGGCGATGCGTACGGGTGTTCCGTCCATCATCTCCCACCAGAGTGGTGCTGCCGAGGTGCTCAAGTATGCACTTAAGGTTGACTTCTGGGATGTCGACGCCATGGCCGACGACATCTACGCCCTCCTCAATTACCCCGCCCTCTCGCATTTTGCCGAGACTCAAGGCTTCGACGAGGTTAACGAGCTCAAGTGGAACAATGCCACTGCGAAACTAAAGAAAGTTTATGAATCCGTTTTAAATCAATAGACAATGAAAAAGAATATCTGCTTTTATTTCCAGGTGCATCAGCCCACTAGGCTTCGCCTCTACAGATTCTTTGATATAGGCAAGGACTCTCATTATTACGACGACTTTGCCAACCGCACCATCCTCCACAGGGTGGCAACCAAGTGCTATCTCCCTATGAATGAGCTGCTTTTAAATGCCATCGAGCGCAACCGCGGCAAGTTCAAGGTAGCCTTCTCCATCTCCGGCACCGTGCTGGAGCAGTTCAACCGTTATGAGCCCGAGGTAATCGAGAGTTTCCGCAAGCTCGCCGATACAGGTTGCGTAGAATTCCTCTGCGAGACCTACAGCCACTCGCTGGTATCCCTTAAGTCCCTGAACGAGTTTAAGCATCAGGTTCTTAGGCAGAAGGCCACCATCGAGGAGTACTTTGGCCAGACTCCCGTTACCTTCCGCAACACCGAGCTCATCTACTCCGACGATATCGGTGTAGACCTCTACAACATGGGCTTCAAGACTGTTCTCACCGAGGGTGCCCGCCACATTCTTGGCTGGCGCAGCCCCGATTATGTATACAGCAATGCAAAGCAGCCCAAGCAGAAGCTGCTTCTCCGCAACTATACCCTGAGCGACGATATCGCATTCCGCTTCTCCAACAAGGGTTGGGCAGAATGGCCCCTGACCACCGACAAGTTCGTTGGCTGGCTGGACCAGGCCGATGGCGAAATCGTCAACCTCTTCATGGACTATGAGACCTTTGGCGAGCACCAGAGCGCAGATACGGGCATCTTCGACTTCATGAAGTCCTTGCCCGATGCTGCCATCGCCAGCGGCAAGTTCAATTTCGTAACCCCTGCCGAGGCTGCCAAGAAGCTCCAGCCTACATCCGAACTCGATGTTCCCAACCCCATTTCATGGGCAGACGAAGAGAGGGATGTTACCGCTTGGCTT
>Ga0065711_1039613_pt1 | contig 17661 bp, 13 predicted proteins | sample Hoacrofraction12_FD_59098 | JGI IMG/M metagenome (GOLD analysis project Ga0065711, IMG submission 59098) | Hoatzin crop microbial communities from Cojedes, Venezuela - Epithelial fraction 12 v2 (version 2) | ecosystem: Host-associated > Birds > Digestive system > Esophagus > Crop | place...
CCCCCCCCAAGAAAACTAGTTTATGGCACCGAAAATTTTCGGTGAGGTTGTTTCTGAAATAGCGTAGTAGCTGCTTTATATGCTAGCAACATTCGCTTTAGCTTTTAAAGTAATTTCTACTTAGAGGTATGCTATCCTGGTAATTATTTTAAACATAAAAATTACAGTATTGTAAAGTGCAATTTTGAGTGAATTTATGTACAAAAAGGATTTGGGAGGCAGTTCGTAACTGCATTTGACCCGTGTTCATTATTGCTTATTTCACAACTAAGACCGGCTAACCTCAATACAAAAATCTTTAAAGTAAATGTCTTTTAATCAAGGTGGGATCAGTAGTAAAAGATTCTGCATGTCAGATTATACCTACCTGTGTTTTATTTCTCCCAAGTCCACTATTGTTGATGGAATATCAAAACAATGAAATGTTAAATAAACAGCATAGGGCAAGACGAGCCAATAGTTCTGGTATTTATGGAGAATTAATTTTTCATTTCACTGCTTTATGGCTTTTTTCCCTTGTAACACTAGAGCAGTTTAAATACTGTGTTCCAAATCTTACATTAAAGAATTCACATTGTAACTTCAGCCAATAAAATAATAACTTTCTGAAAATTGCCTTTGCAGTAAAGTCTACTGGAATGTTTAGCTGTGCTGATTTAATTGTTTTTGTCACATCTAGAGCTTTATGATACCTGTCAAAGAAAATAGATGCACTTATATCTAAAGTTAAAGATTATTCTATGGCTACCTACTGTGGACAAACTTTATTAGGTATTGGATCGTACTGCTGTTATAGGAGAAAATACTTTTACATGAGAAGAGTAGCAAAGTTGCACATAAAATTATTTTAAAATAACTTTGTGAAACTATTTCAGCAGGAATATTTTTTAACAATTTTTATTCTGTTAGTAGTTTCTTTCCTTAGATGTTCTTACAGTAATAAATTTTGTGTAACGTATGCTTTATTTCATTATTTTCAGCACAAAGCGAGTGGACCATTCAAATACAAGACTGGCTTCACAGCTTGATCGAAATCCAGGTAGCTTTCCTAGTCTGATCATGGTGGTTTTCGGTTTAGTTTTGGGGTTGTTTTTGTTTGGTGGTGGTGGGTTGGTGTTTTTTCTGATGGCAGTTGGGTTTGGTTGTTTGTCTTTTTTCTTTTTTGTGGCAGTGGGGTTTTGAAATGTAGATAGATTTTATAGGATTAATGCTCAGTTTGCGCTCTGATCTTCTCCAACCCTGCGCAGCTGTTCTGTAGTATTCTCTACTGTTATTTTCTCCTCGTTCATCTCTTGCTTTAGTCCTGTAAGTTTTTCTTGTTTCCCCCTTACCTTTAAGTGTGTCTGATTTACTTTTTTATTTATAATTGTAGTATGCATTAAGCTGTTCTGCTTTTTATTCTTAAGTAATTAAAAAAGCCAAACGTTATTTGAGGGTGTCTCAATGTCGTGGTGATGAGACTAGTACAACAGTCATTACTGAGATACTTATGTGCTCATTTGCTTTTGTACTTTATTATGTGGAATAGATTGATGGGAGATCTATGAATGGAACTGAAAGAATAATTTGGAAAATGGAGGGGTGACTAAGAAGGGAAAAAATTTGGTCAAAACCACTAAATGTCACTTAACATTCATTTGGAGTAGTTGTCCCCTAAAAAAAGGGAAGGTGAGGTGCAGAGTGAAGAATGACCCTGAAACAACGTTGCTGTTAAGAAAAGAGTAGGATTCAATGTGAAATGATAATTGACATTCAAGCTTCATGTTTTTCTGCAGATTCAGAGAATAACCCAAATCCAATCTTTCTGCAGGTTCAGATGATAACAACCTGAATTCAATCTTCTATGAACATTTAACGCGTTCCCTTCAGCACAGCCTATGTGGAGATTTATTGTTGGGTCGGTGGGGAAACTACAGTACTGGGGACTGTTTCATCCTAGCCTCTGACTACCTCAATGCACTAGTACACCTTATAGAGATAGGAAATGGCTTGGTCACTTTCCAGCTGAGGGGACTTGAATTCAGAGGTGAGTGTGTTAAAATTCCTTAACTGTCTGTACCAAAAAGTGGACTTCTGCTTTGGAAAGTTAAGCTGTTTTCAGTTCCATTCTGCAAATTAGTTGTGTTGAAAATGGGCTGCAGGGCCTCTTTATGCCCTGATCACTTGTGAGGAAAAATACCTTGCTTTAGCAGAGTTGATGCTAAATCTCTCTTCTTTTTGGTGCAACGTGGTTACCATAATTGGTTCTTAGAGACACCTAAATAAAATGTGACCCTACAGTGATGCTTTAAGCTATCTGAATCTTTTGTGTTCATTGGCAGATAGTTCACTTGATGTTACAGAAACGTGATTGGAAATTGTAATCTGTCTTGATACCTGTAAGGCCTTTGACATGGTTCCCCACAACATCCTTCTCTCTAAATTGGAGAGAGATGGATTTGCTGAGTGGACTGTTCTGTAGATGAGGAATTGGTTGGGTGGTCGCAAACAGAGAGGGTAGTGGTCAATGGCTCAGGGTCCAGGTGGAGATCAGTGACAAGTGGTGTCCCTCAGGGGTCCATATTGGGACCAGTACTGCTTAGTATCTTCATCAGCGACATGGACAGCAGGATCGAGTGCACACTCTGCAAGTTTGCAGATGACGCCAAGCTGAGTGGAGCAGTTCACATGTCTGGGGGACAGGATGCCATCCAGAGGGACCTGGACAAGCTTGAGAAGCGGGCCTGTGTAACCTCATAAGATTCAGCATGGCCGGGTGCAGGGTCCTGCGCATGTGTTGCGGCAGCTCCTGGTATCAATACAGGCTGGGGGATGAAGGGATTGAGAGTATCCCTGCGGAGGACTTGGGTGTACTGGTGGATGAAAAGCTGGACATGAGCCACCAATGTGCGCTCACAGCCAGAAGGCCAACCATATTCTGGGCTGCATCAAAAGCAGTGTGGCCAGCAGGTCAAGGGAGGGGATTCTGCCTCTCTACTCTGCTCTGGGGAGACCCCACCTGGAGTCCTGCATCTGGCTCTGGAGCCCCCAGCACAGGAAAGATGCGGAGATGTTGGAGCGAGTCCAGAGGAGGGCCACAAAGATGATCAGAGGGCTGAAATCCCTCTGCTGTGAGGAAAGGCTGAGGGAGTTGGGGCTGTTCAGTCTGGAGAAGAGAAGGTTCCGGGGAGACCTGTTTGTGACCTTCCAGTACCTGAAGGGGGCTTCTAAGAAAGACGGGGACAGACTTTTCAGCAGGGCATGTTGCGATAGGACAAGGGATAGTGGCTTTGAACTGCAAGAAGGTAGATTTAGACTGGATGCAAGGAAGAAATTTTTTACTATGAGGGTGGTGAGGCACTGGAACAGGTTGCCCAGAGAGGTGGTAGATGCCCCATCCGTGGAAACACTGAAGGTCAGGTTGGATGGGGCTCTGAGCAACCTGGTCTAGTTGAAGATGTCCCTGCTCACTGCAGAGGGGTTGGACTAGATGACCTTTAAAGGTCCCTTCCAACCCAAACTATTCTATGATTGGTTGGATTCTAAACACTTCTAAAAATGTGGCAACATTAAAGCAATCATATAATGTGTTCAAGTCTTTCTCTTTTTTTTCCTCTATTTTCTCCGAAGGAACTTACTGCCAGCAACGAGAAGTGGAGGCCATCACTGAAGGTGTAGAGGAAGACGAAGGTTTTTGTTGCTGTGAACCAGGCCACCTTCCTCATATGCTTTCCTTTAATGCTGCATTTGGGCAGCGTTGGCTGGCTTGGGAAGTACTTGTGACAAAGTATGTTCTGGAGGGTTATAGCATCACTGACAACAGTGCAGCTTCCATGCTTCAAGTCTTTGATCTCCGGAAGATTCTCACCACTTACTACGTGAAGGTATGATTAAGATCAGTACAGCTCCTGGGGGGAAGGTAGGCTGGATTACATCTGGGAACTGCTTAATGTCTTGAATTTCTAATGTCTGTCACATGAGGATCATAGAATGTGATAAAATTTCTCGATATATAAACACCTTCATCAAGGGAGGACAGAGTTTGCTGTACTGCTGGTTTCCTGATGCTCTGGTTCACGAGCAGGACAATGACTCTGTAGTCTAGAATAGAGAGAGCACACTTTCTAGCTGAAGCTGAAGTAGAAACTTGAAAGCTGTTACCCAAATCTGATAGCTGTGTTGTAAAGAAAAAGTTAAATAAATAGTGTGTTTCTGTTGGAGAAAGCCACGCTGCTTCGCTCTTTAAAAGCTGTCCAAACCCATCTTTGTGGTTTTTTTAAAACAAAAACAAAAAAAACGCCCTGCCCTGCAGTTGGAAGAGGACTCTAGGCCTCAGATCGCTTCTAATCAGTTTAGTAATTGAGATCTTTCATAAGCTACCCTCTTTCAGAAAGCTGAAAAAGTTCAGATTGAAATCTTTCAAAGATACTTATTCGCACACACAAATTGTTACGCTGGTTTTCCTTCCTGCCAAACACAAGCATGTTTAACTGCCTTGCCTTTTATTTAGCATTTGAATTTGTTAGAAATTCAGTATCTCAGCCTCCATGTTAACTAGATTAAGATTCCCATGTATTCGTTTTTCTGCAAAATTTCAATGAGTCCTGTCTCATCTTTTTTTTCGTTTCCTTAGTTCTTCAGTGCATGCTTCAGAAGTCTTGACAGTCTTTGAAAAATATGCCTGTATTCAAACCTGTATTGTGTTTTCTGTGCAAATTTGTTGCATCTGTGAGCTAAATAAATGCTACTGTGTATCAGTTTTGTTCATTACCAGGAAAATAATGCAAATGAGTTTAAACAATTGAGATTGACTTTTTTTGTTGCAATACTGACTCATATTTTTAACTACTACTGTTTCAGGGCATCATCTATTATGTCACAACATCCCCCAAGCTAGAGGAATGGTTAGCTAATGAGACAATGCAGGAAGGACTGCGGTTGTGCACAGACCGCAATTATGTTGATGTAGACCCAACATTTAACCCCAATATTGATGAGGATTATGACCACCGTCTAGCAGGGATCTCGAGGGAGAGTTTCTGTATGATATATTTGAACTGGATAGAATATTGCTGCTCTCGAAGAGAAAAGGTAAGTATGAACATGTGCGGAAAGCCCTTCACTATTCTAGGATGGTCTTTTTTTTTTTTCCCTGTTGGTTTGACTTACAAGCTGGTTTAATATTGATTTTTAAAATAAAGATTTATAATTGAAATATTAATTTATAGCTTACTGTTTTGATCTTCCACTCTTGAGATGTGAATTTAAATAAATTTTTTAAGTAGTGTATAATTTAAGCTTTTCATTAATCAATTATTCATTTACCAACTTAAATGAACCAGTTGAATCTTAGTCAGGCATTTATCTACGTACAAAAGGATATGTTTATAGAATTGATGTTTTGTGCTTAGATATCAGTGTTTACAAATCAACCCCAACTTAAATAATAATTCCCGAAACAGAAACCCCAAAAACCAAATAGCTGTTGGCAGCTTACAAGACTGACCACTTCTTTGTTAATGGTCATAGTATACCATTCCTTTGGACCACTGGAATTGTTTGGCTGGTGAAAATGATCATTGCATATTCAACCTTTTTCCTGTATCCAAATCCTTCCACCTTTTAAACAGAAACGTTAGTATATTTGTAGAGGAATACCTTGACTTGTTACTGCTTACAAAAAAACTGTATGTGGTCTAGTCAAAGGGGAATGGCTTTTGACAATAAGCAGAAATTGATTAAGATTATAGGGACAGCAATATAATGGGAATTTATGTGTTTAATGCAGGATCCGAGACTTCAGAGTTCATCTTTAATTTGGAAGTAAAAGATTAATTAGAAGCTCATTTAACTGGTGTAATATTTAAAGGTTTTTACAGTCAGATGATAAACAACAGCCAAAGAAAATTGTTTCCCTCCAAGTCACGATCTTGTGAAATGTTTTGTTAGGTATTGAAAATCAGGTTTAATCACTTAAATGAATGATACCATTATCTAGGGCATTATATACCTTATACAGCTACTACTGGCTTTTAGCTGAGGCCGAGTTTCCCCTGAATAAAGCTGTAGTCCAGGGGAGCTTTCAATTTCTTCAGAATTACATACTCCTAAGCAGTAAGTGAGAATCCACTTTATTCCCCCAAAATATTTTTTGTCTTAGCCCCGTAATTTTGCTAATCAACAATTTGCATGCAAGGTACACGGTATCCATGATGAATGTTGCATTCATCTATTCAGCTTACAATTTTTCCTATTTCAAACATAGTATATGTGTGTCTGCCTTTACAAGTATTCTATGTACTTGCAAAACTTTTACAAAAGAATTCCTGTAGAAAGTCTGAGCAAGAGTAACTGATGTGGTAGGTACATACGCACACTTGAGTTCGTGTGCCTTTGTGTGGGTTTGGGTCTTTTTACTCCTTTTGGCAGAAGGGTTTTTCTGTGGCCATTTCTTTTCTCCATTCACCTGACTGTTCTTTTTTACTTTTGTTATTGCTAGCCACTGGATTCAAGTAAAGACTCACCCCTGGTGACGTTGTGTTATGGACTGTGTGTTCTGGGGCGGAGGGCGTTGGGAACAGCTTCACATCATATGTCTAGGTAATAAAACATTGTTGTAAGTTTCTTGTTCTCAAAATTGCTCTGGGTTCCTAGGTTAGGTGTTAGATGAGTACCACTTCATAAAAGAAACAGATTTTTAATGTCATCTTTCCGTAAACTGAACAGACATGCACATAACTTGTCTTCATTATAACAGCTAGTGAAACGTAATCAAAGAACAGCAAATGAGGGAGAAATTGAATTTGAGCATTTTGTTTTATCGAACTAATGCAAGGTGAGAGTTCTGGTCTGGGTGAGGACCATGATAACAGTTGAAAAAACCAAGAACTGACTGAGTTCTAGAAGTAAACTCCGTTTCATGCTTTTAAGTATGTGCCCTATCTGGAAACAGGGAGGAGGACGACTTCTTAAGATGAAGAACGCATGTCTTGAGGGAAGTTAGATCAGACCACTATGATAAGTTTCACAGTTTATCTGGCTCTGCAGCAAGCAGTTGTTTTGTACACATCTCCTTCAGCTGAACTGTGTCGTGATATGGCAACCTCTTTCTTGCAGACTGACAGCCTCAACATACTTTAGAAACGCAACGAAAAATGTAGCTGTATGTTTCAGGGAATCACAAGGTGATGGTTTAAAAAGAAAATAAGAAAGCATAGTTGAATATGGAAGCTATTGGTCAGCTGGGTCCCAACTGTAAAACCTGTTTTATTTCACTTTCAGGGAAACTGATGACTAATTCTTCTAAATACCAGCCAGTTGCCCCCTCGAGGTCTTGCAGATACGCAGTTGCAAGAGTGATCAGAGGATATTTGATTTTTCACTCTCAGATTAGCTTAGTAAAAGGAAATGATGCCTTTAAGCATGAGGAAGTTGTCAGGATATTTTTATTCTCTGCTAAAGTATGCACAACTGAAGCTACATATCCTCTGTAACTGGTCCATTGTGGTGTTATATTCCCTGAAAAGTTTTCTCTTTAAAAATCTTCAGAATAAAATCAGCCATTCCTCACAGTGTTCCTGTTTACTTCAGTTCATGTAAACAATCTGTTGCATGTATAGTTCATTCATTACTTATTCAGTGCGCATAGACATTTAGTGTCCAAGCTTTGCTCACACACACATCTTTACTCATATGTTCTCTTCTCCCTGTCTTACCCTGTAAGTTACCTTTACAGAGAAGAATTGTGTGCCTTTTTCTACGGTTTGCTATTTTCTGCTCTTGTCAGTGATGATAATTGTGGACATGTTTGTATTTCCATTAATATTTGTGCTGTTTTATTCCTCTTTTTTTCCCCCCCTCTCAACAGTAATCTGGAATCCTTCTTGTACGGTCTGCATGCCCTATTTAAGGGTGACTTCCGTATATCTTCAATTAGAGATGAATGGATCTTTGCTGATATGGAATTGCTGAGGAAAGTAGTGGTTCCTGGAATACGGATGTCACTTAAGCTGCATCAGGTGAGAGATTACACAGGAAGATGTGTCCAGTTCTTTTTATTTCTATGCGTTCATTCTTTTAAACATAGGAGACTGGGAGACATAAAAAATAGAAAGAGAATAAAAGGGCATGTGATAGGCATGGACAACTGAAAATAAGGGAGTATCATGTCTTGTCCTTTGTTTTATTGTAGCTTGTCTGGAAGGTGATGCAGAGAATAAGGGAATGCAGTTTATGCTCAGAGCTTGAAAATTACATAAAATGTAATTTTCAGAGAACATATCAAGCCTTGTTTTTATATCCATGTGGAGATAATTCCCATATGAACAGCCTCTCTGATATTTTCCCTCCCTTTTCCCCTCTCCACATATATGTAATTGGCTTAAAAGTTTGTCATGCCATTCAAAGCTGTACAGCCCTCTCCTCCAATGGGAATTGTTTTTCTTGTTCTTTTTTTTTTTTTTTTTCTTTTGAAGCGTTGTAATAACAGACACTGTGGTGTAACATAGTGATCCTGTCAGTAAGATTTCAGGTGAGAATGAGAAGGTTGCTTTATAATAATCTGAAATTGGGGTCAGTCTTTATAGTGAAGTGAGGGTGAAGATGAACAATCTCAAATTCTGTCCAGCATGTCTATTAGCTAAGCTCAGCAAGTACAAGAAAGCATGTACTGAGTGATAAGACCCCCCAGGGGCGGGGGGGAGTGTTGGTGTTGCAGAAGAACAGATTGCTTGAAAATCATGTAAGTAGGCAAATCTTCGTTGCACCTCTTAAAAAAATAATTAAAGTTGCCTTTTTGCCAGTGATTGAATCAACTCCTTCATGTAATACAAACTCCCTGAATTTAGCAGAACGCACCTAAATGTTAGGAGTACGTGTAGCAAAGTAGAATAATTACAAAATCATTGTTGAAAGCAGCAGAAGTTCCACTTCAATAATTCTGAAGTGTTCTCAGTATATTTGGGTTACTGTGCAAAAGGGGCTTGAATTGAGTCAGAATGAAAAGTAAGAAAAATACAAATATCATTACACCATAGAAGTTTTTGCTGAATGTTATTGTATTAATCTATAAAGGGTGATTTTATTCACTTGCAGTGCAGTAGCATATTGAGGCTTCAGCCAGTGTTGGGAATTTAGCTATTTATTACTGTCCTTTTTTAACCAAAAAAGTCATGTGACCTAATACTGTATTGAACCTGTGAATTTTGTGTTTTTATTTGACTGGCAGCAGTGCAGTGGTGTGATAGTATCTGATGCTGAAGTAGTCTGTCATCAAGTATTAATGTGAACCCTTTAAGAGGAAATACAGATAAACCTTATTGGTTTTCTTCCTATTGCTGCTTTCATGTAATAGTCTCGTTGAATAACCAGTGCTTTATTTAAGTGTGTTTTACAGTTGGAGACTTGTGGATAAGCAAAGAAGCTAAAACTAAAATGTTTCTGCAGGCAATATAAATAGATATAAATATAGTCTAAAATTCGACTAGAAACTTACTTGAATCAGTAATAGGTAGGTCCTTCCAATCACTTTGTTTTTAAGTTAAAGGATGCAAACACAAGTAAACAGAACTAATCTGTTGTAAAAGAGGTCAAAATTAACAATGTTCTTTAGTCGGTATCTCCTATTGTTGATGTCTAACTTTGTGCGATGCACTGAGCCTTTCAAGAGTTTGAGCTGTGAAATGTTTGATTTTTATACATAGTTACATCTGAAATGTTTATCATATCTTACGAACGTGTTCTTGGAAACAGGATCACTTCACATCTCCAGATGAATATGATGATCCTTCTGTACTTTATGAAGCCATAACAACCCATGAAGAAAATCTAGTTATAGCACATGAGGGGGACCCTGCCTGGCGAAGTGCAGTTCTTTCTAATTCTCCCTCTCTCCTTGCTCTGCGTCATGTAATGGATGATGGCACAAATGAATATAAAATCATTATGCTGAATAAGCGCTATCTCAGTTTCAGGGTCATTAAGGTAAGCTTTGTATGTGTTCCACAACATGACAGTGTGTTGTGGTGTATTTTAATAACTATGCCAAACTGCTTCTTCAACTCAAATCATTACATTTTGTTACTGATGTGGCTGCTTCTTCGCTTACAGTGGAAGCATTTAATCAGAAAATGAGTTACTGACTTAAAATATCTTATTTCTCATCTGATTTTTAGATTTGCTTTGTTCTCACTATTACAGCCTGTGTCCATAAGTTCAGCCTCTTAATGAAGTGAATATGAATGCTTGCAGTTCTCCAGTGCAGTATTACATACACACATGAAGGCCTAGGTATAGCAAAGCAGTCTTCACACACTCTCGTTTCACTTTCTGACACAGCCTTTCTACTTGGCCTCTGTCTGTCATCTTTTGCAGGTGAATAAGGAGTGTGTGCGTGGCCTGTGGGCAGGACAGCAACAGGAGCTTGTCTTCCTGCGTAATCGTAACCCGGAAAGAGGAAGTATCCAAAATGCAAAACAAGCTCTGAGGAACATGATCAACTCTTCTTGTGACCAGCCAATTGGATACCCAATCTACGTCTCACCTTTGACTACTTCCTATTCAGATAGTCACGAACAGCTTAAGGAGATTCTCGGGGGAGCCATCAGCTTAGGAAACATCAGAAACTTCATAGTGTCTACATGGCACAGGTGAGCTGAGGAAGTGAGTTCTCATTAGTATGTATTCATGCTTTCATATTCCGTTAACTAGTCTCATACATGCCCAACACAGCATAATTTATAATATTCAGTCACACAAAAATAAATAAGCCTTGGCTTTTATTTGAGGCACATCTGTACCATATGGCAACTGCTTTGGTACAGGATTAATCTTCAAGGCGTATAATAAGCCATGAATTATGTAAATCACAGCTCAGAAAAAACAGGACAGAAAGTGTAGATGCAAGAACTACAACTTCAGTTCTGATGTGTCTGATAATGAGAGACAATGCCACTTCTGTATTACTTATTTCAGTATCATCGCTTTTGCAGTCTATAGTACCATCCTTAACAGGATCAGGACTATTTGGTAGGGGTTCCTGTCTGGTAAATATTTAGCATGCAAATGCCGCTGTTAGTGTTGTTAGATATGCTCATACATAGTAACTCAAGCTTTAGCTATTCAGAATTTCATGAGTGCTTATAAACAGTATGTTGGAGCCAGAACAAGTAACTGGAGTGATAATATAATCCTCCCTCCACATGACCCCTTGTAACCCAGCACAAACTCTTGCTGTGCTGTGTTTTATAGGCCATGAGAACTTCTACTGTACTTCTGGCCCCTTACGACTGTGGCTCCAGAAGCAAGTGGCAGCTGTGTGTGGCATTCAGAAATGTGTGCCCTAGTTCTTACCAGTTCCAGGAGCTTGTGCCATAGTTGGAACAGTCCTGTAGCTGTTCTGATAGTCATATTTACACTTAGACATCTACAGCATATCAAAACAGAATATGCCACACTTAGCACAATCTGTGGTGTTTGTCTTCTGTTGCCATCTGCTTGTCCGACACATGGATAGACTGACAGGTGAAAGTATGACACAGAACGGTATTTGGATGCAAGCTGTGTACGCTTTGGGATTCTGCATCCCAGGAGCAAATAAAATTGAAAAGGAGTGCTCAGTGTGTTTGAGTGCGACAAAGAAAAGAATAAAAGTAGGAATTGAAGGGAGGAGCAATGTGCTGTGGTTTTTGTGTCCAGCCGAAGTTCATTAATGCAAACAATGTGGTGAAAAGCTTGTATGTATGCTGGAAAATGTTGGCTAGCCGACTATCTGATAGTTCAAAACTCACACAAGAACTTGTAATTCAAGTAATTGCAATATGTGCTTCAAACAACTGTGAGTACATTACTGAAGGTAACAAGAAACCAAATACATTAAAAAGAAAAAAAAATAAACACAAAACCATCAAACATTATTTTCCTGCTCATCAGAATAGACAAAGATTATTCAGCAGAAGGATACACATGACTGGTATGTTAAGGAACATAAGTTTTTCTAAACTGTTACAAAAGAACCAGGATGTTCTACCAGCATTTTATATTTAGAGTTTTTCGCTGTGTTGTACTTCAGAGATGGCTTGATTTTTTTCAAAAGCTATTTTATATGAGCATGTGGCTTATCATAAATAACTGTTACTTGAATAGCTGTCATGAAGAAAACTGCAGTCTCTTAGAAAGCAGTAGTTATACTTGCAAAGCATATTCTGAGAAAATAAAGTCAAGTTTTACCTGATTTGGGGGAACTGTGGGTTATGCTGAGTAAAGTCTTTTGCTTGTCGTCATAAGGCATTTCTTAGAATCCTGATGGTTAGAAGGCCTGACTTAATGTGTCAATTGCATTATGTTTTCAGACTAAGGAAAGGTTGTGGAGCTGGCTGCAATAGCGGTGGAAATATTGAAGATTCAGATGCTGGAGGTGGAGCTTCTTGCACAAGTAACAATGCAACTATCAATGAGTCACAGAGCAGCATGTCGCAAGGAGGAGGGAATGCACCTATAGGGCAGGGACCTGGAGCAGTGCAGCACCCTCCTGTTGCAGCTCATCACACAGCTCTTCCTGCAGCTCATCCACCAACTCATCCCTCCACTCTGGGTAAAGTTAAAATAAAACAAAGCAGAAATTTTATGCAAGTACTATCCTATAGCCAGAACTGGCCTTTCAACTCTTTGGATTGGGCCTAAATTAAAAGAAAAAGCAAACAAAAATGACTTGGTTATGTAGTGTTAACACATGCTGGATTCATCTCAGACCACAGTACTGTTTTACGCAGTGCAAGGCTCTAAAACAGAGATTTGAGCTATAAGGGGTATAGTTGTGCTGGCAAAAATAGATTAAATAACTTTTTATAACACATCTCAATGTATTGGATCTTTTCTGGTTTTTTGTCTGCAGATGCTAAACTTGTCATTTTTTGTGAATGCCTTTATATTTCTTATTTATGGAGTGGAATGGATTCTCCATTTCCATAGTATTTTAGCTGAATCCTATCCAAGAGTCGGTAGTGATCTTCAGGTAGGGAGATCAAAAACAGTAGATCTGAGAGAAAGCTTTCCAAACACTGCATTTACTCACAAAGAATGTAAAAGTGTATGTCATTGAATGAACTTTTTTTTTGCACAACATAATTACGTCTGTCAGCTCTGGAGAGCTAAGTCCTTAGTATAGGAAAAAGCAATGATGCTAATGCTCATAAATGGCAATTCCTGTTTTTCACTTTTAAGTGCATTAAATTTCTCTGAATTTGTTTAAAACCAGCTTTTGCTCTAACAGATTTTCTGACTCAATCTTTGAACATCCAGTCAAGCATATTAAGGAAGAATATTTAGTATTTTGAAACATGGACATCTGTCTGCCATAATGCCTTAGGTATGGGAAACTTAGGTGTTAATATTAAGAAACAAATGGATAATGCAGGAAGAGCAAGGCTGAAGCATTTTTCAAGCTACTTGTCTTGCAGGGATTGCGAGTTGAACAGAATGTGAAATTACAAGATAATATGAATAGAGTGTATTCAAATGCTCTGCTATATGAAATGCAACAGAGATCTTCTGTAATACAGCTGTTTCAGATGTTGCTGATTAGACCCATCAGTTTTGTATCTAAGTGCTAAATCATTTGTGTGTTGGAAATCTAATGTGTGTTGGGAGGCTTTATCAAACTCTCCTGATTCTGTATTTTTTACTTTTAGGCACCAGTCACAGCTCTCACTCTGTCCAGTCGAGCCTTGTCAGACATTCCCCTGCCCGTGCCTCAGTAGCTAGCCATTCATCTTATTGCTACGGCAGTCGTCATTCATCTCTTCGCACATCCACAGCAGGCTTTGTGCCTTGTCGGCGCTCTTCCACCAGTCAAATATCCCTTCGTAACCTCCCATCATCCATCCAGTCCCGCCTATCTATGGTGAACCAAATGGAACCTACTGGCCAGACTGGGGTCAGCGCGCAGCATGGACTGCCCTCTTCTAGCAGCTCCAGCCAAAGCATCCCAGCCTGTAAACAGCATGCCCTTGTGGGCTTTCTAGGGACAGAAGGAGGGAGTAATGCATCTGAAACACAGTCAGGTGGTAATGCAAGCCCTGCAAATCAAATGCAAGCCAAAAAGGATGACGTTATTTACAGAATCCAGGTGAATAGTCCAGAAGAACAAGTTAATCTATGCTTCCATGTGCTTTTGTTAGTGTTACCTTATATGTTGTTGAAATCAACTACATTTAAATACACACACAGACTGGAATGTCTCAGTATACAACTATTGTGCAGTTACATTTGGAGAACTAATACAAGGAAAAGGGTTTGTGACAACCAGCCTTCCTGTATGCTTAGATGTTTCTGTTTACGCTACTTATATGATTTGCCGTAGTGCAGCTTTGAGAGTGTCAGCTGAACTCAGTTCCACTTCATACTTCACTTGCCTTTATTTGTTACAACATGTAAAGCTAAACAGCTTCATTTTCGGGGCAGAAAGCAATTAGCTTTTTTCTTTTAAACAAAGTATATATTCCACAAAAGTAACTGTAAAAATACTTTCACTTTCATATGTATTTATTCATTTTTATATATATTTATTCTTTGGTTATTGCCACAAGTCTGGCTTTACTGAGCAGCAAAAAGTACACCATTGACTAAGTTAATCGTGGCAGCTTTACTCATTTTGTGAAAATCCAGAAATTTGTATTCTTGCTCTTTTGCTGTAGCCCTACATACATTTTGTTGGTAGTATATTAGTGGGAAACATCAAGAACTCTATTTAATAGGATAGATCATAACAAACATGACTTCATTGCTAATATCTCATTTTAGAGTAATCCTTAGTAAACTGCATCATAGTGGGCAAAGTTAACAAATTAATTTTGCAGGTCTGTTTTTTGCAGGCAAGGGCCCTTTTATGAAATTGTTTAATTTCTCTGTGTTAGGAGGATACAGGCAAAATTGGCATGTGCCCTTGGATAGTGGACATTATGCAGTTTTCTCTGTACTTCAATAAGAAGTTTACGGGAGTTTTCTCCTGCTGCCCCTGTGGAAAGGCCAGTTTCCTTCAAAACATGACGTGGGTCTTGGCTAACCATGCTAGTAGATACGTAGTTCTGCAGCCTAACAGTAAATTCTCCAAGACCATGTTTCTTAAAATACTCTGTAAGAAGTGATGAGCTAGTTTTAACAGCTCATCATCACCTAATGCTTCCCTGCTGCTGGACCATGTGCTGCTAATGCTTATGTTGTGCCAGCTCCTCAGACCCTGCCATGAGCCAGCATAGCTGAAAGAAGGGGTGGGAGAGGGAGCCAGAGCTGCTGCTTCAGACAGCAGTGATCTGGTATATTGTCAGCTGTGTCTGAAACCACAGACTAATTTCCAAATTCTGCACTGCTCAGGCTTTTTCCTAGCCTGGAGCTTGACTTTCCAACATTGAAATTGGTCAGAAATTGATTTCTGTGGGTTTAAGTCAGTTCTTTGCAAGTGTGCTAAAGGTTACAGTTTATCTGTTTCTTTTAAATTTTGGCTGGACTAACAGTCAAAACTCAATTCCTACTTATAGTTAATGGATCCCAGTCAAGTACTGGAAGGGATCAACGTGTCAAAAAGGAAAGAGCTGCAGTGGCCAGATGAGGTGATACGGCTAAAAGCTGGAAGAAACAGCTGGAAAGACTGGAGTCCTCAGGAAGGCATGGAAGGCCATGTAAGTTTTGCTTAGAAATTGACAAGCTAATTTAAAAAAAAGGCAGTGTCTTGATTCTGTGGCAGTCTGATGAGATGTCAAGGCTGTCAAGTAGCAGGTGGGATCAGCAGCTGTCCTCTAAGTCACTGTTGCTGGAAGAGCAGGTCTAGAATCCTGATTTGAAGCAGAGGGATATTTGGGCAACTGTATCCGAAAGATGCAGGATGATGATTCAAATGGTGTCAACCAACTCTCCTTCCTTGCCTTCTTCCAGCTCTTGTCATGAACTCTCAGGCATTGCGCTCATTCATCCAGTCTTCATTTTGCTTTCCTTAAACTGCCAGTCCTTGAGCAAATACGGAAGGTCAATATACCATCGAGTCCTTAATTGAATGGTTAGCAGTATTTTAAATTATTCTGATGAAAATGAAGCCAAGTAATACTGTCTTTAGATGTCTTTATATAGTTGGTCCATGAAAGGTGTTTATTTTCTTTTAAGAAGTCTGCTGTAACTCAAACTTGCAAAAGCCTTTGACTTGAAACTCCCATGTCCCTTTTCCATAGGGGTGTTATATCTGTATTTTATAAAAATCCACTGCATTAGTGAGAAAACTTGTCTCCCAGTTTAGGTTCTCTTTAGGAGGGCAGACACCCAGCTCTATCTTCAAGGCTTTTTGGTTTTTACTGAGGCATACATTTTTTTAGACTTTTATGTCTATAGAGATGCTCCAGTGAGTATTCTTTCAGTGATAAGTAGTAGAAGGGAAGAGTCGCTGACCATGTGTCTGTGTTGGTTCATCGATACACCTGTATTTTCATTTGGAATATGTCAGTTCTGGCAGTGTAGAAGAATTGGCTTTGATTGACTGCTTACCTCAACTGGGGATGTTATTTATAAATTGGATTCAGGGGCTGGATTTTGCTGTTTGAAAGCGCACATCTGCATCACTGTGGATGTATGTGGAAACTTCAGGTAAGAAATCGCAATATACTGATAACATCGTGTATGCCAAATCTACCTTGATGTTATATGGATGTGAAGGAAGGGACCTGGAAATAAATTCCTTCCACGACTAATTGTATGATAGTGGATGGCCCGCTCTTAAGGTAGTAGAGTTAGCTTGTAGGTAACACCTTGGAGTAGAATGCTGTTGTGAATGTTCATAGTTATGTTGGGTTTAGACACTGTACTTTTGGAATTTCCTTTTTAGCTATTGCAGATCAAGAATGTTCTAAAGATGGTGAATGTAAAGGGTTATATTGAAGCATGTCCTGTTACCTGGTATCACTGAACAATTTTTTTTCAGGAGTTCGTCAGTGTTTTGCAAATTGCAGCATGCTGACACGTACAGTGGTTGACATTACAGAAAGATTAAAACAAGATTTGAAGGTCAGAGCAAGCTACTGTTCTGAATGCTGCTCATATATTTTTGGTGCAGCATACTGGCAGGTTTTTTTAGAACGTCTTTTAACCTAAGAAGAAAGAAGAGCACCAGATTATCCTATGTGCGATTAGGAGGAGAGGATTTAACTTGATGACTTAGTTTCCACTGCCTGCTTTAACTGCCTGTGGTTAGACATACTAGTATCAGTAAAGCCATTAGTGCTTAGGACAGTCTTCCCTTTCTGATCCTGTGACTGTGGTCCTTCCTGCAACCAGGCAGAAATGATTCTTACCTGCTGAGATGCTGCTCATCAAGCGGTTTACAAGCTAAAACCTTATGTTGGTGCTCTTGGTATGAAGTCCAGCTTCAGAAAAGCCCATGTCCTGGTACTGTCTACGTACCAATAATTATGGCCACATTCTGAGTGGCATATAGATTTTCCTGTTGTGTATTAAGAGGAAAGAAGCACTAGTCAAAAGCAGAAGCAAACAAAGGAAGGATTGGAAGAGAATGGTAAAAGACGAGAAAAAAGAAAATAGATGAAAAGAGACAACCACGTTGTTCCTGGGGTTTGTCCATGGCAATATAGGATAGGGATTCAGGAATTGAACTATGACGAAAGTTCGGGAGTCACTGTACTGGGGGGG
>Ga0065711_1039611_pt1 | contig 17659 bp, 9 predicted proteins | sample Hoacrofraction12_FD_59098 | JGI IMG/M metagenome (GOLD analysis project Ga0065711, IMG submission 59098) | Hoatzin crop microbial communities from Cojedes, Venezuela - Epithelial fraction 12 v2 (version 2) | ecosystem: Host-associated > Birds > Digestive system > Esophagus > Crop | place...
GTCTCAGTGCAGTTTATTCTTTGCTTTTTTTGCCCATAGTGACATTCCAATTTGCTACAATTGATTTAACACTACAGTAATATTTAAAACATGCCTCCAGTTCAAATTAAGCTACAAGTGGGAAAGAGGTGATATAACTCACAAACCAGATCCCGATTCTCCTGGAAGTTTATTGCATTGCCACATAATGGCATCGCATTTTGCCTGTAAAACTTGATTTTGAGCCCAGCTCTATCCTTTTTCTATGCAAGACTATTGTCCCAGAACAGGGGTCCTTGACCAGGATGCGTATACGCTGGTAGGGGGAGTTTCCATCTCCAAGAATACCTGATCTTGGTGATCATTGTTTGATCCTACCTACAAGTCTATTTCCCACCTTGAATTTCTCACACCCAGTGGAGTGCAGCTGCGCCCACATCCGAGAAATTCAGTGGTAAACCCATCTGCTCACGCGGAGATCATGGGGAAAAACAGAAGACGCACCTTCACACTTGCTTGCTTGTAGGCCAAGAGATGAGAGCTTCATTTGCCCAGCCCCACAGGGAGAGGAGCAAGGTAAGGCTGAAGCGTGCTTGCTGCCAGCTGAGCGCACGTGTGTCTGGCTGGGGAGGTTCAGCAGTTACATTCTCTTCTTAAAAGCAGTCGCTCTGCCCAAAACACTGTGGGTAGCAGCACGCCTCCAGCCGCTGCCACCACTATGGGACAGTGCTCGTCCTCACCTTGGCCAAGGAGAAGGATGCTTCCTACAGCTGCGTGGAGTTTCATTGCTGTTTGTACCATCACGCTGAATTTAAAGGGACTTCAAAGGAGCAGAGTACAACCAAGGCACTGTTGAAAAGGCTCAAGTGTGAGTGAGGATGACCTCTGAAGCCTTTTACTATCACGCACTCAGATATATACGTCACATCAAAAATGCTTCGGAATTGATTCGTGTAACTCGCAGTAACTAAAGGGTGGAGTTACAGATAAGCATTAAGAAAATTTCCTCTACCCTCACCTGAGACGGCGAGCTCTGCGGAGCGGTGGCTGTACCCGTACCCGGCACACCCCCACCAGGAGCTGATCGAGCTGGGGGGATCTTTAGGGGATGGCGTGACTGCGTATGCACGTTGCAGGGGGAGCATGAAGAAAGGGGATCCTGCTGTCCTACGTGAACAGCAAGTAACGCTTTCCTGGAAAGGGCAATCTTATGTTAGCTTGCTGGCTATAAAATGCAGTCTGTTTTTCAAGAAGTGGTATAAATTAGCTTTGGTCCCATGAAAGTATTTATTTTTTTTATATTTTCCTCCTGTATTTCTGAATAATATTCTATTCTATTTCTCATGCTTTCTGGTAAATGTTAGTGGTAAAACAGGCAGGTGTGCATTCTACCCTTATCTGCTTTGAGAATATAAAGAAATATCAATGGAAATTCTGGTGTACGTCTACATATAGCTAAACATTTGTGTTGCCCCTCATTGCCACTGAAGCCCTTTAAATTCAATGAATCGTGACCACAAAAACAAATAACATCAAAGTAATGGAGAAGTATAAGATGTACAAAACAGTAGATTTAGTACTATTTTAAATCTGACACCATTTTCATAATAAAAGTAATTATATGTATTTTAAGCACAAGGAAACTGTGTTATCAAAATATGCTTGTAGTTATCTGTGGGGATTTTTTTGCTATGCCTATTGTACTGGAGTTGACATTTTAGCTGTACTGTCTTTAAAATACAGTCTTATAAAAATAAATACTTTAAAATCATAGTTCCTAACATTTTTATGTAGCTAATTTGTTTAAATATTCTTATTTTTTAAATATAAATTTCCCTGCTGGTCTAATTCTGATCACTTCCTTGCAACACATTATACAGTATAAAAGATTTCTCCCATTCAGAAAAAACCCTCAGTTATGCTCACTGCTATGAACCCTCTGTCCTGAAGCAAAGCTTTGCTTACAGCACTGTCACTGTACGGAGAGATGTATTAGTTAGAGGGTGCTCAGCACCTGTTCCAGGCATTGCATGAACACATGGTTGTTGTCTATCCTTGTCTCAAAAGATTTTGTACCTAATATTGTGAACTGGCCCCTGGCAGAAAACTGAAATGCTGGGAATGAAATGGTGAGATCACCGAGGACAAAGGAAGAACTGGAGTGAATGATCTTAAATAAAGGGGGCAGAGAAGAGTTAAATCCCTGTGGAGATTTCCCCAGGTGGTGGTTACTGAAACCTCATGTTTGAAATTACATCTTGCTGTGGTAGCTCCAAAGAAATGGAACCAGATGTGCTCATCATTACCCATCAGGCCACCATGGCAAGCTAATTTTGCCAAATAGCCCAAATATACACAAAGCTGTAATGACCTTTAATTCCTAACAGCTTCAGTAGATCTTATTAAAAGCAGTGGTGGGCTCAGGGATCAGAAACTACTGGTTTCAGCTTTCAAATGGGCTGTCTGAGGACGCTAACCCCAGTGACATTACAATATAAGATGTCTTATGAGCAAAAGAATACTAAATACTACTAAGAATACTTATGAGCAAAAATAATATGAATACTACTAATTAAAATATGGAAGAAGAATATGGACTTGTGGAAGAAGTAAAAATTTTCTTGGCAATCATTTTTGCTTTTTACAGTCTGAGAAAAAAAAATAGAGAGGAGATTGTCGTTATTTCTGTTCTTAAACAGATAGATCTGATGGGATGATAGTGAGAACTGTATAGGAATTCAGATAGTGGGATACCGGGAAAGGAATTAGGTTTTATGGTCACTCATAAATGCCGCAATGGCAGTGAAGTGCAAGGGTATAAGTTACAAGCTTTTCTATGTAGACATGCTGAATTATTTCTACTTCTCATGCTAGTTGGAAAGATTGAGAAATGTGGACTATCTTTTTATTGATCTTTGAAATCTCATCAAAATACCTGTCTTCAACTTGTTCATATTTTTCTGTTGGACCACATTCTTTCCTTAGTGAAGTTATTGTTGCTTTCTCATCAGCAAAATTCCTTGCTCCTAGACAGACATAAGCTATTTAAATTCTCTGCAGTGAAAAAGTATTTCCATTTGAGATCATCTAACTGTACTGCCTCACGTCCGATAGCCTAGCACAAGATATGTACAAAACTTCCCAAGCTAAGTTCAGGTTAGCAATATCTACTATTCGATCAATGAATTGAGAGGGTTCATTTCTAATCTAATCTCTCTCTTTTTTTTTTTTCACTGAGTGCCCATTCTTTCATCCTTTCTGCACATCTGTCTGGTTGAAGAAAATATCTCCAGAGGATTATAGCGTAGATATACACTGGTCAGCTTCAGTAAGGTTAAAATACCACGGAACATAACCGTGCATATACTTCATGCCTCTTCTATGTTTCTAGCAGGTACAGAAGGAGGTTTCTTTTGAGATGATACAAAGAAAACAGACGTATTATTTTACCATGCCAGGTTGCAGGCCAGACCCTTTAAGCCTATAGATGACAACATATGCCCGTAAGAAACGGAACAGATTTTACCAAGTACTTTGAAAGAATAAACTGAGATGGAAAAGTGGCTTCAGGTTCTCTTGAAAGCTGCCATAGCTGGGAAATGAGCCAAAGAGTCCGTGTTTCTACAATACTTGTGCTGATGCCAGTGATAAATATTTGTGCATTTTCCCTCCTGCCTGAAGTATCTGAGACCTTGCTTGAGGGTCCTAACAGACCACAGATAATTTTATCTTCCAATGAATAAAAGATTCAAAATCAAATTATAGAAGCTACTACATGAGTACAAAAATTCAGAAAATAGATATCTGAACTCTTTAAATTAAAATAAAATAATATATATATATTTCATAAATAATATACCAGTTACTGTGTGAGATTTTATGGAATTTATAATGTAGAAGGTTAGAGCCTTAGAAAAGGAACCATGGCTATTCCATATGATCAGAGATGCAAAAAGATGAGCTCAATCCACCAGCAAAGAGCTCTGAGGGGACTCTGGGCTGACCCCAAAATTAGATCTAAAAGTAAGGAAGAATCATTAGTAATGAACCTTAAAAATTCTAACTACAGGGTTATTTTTGCTTGAGAAGGCTTATCTCATTCACCTCACCTTGTTATAGAAATCCAAAAGGCCAATAAACATAGAAAGAGTCATACATACATCTACGTATGTATGCACTTTATGTACTAATATATATACTTGATTGAAAAAATCACATGGAAACACCCTCTTTCTTTTCTTCATTGATACAACTGTGAAAAAACTCCAATTCTGGCTACAAGACTGAATGTCAGGATTTTATCAATATTGTAAGTCTTATTAGGTTCTTTGGTTTCCAAAATATGTGGTATGCAGAAGAATATGGTCAGCACTTTCATATTAAAGAGCTGGAATTATGAATATGTCCATTCAGCAAATTCTTCTAACAGAAAAATAAACAAATTAATCAACAAAAATGTCCGATCGCAATCTGGTTTCTCCTGGTTCTGCACAATGAGAGATTTTTAGGCAGCACCTTCTCATGTCAGGATAAAGATCAGAGTTTCTCTTTTTCAGATCCATTACATGAATCTCTGTCATTGCATCATTGGTTAAAAGCAGTGGGAGACAAAATCGGTGTTCTGCTGGACTTATGCAACTGTCCTCAAAATTTCTATCCAAGGTTTCTTTGCCTTTTGAAACCTACCAAACTTTCATTTTAATCAGAACTCTCTCTTCCAGCAAGATCAAATACATTTTTTTAAATTTTGTTGTTGGGTTTTTTTCCAAATCACTGATCACTCTTTAACAACCTAATGGAGAGTAAAGCCAACCTATTTTTTACCTGCTCAGGAAAGTTTTCCTTTGCACTGAAAAGCTTGATGCTTTCTCATCACTGCAGTAGTGTATGGCAGTGCTCCCTGAAGTACATCTGTGTGTAGGGTTCAACAAAACCCAGAAGCATTTGCTGAACTACCGAGCAGCAGAAACATCACGGCAGATGAACCTCAAGTGCTTGAAGCTTTAATTTGGCATCTTTAAATGAAAGTATTCAGGATGAACAGAAGTAGACACGGTGAGAGCTGGTATATCAAGGCGAACACAACACATCAGGAAGCCACATACCTGTCTGAGGGCAAAACAGAGATGTTTGACCAGCAAATGATATGGGGAGAAACCAAAAGATCAAGGCCAGGCTTCTTTTGCTCTGGGAGCACTTCGCAGCCGTGCCTCTGTCCCCTCAACTCTCACTGACTGCAGAGATGGCACGCAATGACACTGCAAAGCACAAGCGCCGAGAAGAAGATGTGTTGTACAAAAATCAGGCCTCAAAGAAAACCACTTCCCGCCTAGCCTTTCAGAGTGAAACCTTCTTTCATGTGTTTCAAGGATGAAGCTGCCTGGAAGAATATCAGATTAATGAACCAAGTGAAAGGAAAGAAGAACATCTTATACATTTAATATTATATAAAGAATATACCAGACAACACGTATTTCCATTTTCTTCAGTCTTATGGACCAGAGCAGGTTTAATGCCTTGACATTTTCTGATGTGACAAAGACACATGCCAAACCCTTGTCTGTGGCTCACCGGAGCAGGCCCGCTGTTGCTTCAGCTCGGGTGGCAGATACCTTGCTACTGTAGGACGGCTGCCAAAATAGAGCTTCGTCATCAGTAGCGAGGGTAACATGGCAGAAACTCTGAAAGGATGCTGTGAAATTTGAACATGACCTTCTCAGAGCATTGATGGAGACTAAAAGCCTTTTGGAGCATCAAAAGGGAGAAAAAGACAATTAATCTATAGCTCAACAGTGTTGCGTTGGTTCTGATCTCTCTGCCAAATAAAGTTGTATTGGTACACAACAGAGACCTGAAAAAGTGAAAGCACAAGAGAAAAGCAGAATGCAGATTTTCCTTTGTACCTGTGCCTTTTTAGCAATCGGCTTTCTATTGGACAAGTTCCCTCAGAGAAATGTACAAAACTCTCGTTCTTATTTGCCAGAAACTGCAAAACATAGACCACTCTAATCTATATTGGAGTATAATCCAAAGCTGCAATCATGGATGGGCTCCATCTATTATCACATAAGAGAAGATGAGAAATTAAAGATGTAACTAAAGTCAAATCACATGAGAGTTGGGGTGTGAAGAAGTAGAATGAAGTCAAAAAATCATATCTAGCAGCCTCTGTGCACATCTGGTCACAACTTTTTAATATGTTCAATTCAGCTCTGAGCAACCTGGTCTAGTGGAAGGTGTCCCTGCTCATGGCAGGCGGGCTGGAACCAGACGATCTTTGAGGTGCCTTCCAACCCAAACCAGTCTGTGATTCTATGATTCTATGAAATTCAGAATTCCTTCTCAGATATTACTATGCAGTTGTGCTATACTTGTTTTTTTAGCTGGGTTTTTTTTTTTCTACTGTCCAAGTAACTGGCTGGCTAGCTGCTATCCATTCCTTATTTTGTTCATTCTTTTCTGTACATTTGATTTACCCCTTGGAAGCAGAATCTGCCTAAACATTCCTCTCCTATTATTTTAATTAGCTGCTTCTGCGTAGGATTAACACAGATATGTGCACATCAAGCACCCCCAGACAAACACACCCATAACTCCAAAAATAAACTATACTGCTAATTGACCTTCTCGCAGTCTGGAAATATCAATACCAATGTGCAGCCTCTCGTACAGTGAGATGCTCTCTGCACTGGGAGAATGTGGTGCATTTTTTCTCTCCCCCATTTCCCCACAGAACCCTAGCCCCACTTGGGTCCCTACAAGCACGCAAACGTGGCACCGCAGGAGGAAGCTCACTGGTAAGTTCTCTGCCTGTGCTGATCTGAGTGACCGCTGAATTTTTGGGGGTATGTAATAAATATATTCAAATGGCTTCTGAATTTGCCTCCTCCCGCTGAACACTGGCAGTGATTGTTTTACAGACTGTAATCTCTTCAATATATAATCTCAGTTTCTTACACAGTGTTAAGGATGCTGCAACGTTCAGTGAGTAATAGTATCAGTCAAGCAAGCAACGTGCTCTGATGTTTCTCTCTCTTTCACCCAACGTAACTGTATAGTTACATAAAATGCAAAATGTAAGTTTAGCCAGTTTTTGAAAATCCACTTCAGCCTCTTAATGGGATGTGCATTGCAAGGCACGCTGTTCTGCCAGCACTAATTCTATTTTCGGTGGGAAAAAGCTGAAGGAACTAGCTTTTGGAAACGACTGAAATTCTTGTAAGTGGAATTCTATCATATAAAATTAGCGAACGCATAAAACATTTATTGTCATAGAGGTACTGTACAGCTGCTTGGATCTGTATTCATTTTTTTTTGTACTCGGTTTATTGCCAACATCTTCCTTAAAAGAAGTATTCAGCTAGTTCCTAATATATAGCCTACAAAATAACTGGGCTCCCTCCTGTGTCTGCTGCAATAGTGGCATTCCCTCAGAGCAATAAATATTCTCTATATGGCAATTAGGTTTCGGCATGATTGTAAACGCAAAGTTCAGGAGGTTGCCATTAATATTATCTTACATCCGTATTTCCTGTTGTCTTCATAGCTTAACATGTTTACTCTGGAATTAGAACATAATTAGCAAAACATATAGCTCATTTTTACTGAAAATAGCAGCTCGGCGAAATGTTTCCTATCATCTGGGGCTGACCTTCCCACAGGCGGCGTATCCTGGAACAGCACATTGTAATAAGAGCAATCAGTTATCCTGGATCTAGGCCAAACACTAATTTCATTTCTCTGGCTGCCCCCCTCCTTTCCAGCTCTTCTCCTCGCTCTCCCCAGTAACGCTTGCATACGCGAGCTGGAGTTAAGAAGTTGCAGTTGGTAAACAAAACAAAGAGAAAACTGCTAAGAAGTTAATGAAAACATCAGTAAGTCCGAGCATCTGGATCTCATCATCCACCTCTGACGTAAGGAAGATGTCCAGATGTTCGCAGAACTGCAGCAGTTGAAATATTTTGTGAGCAAGGCTCCTTCCAAACAATCAGACGCGGAGCAGCACTTTCAGCAGTTTTTAGAGGAACGTTTCGAATACGTGATGGTCTTTCAGATGCCCGAAATGTCTGCTCAGTGCTGAAAGAATATCCAGTCTGGGGAGCTGGCTCTGGGAATCGGGAGCCCCCGCTTTTGGGAAGTGAATGTTCAACGAGCAGGAGGAGGTGAGGCCTCCTGGTTCTCTGCCATCGGGATGGGCTTCTAGCAGGGGGACAGTGCTGCTCGTCTTGTGGTATCCAGCGTTTGGGACTAGAGTTTAATGATCTCCACAATGATGAATTATGAAACCGGGCCCGGAGAGAGCAGACTGTAATTTTCGTCTTTCTCACTCATTTTTAATCCCCGCCTGACAACGTGTACCACACACAAGCCTTGCACACTGAGAAGAACAAGTGAGGAGGCTGGTTTCCTAGCAGGTGGTTGCCAGGTGCATCGTCCTTTTCCTTCCCCTCGTGTCCAAGCTGCCTGAAGTCACGGTGATGTTTTTCCTGTCTGGGCGCCTGTTCTCCATTTGTGGAGCAACACAACCACTCCTTTCCTCTCAGACACATTTTGCGGGCTGCTCTGGGTGCCCTCCCTCCTTGGCCCCTGCTTATAAAGCATCAGTTTGAAGTCCCCAAGAAAGCAGCAAAGTTATTTCCGAAAATTCCTATTTGCTGAAGCATCCTGGGACTGATTCCCTCTTACTATGCACGCTCCTAAAACCCCAGGCACGGGTTGGGACGTGGGGTCACCGGCTGTTTGCTGCAGTCCTAGAGTGGCTACAATGGCTGTGGAGGACCAGACCGCTGGAAAAAGGGTGAATTTCCGTAATCCCCTCCAGCTGTTGGAACTCGAACTCCTGGGGATTTTGTAGCAACCACTTTTATATTACGCTGAGCATACTGTGGACTTCTTACTGTAAACTTGGACAAAACAGTGCCATTGTTGTAGCCTGGTTACATAAATGACAGTGGAGCTCCATGAAATAAATGTTTTAAATGTCACTAATGGAGGAAAATGCGAAAGTTGTAAATAAAACTTCCTGACAGTCCAGTCCACCAAAATTGTAATTTAGTTCTGCTATATGAATATGTCCATTACAAATACTCAAGGTGACAGACTACGTGCATTTTCTTTTCCCTGTGAGTGCTCCAACCTCTATTGGTACCAAACTTCAAATTAGAAGCACGAGGGTGTTGGAAACAAGACATTCCAGCAGCTGAAAATAAACAACACCAGCATCGTTCTACAAGCAGCTATGATCTTCCTGGCACTTCTCTTTATTTTCATATGGATAGAGAGAAATTAAAAAACAGAACGTGGAATAAGAACCTAATGATGCATTTAATTCCAAATGTCATTTTGAATGACGATTTAGACTGCAGGACTTGGGCTTAAATGAATTCCAGTCATTCTGTGATAAAAACAACAGTGCTAAAAAAGGCATATATTACTTTATATATCTTATTGGAAATTTGAGGTGGCAACCTTTTCAAAAAATAGACAAACACATGTTGTGTATGAAATGTATTATTTCTGATTATATTTGATGTCTGAATTTGAAAGATGTGAAGAATTATAAACCACATCAGTGAAACTGATATTTTCTCAAAAAATCAGTTTTACTACAAGTTTGTTTAGCAATTCCACGGATACCAACAAAGCTCTTGAGCACTCTCAAAGGGAAGAAACTTTAAGATGGCAAAACTATTTAACCATTCAACCAAAATGAATTATTTTTATGTTTTGCACTGGATATGCTGTACCTGCTTTGTTATAAAAATAGCTTCTTTTGTTATGAGACAACTGTTGTTTACTGTTTTCCTGTTTCGTTTCTGTAAATTACAGTCCATTTACAAGCACATATCAAGTCAATACCTGATCATTCTCTATCTCATGGCAAGTGGCTAGTTTTAATATTTATGACAGCCTAAATAAAGCATCAAACCTGCAGGAGGTGGTCTCTAGGTCAGGGTTCAGTCATTTCCTAAAAATGCCTTTCTAGCCAAAGGTGATGTATCTGATGCTACATATCAAGTGGTCTCAGGCTTTCCAACATATCAGTTTTCCAAAACCTTATTTCACCTATACACACTGTAAATCTATTTCTCCAATCTCAGAAGAAAACAAAGTCTTAAAGCAGCAATTTGTCTTCTGCATAATTATAAATTTTAGGGATAGGTAAAATGTGTTGCAAAACACTTCACCCTAACCTGGGGCTTCAAAAGTTTCCCAAGGATGAAAGTTCATCTCTTTACTTCCTTTCCTTCCTGTATGTCTGTATATGCATATATATTCCTGGAAGCATAAGCTGGAAATTGTTAAAAAATGAGTAAGTCCTATGCTCACAGATTTTGCAAACCATAAAAAGGCACGCTTTAAGGCATCATGGTTAAGGGGAAAGTACAAGAGAAAACAGCAATTATAAACCCAATGGAAATATAGGGATGCTGATCGAGAAGAACGAGTTTGCCATCAGCAAAGCAGAAAGTGCATCTCAGATGCTCCCAGTGATCCTAAACAAGTCACACAAAGATTGATATGTCCAGTAGTGAGAAAAATTTAAAAATGCGATATAATTCTAACTATTATAAATAAGAAAATAAAAGGTCTACCCAAAGGACCCTGCAAAGAAAGTCTTCATAAGTAGATTCATAATTAACCTAATCTTTATTAAACACATGAAAACTAGATAAAAGCTGACTGATAGTCTCTGAAAGGAATCTAAATGGAAAGTAACTGTTTGATGGAATTACTTTCTCTGCAGTCCCAGAATTCTCTCTGCAGCTACATCTTTAGGCATAACTTGGAAGGACACATAGAATCTTCCCAGATGCTTCAAACACTAGCAAAGTAGGCATAATGAGAAGTGGTCTGTAACAGATGTTTGCAAATGAGTAATTTTTCATTTCTTTGGCAATTAACAGAAAATGAAATGAAGAAAAACAAAAATGGCAAAAGCCCACTTTATTTTTAGTTGGCCAAAAGGTACAAAATGAATGTAATTCCGGAGTGAATGAAGTTTTAGTGAACTCTAATTAAGAAAAAACTGACATAACTGAAAATTATATGGGGTAAGCAGGCAAAGAAATGATAATATAATTTCAGATAGAAAAGCTGAAATTTTATTTTTAAAACACCAAATGTGCAATGTTTTTCTCCGGACTTGCACTGACTAAGCTGCTGCAGCAAAACTGGCAATAATTCACCAAATCCAGACTACCTACACATTCTTTTTTTTGGTCTATAATAGAAGATATTTCAGAGACGGTTTAGCTTTTTCATGATAAAATCACATGAATTTAAAAAAGACGTCTATGAGTAGTCTGCTGTACTCGGAGTCTGAATGTCTTTTCAGAAAAATGCTGGTGAAAATGAAAAGGCCATTAATGAAAAGGGATCTTTTAGTCATGTCGTATGGTGGACGTAACGGGTCTGAGAACAATGCAGATGAATGCTACCCTGGGTCATCTACAGTTGATCACGCAGATAATTCAGCCAACAGTGGAGGCACTAGGAGAAATCTGTCTGCGCTGGTTGGAGGAAATGCGTGTTTCAGAGCTGGGAACGGTGCTTGCCAGCTCTGGGGAAGCTCGCCCTGCGCTGCTGCCACCGGTCTTGTGCGTAAAATCTTGGTTGCTGTTGGGAGGTCTGTCCCAGAAGCCAGAACGTGCTTCCCTTCCCAGCTGAGGACGTGGCCTTACATCAGTCAGGGGAATAAACTGGGAATTCCCAAGGAAATGTTTCTATTTCTCTTGAATGTAGTAACAGGAAAAGTTTCAATTTTTATATCGCCCATGTAGGGAATCTGGCAGCTTGAGTCTCATTGTGTCCTCTTACTGCTCTTCGTTCCTTTGCCCCAAATTGTATCCCATGTCTACTGGGCATTTTTGATGTCTTAGCTATTGAAAATGCTTCCATTGTGTTTACTGACTTATTTAGTCATTCATTTTCCACATTTTAAAATCACCAGCCATGACTATAAACATGCATCTAGATTTTCTTTGCTTGCGTCAACTAAGCAAGGGGAGAAAAGACACTGAGGGGAAAGCAGGAGCCGTGCTGCCATCAGGAGTAGTTTGACCGTGATGTGACTACATCAAGCTGCAAATCACTGCTCCTCTGGACAGGTACTGTATAAATATATACCATATTTATGCAATATACCATGTGCATACAATAATAATAATTTACCATAATATGGTGTAATAACATACCATATTTATACAAGCGTGCTTGGCCCCAGCTGGCTGAACCTCGGGCCATTCTGCCGCGTGAGGAGACGGCCCCTGGAGTAACTCCACCCTGGTGTGTTTGGGGTTCAGAAGCAATGTGAGGGTGCCGCTCTGCGGTCCTCTGTCGTGGCCGGGGTGGGATGGCATGCAGAGGTGATCTGAGAGGACACTCCGTATTCATTTGCATCCCTCTACTGCACCCACTCAAAATCAAAGCCTCTTCAGCACAGTCTTTCTGTTCCATGCAATTTTAATAGCGTTTTAAATACCATTGATACTTTTTGCCCAAGACTAATGCTACTTTTCTTTTGTGTCATTAAGACTACATGATCTTATGGACATTTTCCACAATATTTTGCCAGGATAAGGGATACATAGTACTGTCTGTTCAATGATTATATCAGATTACATTACATGTCTTTTTTTATTTCTCTGTACCGGCTAGCCATTTTTTTTAAAGGCATAACATTTTTTGGCTTACTTTTTCTTGAGTATGCCAGGAAGAATGCATATTTCACATTTTCTTCTTTCTTTTGGAAATATCATGTGCTTTTTTAAAGGTGTGTCCTGATAACAGAAATTGCTGATCTAGGTGGATTTCTTATTCCAGTGTCATGACCCTTCTTTACCATTTTTAGATAGTCAGCAGTTTAAACTGCTGATATTCCAGAGACCAAACAGAACAGCAACACAGCTTGTTGCTGTTTTGTTTCGCTTCCTGAATCTCTGTTATTCATGAAGCCTTTTCAGGAATACGGACCCATATTTACTCCAACTATATACTGCACTTCTTATTGGGGGTTTAGCCTGATTTTCTGACTTTCTGACTGACAGCAGCCCAAATGTACGAGAGGAATGACAAGCCTACGTCACCAGCACAGCCTGGAAAATGGAACTGTCACTGCTGTTAAGGGTCCTCTAACATCTAAGCCTTGCATTGATAAAAACTGTGACGGCTCATAACGATCTGCCAAGTAGAATAAAAACATACCGACCCTTATCAGCACAGCGAAAGAGGCTAAAGGGTTCATGTTCACTCCTCGTTTCTAGGAATGTGACAGAGTCTCAAGAAATATAATTAGCAGTTGTCTATGCCCCAAATACTTGACAATCATATGCGAGGTTAAATATATACGTTTATCAAGGCCTTTTCGTACCCTGATAAAACCTGCATATTTTGATATGTAGGTCACATCCATAAGGTATAAATTATGTGTCATTATACACTTTCCTATGTGAACAGATGAAAGGAAAACAATTTTATGGAAGACAGTTGGTAGTTGTTGTCTTACGTGGACACGGGCCAGAGGTGCTTGGTGCCTGTCGATGCAAATGCTGTTCTGAACTTCACTATAAATTAAAAAGCTTGCTTCAAAGCGTTCTCATAAACATCTCTAGCAGGTGGAATGGAAACAAATGCCAGGGTAAACAAGCATCCAGCTGACCAGGCAACACGTGGATTAAACAGAAGCTGACTTGGCCCCACCAGCTTCCCTTTTATAGATCTGTGTAATGCCCTTGCCTTTTCGCTCAGACTTTCTTTCCTCTCGGTGCTCCTTCCAGGGCAGTTCCAGCTATGTCCCTGTTTTCCAACACACCTCGGAGAGATGAAACGGACTATCTGCCTAGTTTGGTTTGCCATGGAAGAGGGGTCAATGTCCGGCGCTTTCACAACGTTGCCATGTTTGTGACTAACGGCTCCGCACTCGAGTAAATGTGATGTCCTCATCTCCTGTGACCCTGGGGCTTTGCTGAAAAACAGTGGTAACCCCGAGGTCCCCTGCCCGGGAAACTCACCCTCCTTTGCCACCTATGGGAACAGGCATGGAATTTATCCAGCCACTAGCACGGTGGGCAGAGCAAGGTTTTCATGAGTTGCTCTAATTTAAAGCAGGTTTCTGCCCCTGTGTTTTCTTGATAGGCCATGGTCCGCTCACTGCCTGATTACCTGATGTAATCAATTTTGGAACGGGCACGCCTCCGCAAACGTTTGTCATGCACTTCGCTGCTCTTATTTCCCCAAAACATATGTGCAGGAGAATGATGCAAGAGTTCAGTTTACGTTAACGAGCCATACGGTCTGCCTCTTGGTCATCTCATCCTTGATCTTCTCATAATTCACATTTCTCCTCCCTCCTCCCCCAAATAATCCGCCCCCACTGTAAGTATACAAACAAAACCAAAGTGATCCCTCCAGCACGTCACACCCATTGCGCCTTTCTGCTGCCTTGTCTCTAAATGCCACAATAAGAAAAGTAACAGCCCCAGCAGGGTGAACGAGAAACAGTCAGTCTAACAGACAAGACAGTAACACAAGAGGAAAATAAAGTGAGCTAAATGATCTCCTCCTCCAGCCCTCTATTATGGTTTGCCTCGGGTTTTTGAGTCTTTGCAAGTCAAGATAAAAATGTGAACTGTAGCCATAGAGTTGGCTGGTAATTTATATCTCAGAAGCCTGGCTCTGGCATACCTGACACTCACTTGGAGCTCACAGCACTGAAATCCGTGCCAGAGGAAATACCAGTAATCGCTCGGTGCACAGCCCAGATATTCCAACTGACACGCTCCTTGGCTGCAAAACACCCCGTAACGCAACTCGCTGAAGCGCATCCCAGCAGTAAAGCACAGGGTCTGACCTAGCAGCAAAATAAAACGCTCCAGCACGCTTCAGCCTGAGGAGCCTGCACCATAATATCGGAGAAAAATTCACTGCTCCTTTGCTCTTATGTGGTGTTTATCTCATCTAGTTAGAGGAGGGCATACAGTCCCACCGTAGGCACAGCACCGGAGCAACATGACACAGAAACAAAAAGCTGGAGAAATACTTAGAGGCGACATCAGTACATTATGCAAATGACACCACTAATTACCATTATTGATTAAGGTCCCTTATGAATGTTAAAATATGACCATGCAATGTCCTTCTCACCTGCCAGCCGTCTGTCTCTCGTGTTTTTCCAGATAACATCCAAGGCTCTAGCCGTGGAGTCCCTGATGTGATCACTAAATGATCTTCTCAGAGGGGCTTTCACCGGGTGATGCATCGTGCAGATCGATCACACATCCAGAGTCAAACGGCTGCAGCCCGGCCCCAGAAAAGAGGGCATTCTCTGCCGGGGGATCTGTCTGAATTTCTCGTCTCCAGGAAGGCAGGTTGTTACTTTATATAATTTGTCTTCAGCCTTGTGGAGCTTTTCCTTGAAGAGTCAGGCATTGCAGTTCTCACTGCGGATGCAGGAAAGCTCAGACTGCAGCCAGCCTACTGGAAAGCTGCCAGAATCTTACATCTGGAACAGTTTACAAATGAGCTAACGATACAGTCATTTAGATTTGGGGCTTTATTTGTGGATATCTATAGGATTCTAGCTTCCTGTTTAATCAAATAACTTACCGGGCACATACTTCCATGCTCATTTATTAGGATAATATTTCCCTGCTTAACTGATATTTCAGGTAATCTTTCATGTTTTGACAGGGAAAAGGTAAGAAATAGAAAAAAGATAAAGTAATTTTATGTATCTGCAGTTCAGGTATTACATTTTGTTACCATATTTTTCTTGCATATCACCCTCTATGTGGCACTGAATAGGGCCTGATTCTGAGTTCCCTGTATATAGTACTTTGTGCCATTGCAGTAATGAAGGGATGGAAACATAAAAATGACAGAAAAAGGGGAGAGGAGAAAAAAGGAGAGGAAATTAGGCCTCCACTGCTTTGCTGAATGGAAAGATAGAGGTCCCATATGTAAAAAGTTTATGCATGTGACTGAGATTAATAGTCGCAGTAAACAAAGCCATTCGACCTTGCTTATTTTGACCTTTTTAATTGATTACTGCATCCTGTGGTTTCTCTGGGGGAGGGAGGAAGGAATAAAGGGGTAACTGAGACTCCCTTTCCCTTCCTAATATTATGTATGATGATGTGTGAAGAGGCGATAGATCCCAGCCCAAAAACCTAATCCCCTCTGTTATCAGGAAAAGCAAGAACTGCTGGATAAAGTTGTCTTTGTGTTAATTTAAGGCGAGTCCTTCATTTTTACAGCAATTACAGCCTTTAAAGTCAGATACCATTATTTTCTTGAGAAGTATTGTGTTATCATTAAAACTGACTGACTGACCTCTCACAAGGCTGGCACACACAGATCAAGTTACAGAATCGCAAGTATCAGCCTGTGGATTTCCACTCCCTTTGAATTCCTTCCTGAGAACAAAACAGATTTTCTTTTCAATCTATACTAGCTAATTTATTTCACACTTTCTTATTTGTTGTAGTGTTTTTCCAGTGCCTGCTCAGTTTCCTTCATTTTCATTAGTCCTCCTGTCCTCTAAGACAAATCATGATCTCACTCCAAAAATGAAAAAGAATTTACAGGATTTGCAATGATGTAACTGAGAGAAGAACTGGCTCACTGTCTATTCAATACAGATCATCATTTCTTCCCATCCAGGCCTTTGTCTTTTATCTTTATAGAGCATCTGCAAACACTGATGTCCTGTGTACATCTTTGAACAAAATCAACAGCAGCAAGGGATCTCTAGAGTTTGCAATTGCATTCCTCATTACATCCCTCCTACTCTTTGAGGCCGGATCCAGGCTAAAATGTCAATAAAAAACCACCCACCGTTGACTGTTTTAGCCACAAAGACAGCTTTTTAAAATTTAAAATTAAAACCAGCAACATATAAATGGCTGATCAGGGTTTAATTCTTGGGGTGCTATTGTGGGTTCTGTTACTTATGTAGACGTGTCACAGCTCAAAATATTTAAAACAATCGATGCAATCTCTTCAACGAAACGGGCTGGAAAATGTCAGAATAACCCAACAAAGGGCAAATGAGAGGTAAAGATAAACTGTAACAAATCAGAGGAAGATGGCTAGGGGAGTCTGCTTGTCTGATGTTACTTCATATAGAAATGGATAATCTAAGCAAGATAGTGAAAATAATTTAATTAAATGTCAGAAAATTCTTAAGGGACCGGGCCGTGGTCAGAATAATAATTAGGTATAGATAGGCTAGAAATACGGATAGGAAATAAAAGGACATTAATTTTAGAAAAGTGTAGACTGAGAGATCTATCAAGGAAGACAGTTAAAAGCAAAAGTATACAACCAAAGAAATTTGAGATACATGACATTCACTATGGCCGTAAAATGAGCTAAGAGTTTGCCATTAGGAATTAGCAAAATATAAAATGATCTTTAAATTGTGTTAAAAGGAGACATCAGAGGAGAGCTATGTTTCTGTCTCTATTTTTGAATCATTTAATCGACACCCCTTGTGAAACAATGCACACAGTTTTGGTCTGGGGCTCACAATACCCAAAAGACACTGAAAAGTCATGACAAAAGCCACAGAATCACAGACTGGTCGGGGTTGGAAGTGACCTCTGTGGGTCACCCAGTCCAACCCCCTGCCGAAGCAGGGTCACCTACAGCAGGCTGCACAGGACCTTGTCCAGGCGGG
>Ga0065711_1039607_pt1 | contig 17657 bp, 10 predicted proteins | sample Hoacrofraction12_FD_59098 | JGI IMG/M metagenome (GOLD analysis project Ga0065711, IMG submission 59098) | Hoatzin crop microbial communities from Cojedes, Venezuela - Epithelial fraction 12 v2 (version 2) | ecosystem: Host-associated > Birds > Digestive system > Esophagus > Crop | place...
CCAGCCGGCAGCGCAGCGAACGGAACGGAGGGACCGGCACGGCGGTGCGAGCGGCGGGGATCAGGAGCCGGCAGAGCGAGGGCAAGGCAAACCCGGGCAGCTACCGGCGCGGAGCTGCGGCGGCGGGGAGGGGGCCGGGGCTGGCCGCCCACAGACCCGGCCGGCGGCGAGCCCCCCGCGCGCAGCGTGCTGGGACGCGTGGTCTTTACCCGAACGGCCGCCTTCCTGCGAGGAACACCCAATGGCAGCTTCCCTTCGCAGGGGCGGGATTGAAAAGCAGAGCGCTGACTGGCTGTCGGAAACATCAATCCCGTTGCCCTGACAACCGCGCGGCTCCAGGGACGCGGCGGGGCCGGGGCCGCGCAGGTAGGGGCGGCGGGGCGGGAAGGGAAGGGAAGCGGCGGGGCGCGGCGCGACCGGGGGCGCAGGGGCTCCGGCAGCGCAAGGAAGGGCTCTGTGGAAGCGGGTGAGAAGCGGCGGGCCCGAGCGCCCGGGCAGCAGCCGACAGGCGGCAACCCTTGGGGCGGGCTGGGGCTGCGGCCCGACAGCCTGATCTAGCGCAGATCCTTACGGTACAACGTCTCTGGTTCACAGGTCGTAGCCAGGCAACGTATGGTGGTGTGTGCTTCCTGCCAGGATCACGTCATGACAACTTAAATATCGTCCTTGTTAACTATTGAAGCACCCACCAAACTGAACAGATTTTAACGACGTGGACCCCCTGTACTGGCTCACACCAGAAGTTCTGTCTGGGCCAGTAAGAGGCCTGGCCAAGACTGTAGTAAAGCTGTACTTCCACTCCTCCTGCCCTTTTTTCCTGGATTTTTGGCTTCATTTCTGTCGCCAGAGGTATTGTGATTTTTAGTAGCCCTCAATTTTTCGCCTGTCAGTTTGCCCCGTTAGTTGTTGAAATCATGGGCTGCTGGCAGCTGCCCTGTCCCTGGGCAGTGCTCTGTGACTCAGCTCCCCGCTGAGCGACGAAACGCTCCTGTGCTCCTCTGGTTTGTTTTCAGTCTGTTGCTGGGCAAGCTCACGTGATGCCCACTAGATCTGGTCTTACGAAAGACCGCGGATTATCGTGAAACACCACGGATTATCATTCCGTGGTCACTTTCTCCATGCCTCTCGTGATTTTATTGACTTCTATCATATCCTCTTCAGTCCTGTCCTTCCCAGGCTAAGGAGAGTCCTTGTTTATTCCCAGCACAAAACAGGATCCCCATCTTCAATCATCAATGTTATCCTCTTTTTTACCTTTTCCAGTTCTCTTCTGTCCTTCTTTGAATGGAAGAAAGGAGAGAAACGGAACACAGTATTATCCAATGTTTTAATCAAGTTTTCCATTTTGTTCTCCATGCCTGCCTTACTAGTTACTTAACATAATTTAACATGTATTGTACTTGCCGTCACAGAGCCTGTAACCACCTCTCTGTTGGCTTCTATCCTAGGCCTAGTTTCCTGACAAGCTGTATGTGTGACATAGGTACCTTCAGACAGAACTATTCATATGCTGAAATGATTTGGCTGTTGCCAAAAATTCAGCTTTACTCCCTACAACTTACACAATGAAGGTGTGTCCAAATACACGCAAGCATTATTAATAGTACAAACCTTATGGGTTTTTATTATTTGCTCTTTGTATAGACCAAAGTAGAATGCATTTAATTAAAGTGAACATTGTATGTGAATTTCTGGAGAGATCGGGTCACTCTCAAGATGGTATTTTTAACAAGTTCCTAAATGTTTACAGACAGAAACGTGATTTTTAGCTTGATAGCGCAAGTAGCACATGTTTTTGATCATTTCCTTGCAGTGCTGTTGTTAAATGGAAGTGCGCTCAATTCTTCTGTCATTCCAAATTGTAGCAAATTATAGTCCTAAATTAGTAATGCGCACAGGCTTGACCTTAAATAATTCAATTAGGCAACAAATGAATCCTTCTGTGCCCGCAGTTCAGACAGCATCTTTCGTAGTACTGATGGCTAATTAACTTTACCCTTTAGCAGTACCTAGCAACTTCACGGATTTGGTTTGTAACTGTAAACGTTTCAGTGCGTTAAATAATTAAGAGAACACTCTGATCTTATTTTTTCTTTGGAGCCTAATGTTCAAAATATTACAGCCATTTATAAATAAACTAGGCTACAAAATGTCAGGCAAAGTTGTCAAATATTTACTTGGGCTTTAACAATTAATAATGTAGCACTGTGTTCCACTGAAAAATTGCTGAAAAATTAGACTGAACATATTTAATGAAATTTTAACATAATAGATTACCTACTTTTAAAAAATAAAATATATGGCAATGTTTACAACAATTGATTTTCAAGAGCTATTCCTTTTTGTAGGTTTTGCACTCTTAAATTTTTCAAGTTATGTTAATTTGATTGTTGTTTCCAACCTCTCTTCTCAATCATAAAATCTTGAATTTATATAAGCATTAATGGAAAGGCATAGTACACTTGCATGTTTCTGGACAAATACATGTAGTAGAGACCTTTCTAAATAAGAAATATAGAAATGTCCCTAAGAGGATAGGAACTAACCACAGATTAAAGAAATTATGGGGTTTTTTTCATATTTTCAGACAATCCTCTAATACAGATGCCAAATTTTTCATGGTTTTCTTCATAGGATTTAGTACTTTTTGTAAAAACTTAGGGAGTGAAAAAAAACAACCACTTGAAGTAGGAGGTGACTTCTGAAAATACTACCTTTTATCTTACACGTTAAGAACCATTAGGAATTTCTTGCCTTTATTTCTTTTTTGGAAGAGGGGGGGTGCAAAAGATTGCTTTTCAGTACCTGTTTTGAAGGTTTCCAGTGGGTGTTGGTTTCCTGCAGGGAGCACCTGGGGGTTTGTAGCATAATCCTGTGTGAAAAAACAACTTGGCGTACATAGTTAGTAAATGGCTATGGGCTTGATTATGCTCCCAGGGAAGCTTTTAGAAGTTCAGCCTTTGCTTTCTTTGGAGGCCTTCCGTGTTTCCTAACCACTGACAATCATGTGCCCACAGGATGACAAATGGGCAGATGCGATATGGTACTAGGGATACTGTAAAAGGAGATAATTACTTTGTACTTTTCTGTCTGCCTTCCAGTTGGTGATGTTCTGTGCATCATAGATGGGACCATGAACAGTCCTATTGATTGCTGTTATTTATTTGCATCACTTAAACAGGGGTACATTTTGTATTAACACATGCAGAGGTATACACTCAGTCACCGACGCTGCCCTTGTCTGTAGGGTGCTGTGTGTACCTCTGCACCTGATTCTTTCAGTAAAGGAAGAGGAACTGCATTACTGGAAGACAGTTTTCCAAAGTTTTAACTGTTCTTATAGGTATAATATACTTCAAGTCAGTCGAAGGAAAAGGGATGTTTTTATTTGCAAGTTACTGTACTAAACATAGGCATGTGACTTATCTCAGCCCTCTCAGTGTTTCCTCTATTCATGTGACTTAGGGTTTAGGTTACTCAGAAGAAAGAACTCAAAATTTCCAAATTGGCTTTGTTTCAGTGTATAATTAGGAAATGGTGAAGTAAGACAACGTGACTGTAATATGTATATGAAATGGTTCATATTGTCCTTCATTTGATTTCTAAAACAGCTGGCCTCCTCTCCTGTCCTGGAGGGCTGTCTGTCTTATCCAGAGGCATCACGGTTGGTTTCAAATTAGAGTAGTCACAGAATCCATTTATAAAATGGGTTGCAATTTTTTTTTATGGAAAATACACAAGGAGATAGACAAGAAATAGCTTTGCGGTTTTTTTTTTTTTAAACGAGGGAAAATTAGCCTTTTTTAACCATCTGGATTGACATGCACTCTAAGTTAGGTGCCAAAGTGTTTCAAAACTAGAAACTAAGCATGTTGTTCAGCATAGATGCTCCTCTGAAAGTTTATAACTGGGAAAATATATTGAATGTTAGACATAAATAAGTTGTCAGTGTTTGTAGTCCTGTATATGGCAAAAAGTCTGTGAGAATGAGGGCAGAAAAAAACCTCCAAACTTTCTCCTTACAGTCATTATACATGACTTGTGTTTTTTTTTAATCTTCCAAAAACATGATCCCTTGCAAGGCAATAGTTTCAGAATTCCAAAACATTCATCTGTTTTACATTGGTATTGTCACTGCATTTTGGACAAAGCAGAAGATTAAACTGCCACAGTTCTTCAGATGGATGAATGAAGGGAGCTGTATCTGCCGTGATGGTCAAACAACAGGGAAATGCACTAACATCCCATGGATGCATCTTGTCACCTGTGATCTGCAAGATCCTGTATGACAGAGAAAAGAGCCTGAGGATTTATAGAGTATATTTTTCTATTTTGATTGGAGTGAAAAAGAAAAATGCATAACTGATAAAAGTGTCAGCTTCTGCTCTCATTTAAGTCAACAGCAAAATTTACCCTAAATTCATGGGAAGTTAACATAGATCCCAAGCCCAGGCTTTACCACCAGGCTAAAATCCATGACCTATATCTTGCCATCAGCAGCCATCTCCGAGCTGAAATTCACGTTGGAAGCTTGCTTCTGGAGTATTATTTTTATATATCCAATTTATTATTATATATCCAATTATATTGCTTGCTTCTGGAATATTTGAGAACTGTATTACAGGACAGAAAAACACTGTTTCTCAGTCTGGGAATCAAAGACCATCCCAAAGCCAGGATGACCGCTGAAACTGCAAATGCACAGGCCACGGTGTGTTTGTTTTAATGCTCACACTATTTTAGGCCTTCCACTGGGAAAGTCTCAAGATAGAAGATTTATTTTATAAACTCACTTTTTCACCTTAAGCAACCTGACAATAAATGGGCTGTTCACATGTGCCGGCAGACAGGCTGTAGCTCCTGTAAGAGTTCATCAGAAATAGTTACGTCACGACACAGTTCTTGAAGGTGCCGTCCCTTTCTCTCCTATACGCACATCTGCTTTCCTCCCACCAGTGTTAAAATTACAATAGCATCCAAATACTGTAGGTGCTTTGTGGACATTTAAAAATGGTTCCTCTCCCAGTCAGTTTACAGTCTTCAAAAAAAGTGGGAACATGGAAGAGGGCAGACACAAACCAACGGAGAGTCCCATTGTCCTTGCCCCAGCTGAATGCCTCTGGCTGTTCAGAAATACCATGGAAGAGTTTTCCGTACCTGTGACAGGGCTGGGACCGTCCCGATGTGGCTGTTCTGCTGGGTGCTGCGCGTGTGTGTGCCTTCCACACACTGGTGCTGGCAGAGTGGTGTGGGGCAGCACACTGCCCGGTCCGTACCAAGGGCAGGCTGCGCTGCGTTTCCCTCTGCGGCGGGATGGAGCCTTTCTACACTGCTGTTTTCATCCTTATCCCAGATATTGAGAAGAAAGAGAGTAAATGAAACAAGAGAATCCTGCTATACAGCATCGTCTCCAGCTGTGTGGTTGATACATGTAATTACGCATACAACTTCTTTCCAAGTTTGTCCTCCACAGAGCTACACTGAAAAACAAACTGGAAACAGAAAAGCACAGAAATGTGCTGAGTGCAGCTGAGTAACGATTTACACTTAAGGACATTGGGACAAATATTTGTAAGTGGAGAATTTTCACCTGTGCTCTTCCCACTGTAGCTCAGGGCCTTTGCTTTCTGTAAGGGAAACCCCTAATTTAACCTTTCACTGTTTTGGATAATCAGTTTCCATACTTCATCACCCTGGACAGAAGAAGTATTTCCATCTATTACATATCATATCAAAATACAGTTTATTATTTAAAATTATGGAACATACCTTTGGCTGCGTATGAAAATATTACTATAATAATAAACTACATAAAGTCATGGACCAAATTTTCACTCATACATGGTGCATTCCATTGTCTGTTTAAAGTTGATTTATGATCTATATCTTTCTCTAGAGAAATCTGAAAAAAATGTCAGAAAATCGCAGATCTGGCAAGATCTCTTTGAAAGGTCCAAAAACCTCAGCAAAGAAACGGAAAGGTGAAAACAAAGCTAAGAAATCCTCAAAAGGAAAAGAAACACAGCTTGGTATGTAAGGAACAGCAGCAATGAAACAAGCAGCAATGTGGTCTCACATGACAGCTACCTTAATTATTTTGGGCCCATGCATTTAAGGAAACATGAGATAAATTAGAATATGCTATTTTATAGAAATAACTGAGAGATCTACAATTACTGATTCTGGTTTTGTAACTAATATATGGAACATAACAAAGCTACATTGCAATATTTACGCTTTGTCTTGGTAGTTTGGATTTAATAGCTCGTGGTATCATAATAACAGTATGGAATGGGAAATTGGGAGGCTTAATATATATTAATCAGTGGGGAGATTCACAAAAGCTAACAGCCCAGGGAGAGAGCATTAGGCAGAGAGGTGCCCCCAGAAACAGGAGTTCAGGTGCTCAGGATCACGCTGTAAAGGTGCAATAGAGTTTGAAAATACACCAAAGTCTCACAATTTAATTTTGCAGTACATTTTAATGCATTTTTTGTGAGATGTGCTGAGATATTACCTCACTTGTGTCATTTATAAAGCGTATAGTTTATGAAGTGTAAGGCTAATGAGCCTTTGCTATATGCAAATATTTATTTCCAGTGATTCATGCACACACTCAGAAAAGGTGGGAATGTACTCTTGCTTGGGCTTTATTTGTTTCATTTCACAGACTTTTTTTCTGCCATGACAGCCACCGTCCTGAAGTTGCTTTCACCTTTTAACCACCTTTTCCCTCCCAGCTGACTAATAGCTGTTGTGCTGTGGAGAATATTCTGCACATCAGTGCTCACCTCTGTGTCCCAGCTCGCTGTGAGGCTTGCAGACCGTCTCTCAGGAGCTGTGGAAAGCCCGTCTCCCGCAGCACCCGGCTACCCAGAGCAAGCTTACCCTCCTCACCCGGGTCCGAGGGGACCAAGGTCCGCTCCTGCCTGCGCAGCTGCCAGTTCTGCTGCTGTCTGATGCTGGCGGGCCTTGCCCATTCATCGCCGCTTCCCATGACGCGATTCGCACGGGAACTGCCCCAAGCCGGTGCTAGCAGGTAGCAGTCAGTGCAGTTTTCAACCATGGGAACTGCAGTGGGCACCACAAGAAGACAGACTTCTTACGGCTTCTCTCTTACGCAGACCACCTGCTCAAAATAAAAATGAGTTTAAAGTTTCCGTAGTTTCAAAATATGCTAACATCTCCTTAAGATACAGACCTATTTTAAAAGGCTTCACTCATTTCGTGTGTTAAATTTGAACAGAATAGAAATTATTTTTTGTTTCATCTTTGCAGTTTAGTTTTACATACATAGAGAGATTTTGAATATTGCCCTAACAAGGAAAAGACTGTATATTAACAGTTACTTTGTTAGGAAGAAAAATTACTGATAACATCATGTCATTATATTTCAGATAAAAAAGATGAAGTTGATCTTTCTATGGCTGGTATAGGTAAGTGCTATGATGACTGGGTTTTAAAGTAATAGTTTTGGAATACTTTAAGCATTTTGAAGCTTCAGTGTTGCTAATGCCAGGGTATGAAAAGGAAAGATCTTTTGTGAATGAGAAAAATTAGAAACTACGAAGAAATGCGGCTATTACAGTAGTGATTACAGTACCACTGAGTAACAGGCAGTGCAGCGAGGGATGCTGAGCTGAAACAGGTATGGGTTCGTAGAAGAGGGATTTATCTTGGGTTGAGAGGAGCTGGGATAAGGGGAAATAAAAAGCATCACAACAGAATTATAGGGTGCAAAATGTTTGCGTTTAGTAATAGTAAAGCAACTGAAAGAAAAACTTGAAATATTTTCGTCTTTTTTAAATCTTTGATCTTTGTCAAATCATTATTAAATCTGGTGAGAAAAAGATTTTAGCATATCACTTGTGTTTTTTAGTCATGGATATCAACAGATGCTTGTTAACATCTTTTGTAGGAGAAAAAATTCTGCCATTTAAAAGTCACAAGATCTCAAGCATTTCTTTTGGCTTATGTGCAAGAAAAGTGCAGTTTTAAGTGTGGTCATAGTTAAAAGCTAAAATATGGAACTATTTGAATTGAAATCTATTCTTTTCTCTTAAAATACAAATAACTTTTTAACATTTTTTTCACATTTCTGGTAGAATTTTTCTTCTGACCTGATTTGTGCAGTTCTTCAGATACAAGTTAAATTGATGTCAATGTAAAATTTATCTGTGGTTTACAGGTACAGCCCAAGGCATTATCTTCTTAATTGGCTTTTAACAGTACAGCTTTTATTTCTAAAAGCTAAAACAATGTGGCAAACTAGACATATACAAACCAGGTAATTTGTAAAGAAATCCTAAATCACTGGTCTTCCTACATAACCCTATAAGCACACGGGTGCAAGTGAAAAATTGCACTCCGATTAGCATGACCGAAATGGCTAAGCTGCAGTTAATGAAAATGGACAATAAGTGATCCCTCACGTGATGAAAGCATTACTTAAAAAAAAGTGTATTTTCGCTGTTCCTGGGAAGACTTCGTTTTGTCAGGAAGAGAGAATTTTACCTCCACCTAGTGGCAAATAAGGTTAGAGCTGCAATATCTAAACTATTGCTAGAAACCTGTAGCTAAAAGTAGGAAAACAATGCTACTATATGCAGAGACTGGACAGGATTTAAACTGTATGCACAGTGTCTCCTTCGCTTCAGACCTGCAAGTGCTCTTTGCTTCTGTTAGAGCTTCTTGGTCCTTTGTGAAGTTCTCATGGCACTAAGAACTGATGACTGTTACAAAGGATGTGAGTAGAATTTACTATTAGAAAAACAATGTGAAGCCTCTGATTGGATGCTACATACTTTTTACTGCAAAAGACCATTCAATAAAAATGTTCATAATAGTAAGAATTCCAGTATCAGCTCCTTACGTTATAGTACAGAATCTGTAATATAGATTCTATAGTATAGAATCTGTTACAATATAGCATTCTATAATATAGATTTTTAGTCCTTTAGACTAAAAAAAGTACATATTTTAATTCTGATCATTACTTTGTTTTTAACTTGGACTTATAGCAATAGAGCACTGAAGAAAATACACTTAGACTAGCTGTCCTACTCTGCTCCCTCTCATAGTGATGTCTATTGTATTTTTGCATAACTTCAGTGCAGGCTTGTATTGATTCATTTGACATCGAAACCCACATCTCTCTGAAAGGATTTTTTTAGCATTAGCATTTGTGCACACTCATGCTGTATGCACGATGCAGCATTTTAAAAAATAACATCATACAAGCTTCTTGAATAAACAACAGTTACTCCTGGTTAGGATTTTTGATGTATCAAAAAAAAATCTAATTGTTTGGGTTTACTTTAATTTACTTGAGCCATGGGAATAATCTTCTGAAAAAAGTCACATGAGAATCAGCAAATTATGTTTATAAATTTTCTGTAGGTTCTAGCCCTCCTAATTGCGCTAGGCACATAACTGAGGATTGTGATATGTGCAAATGTCTTGTTCCTTTGCTCTCCTGTCCAGTCTGTCCTGTGGGACAGCTGTGTACAGCAGAGGATGGCAATTGATTTGTTTTCCTGCACAGCTCTAGGTTTCTACCTTCTTTCTGTGCTGTAGAATTTAATTCGCAAAAGGAGGTCTATTTTTTTTGCTCCAATATATCAAAATATAAAGTGTATCTGTAGCATTGCAGTTTGTACTAGGGTTTGAGTCTGCTTTCTAATGACATCTTAATGAGGCCTCATGCTCTCGGCGAGGGTGACCTGAGAGTCCTGCAGATCAATTTTTGCAGTTCCTCAAAAGGATTAAATGTTTCAAGTCACCCTGGAAGAAATGCTTCTTCTGAGCCTGGTCTCATAGCCCAACTGATAAGCAAAAGAAGAATCTAGGTCTTGGCCCCATTAGATACAGACAGCAGGTGTCAAAAAGGCAGGCACAGGGACTCTGGAAGATAAATGAGATCTGACTTGGTCTGGTGTTACCAACAGTGAGTTTGGACCAGATGACTTTCAGAGGTCTTTCCCAATCAACATCCCTATGATTTTGTATTTTTTGGAGGCAGCCACACAGACATCCTGGAAATCTCTGAGATACCAGAATGGAAAGTCATGCAATATTGACTACTACTTGTGGAGAAAGTGAAATAATGGACTGTGCACACTACAAATGGGTTGTGTATGCTACAAAATGACTAGAGAACACTGAGTAAATCATACTTGGTATAGTGCAGAGTGTACCAGAAGCATCATGCATTCATTAATTTTAGTGGATGACTATAGCAGAGCAGATGCAGTGGAGCAGCAGCACTGAAAGATTTTAAAGGATGAATGTCAGATTCATCAAACATTGTGTATTATGTGATAGGCCTATGCAGAGATTTATGTTCCTGAATGACATAGATTAAGGAGGATTTATCGTTTTGTCAGGCCCTGTTGCCTTAGGTTACAGATGGCTTCTCAAAACACGCTGAGCCAGCTGGTCGATATCAGCATTTTAGATATATCAACTTCAACTTAAGGCATACACAGAGAGAAAAACATCACAGGTGCTGGGAATTAACAAAATATTAAATAACTCAAACTAAGAAAAGAGAATGAAACAAGGATGACAGAAAGTATCAACTATTATCACAAAAGCCAGCCCATTTCAGTACATAAAAATCACATGTATACACATCCCTAAATCTTCTACACGTTCCAGTTAATCAAAAAGATGAACATGCGAAGTGAGCATCTGTTAGCTCTCTCAGACAAAAGCACAGTGGCCTTCATGCAGAGTGCAGTTCCTACAGCAGCTGAGAACAGAGCATGGCAACATTGCAGAGGAAGAAGCGAGTCCCGCAGGCGGCAGGGTTCAGCTGGCGGGGCCGACAGTCATCTTCATCACTTAGAGCTGGTCTGTGAGGTGGAAGGCAGAACATGTAACATGGGAAGGAGCGGTGTTACGTACATACAGCTGGCACACGCTTAACAAGAAGCACTGTATCTTCAAACTGAGTGTTTGCAAAGCGCAGCTGACGGGTCACTGAACTGCACCCAGCCTCATGAAACCAATGAAGATAATAGTGCCGGAGTTAGGGTATGAAACAGCTTGTTCTGAATTAACATGAATGAACCTAGCAGAGGTCATGTGTGTAGAAAACAACAGCCATATATTCTCCAGGAAAGCTGAAAATAAGTATTTGGCTTGACTCTGAGTGACCTTGCTTTAGTCTCACTTGCTTAGTGGGAAATAGACTCAACTGCAGTCTGAACTCGAGGAGAGGAAGATGAAAGTCCAAAATCAGAAAAGCATCCTTATTTGGGAGGGTACTGAAGCCTCACCTAGATGAAACATTGGTTTAACATGGCACCGCTCTGCAGGAAAGGACTAGAGTATACTTATCCAAGGGCTCTCTTAAATCAGAGCCATGCAGTTGTGTCCTTAATGTATTGAAAACAGTCCGTTAATGACTCTTCACTAAAGCTCTTAATCACCTGTTGATCAAGAGGAGAAAAACCCCCTCATACTATGAATAAAATATTCATTAAGTAGGAAATGTTAGGTAGAGCCTTTTCCAAGATTAACAAAATGTACTATAATTTGTATTCCATGCCTTCCAAAATACCAAAAACTAAGCTGAGAGATTCAAAGGCATTCTGCTAGGAAACAGTAAAGACCCAGAGTTATTAAAGTATTTGGTTATGTTTAAACAACACTGAATTTGTTTAACAAGCAATGTTGCTTTCTTTCATAGGCCACCCAGAAATCTTTCCTGTATTTTTCACTACAAAGACCCAAGAAATTTTTAATTGCCGAGCTGATGAAGATGTCACAGAAGAAAATTGTTTCAAACTTATTAAAAAAGAGGACATCATTCAGGACCTGAAAACAAGAGCTACCATTTCTGATTTCCATCCTGTCAAAAAAGTTGTCCTAGTATGTAGCTTATTTCGTTCTCACTTTCAGGCTCCATACTCGCAAGAGTTTATATTCTTTTAATGATAAGGTCTGTCCTTGTTTGACTCTGTGTAAATACACTAATGCTGTAATATCCAAAGGCTAACAACTCAAATTTTCTCATGGCTCACCATGCACAGTCTTTTTTACTAACTTTAGATTGAAAATATTCTAAAAGTAACCCAAATATTACTAGTTTTGATTCTGTGAACTGGCAGAGCTTTGCATATTTTGACTTTCCCTACTTCATGGCCTGTTTTTTGAGAATCACCAAAACAGTTTCCTTTCTGTTTAATTCTTTATATGAAAACATTAGGTTTGTCCCAGACTTATTTTTATTACAAAATAAAATTAATCTGTTCTTTTCAATTAGCACATGAAATTCTCTGTTAAAACCACAAGATTAACCAAAGACACTGAATTTACTCTTGTGGTAGCTTTGCCAGTCACAGGGTCATGTCTGTTTTGTATGTTATTTGCTTTCAGTTTTTCACTAATTGTTTTAATTAAAATAGGAATATCCAGGGGAAGAACTTTTGGTAGTTTTTGATGCAAAGTTCCAGTATGGACAGAACTTTTACTTTGTTGCTTCTGAGGAAGCCAAGGAAAACCTTCTGAAGGTAAGAACACAGCATTGTTCTATCTATGACTGTTTCAGAATCTTGTCTCAAACATATACTTCAGGAATGGTATTGCATTCGTAAGCATCCGATGTGCTTGGCCTGCCAGAATGTTTCTCTCAAAGTTAAGCTGATCATGGTAAAATACATGTATCACTGTAAAAATATCTTTTATGACAAGAAAAACTGAATTAAATTTTTAAATTTTACTTCAGAGGGCCAGTATAACCCCCATTGCTGCATTTTTATCATAATTTTTCAACATGAATTTGTCACCCAGCATCAGGAGAAGTAACAATTAATAGAAAAGCAAATTGCAATTCCAGGCAGGAGAGCCTAATGTAGAAAATTACTATAAATTCTTTTTATATAACAGTGATTTTCTTTCAAGACAACAGTCTCTTTTTAGTAGTTAAATATTAGATATGTAATGTTAATGTTTATTAGAAAATTAAATGCAGAAATGAATGAATGGGACCTAACCCAGTCGTACCCAGGGGCACAGTATAGCCAGTCTTACTGCACTGAGACAAAAGTAAAGAATGTGTGAATAAAGACTGAAAACTGGGTTTCTAGTTCATACTCACATTTCAGTAACACTGTTTTTAAAAAGTACCATTTCTCACTGTTTGATGTCACAGCCTCCGGAAACTGCAGAAGAAAAAGAAGAAGAAAAAGAAGAAGAAAGAGAGGAAACTTTGGAAGTCCATCCTTATAAGCCTCCTGTCCACAAACCTTGGGTTTCTCTTGGCAGTGAAAAGGAAGTTGAAGAAGAATCTGTTAAAAGCACTGTTGCAAAGGTCAGAATCAACAGATGTTAGTCAATCAAATAAAGAAAAGACAATTTATTTTAAATTCCTTAAAAAAAAAATCAGGAAACTGAAAGTTATAATCCTAGTTCTGCTTGGGGTCTATCAAGGAAAAAAAAAAAAAAAAGAGAGAGAAATCAAGATATAGCTCAATTTTTAACAAAAACTGAAAGTGCTGCAGAAACTTTTTTTTTTTTTAACAACTCGGTTCTCTTTAAATCCTGCAAATAAAGCACATGAGACTCTGTTGGACATATCTACTTTTTAAGCTGTAAGTTCAGAAGTCCTGATCATCTTTGGTCATTAGCATCCCTGCCACTTTTTGCTCAGTTTACTGTCTGGCCCGATTACAAGTTGAGTCATTGTAATTATATTCTAAGGACCTAGTTCTGTCTCCATGGAGTCCAGTGAACTCTGTTCCATTATATGGATGGCATTTAAGTAGTATGCAATACTTTTAAAGGTTCTCTACCTCAGAATAAATGTTACTGACTACAGGTATTACAAGCTGACTTTACAAAAGGACAGATTTGATTAACTACACCTACAGATTATACTGAGAAAATTATACGTCCAAAAAGTACATCCATTCACAGCTGTCATCTAACTTGTGATGTGTGGGGCATCTCCAAGCATCTAACTGTCCATCAGTGATTTTCATTAAACACCTAAATCCCTGTTCAGGGAAGACTGGCTAAGTTTTGATAGTTCTCAGCAACTGGACATCTTGCTTATACTTAAAAAGATGTCTGATTGTTCTAAAGCTAATTCACTGTCACTAAGTTTAACCCACATTCACAGCCCAGGTATTCTGTATTCTGCCTTGCTGGTAAGGTCCACTCAGAAGTACTCTCAACCTACATTCCTTTCCAGTTTGTGGAAGGTGCTGGGAAACAAGTACCTGGCTATGAACCCAAGATGAAGCAATACCTCCCTACTGCCTGCAACGAAGTGCCTACCTCTCTGTGTGGGCAGAAGTCAAGCCACATCCCCTCTTCCTTCCGAGTCCTCGCTACGAGGAAACTCCTCACTCAAATTTTTGTGGATCTTCTTTGGGGTACTTTTCTCTCCCGAGGCGCTGCAAGGGAAGCTGAAATACCTCACCCAAAGTTGAGAATTGAAAAGTTAGGTCTTGGAAGTCCAACGCAGTATTATATCAGACCTCCTGCAAATCAATCCTTTAATTAAATGTGCAGTTTTAATATTGTATGAATTAGAAAATGTAATTCTCTTATCCTACTAGCAGTAATCCAAAATATTACCTAAAGGCAACTTCTTGTTTTAGAAATACAAACCTGTCTTCTATTACATATGTAGCTTATTTATATGAGCACTTCAGAATTTAAAAATACAGAAATATAAGTAAACTCAGCACAGAAATAATCAATAGAACTAATTCTACAGTTGTATGAACACTGCCATTTTACAGAATAAACTTTCCAAAAACTTTCTCCTCTGCTAACTGCAGAAATATCTCTTTTCCAGATTAAGTATATGATTTCTCGAGTACGCAGGAAGTTTGGTGCACCAATTACATTTACTGATATGAATGCTTCACACGTAAGAGACGGTTACGTTGAATGCACATCCTATCAAGACAAAACTTTCAGTATTAAAAAGCTTGAAAAAGATGTGGGCATACAAATTGTTCCAAAAGTAAGAGAAGCTAGTACTCAGACAAAATGGTAAGCGTGAGAAAATATTTATCAGCTTGTTTATAAAGCTACGCACTGTTTCTGATCTCAGCTAAAGTTACGTAAATTAACTCAACTCTTCTGGCATTACTGAGTTACAAACTGATTAAGACAGCAAAATTGGATGTGCTGGTTGCATCTTTCTTCTTTCACTCTTTTCCAAAGAGTTTCTAGAAAAGCTGAATATCCTTAGCTTTTAATTTTACACATTACATGGGATTCTGTCTTTGAAGTTGTTTCTATACTTACTCATATTCAAATTTATCCCAATTGGTTAGGACCTATCAAAAAAATGCAGCCACGCAGTATTTTCCTAGACAGTTGTCAAATGAAGAAGAAAGTCTATCATCTGAGAAGCTGAAAGAATTTATTACATCGGTACATTTAAGGTAAAATTACTGCAGCAATACACATTAAAGGCTACCTGAAATAATACAGAATACAAGCAAGAGCTCTTGTCTGAGTGGACCATTGGTCTGGTCAAATACTGGGGTTTTTTTTGTTTCTATGTACTTCTTTTTCCTCTTGTTTATTATTTTAACATTAACAAATATTAACTTTATGTTTGTATCTATGAAAAGTAACATGAAGTCTATGCCATATAAATATGAATGTTGGTTTAAATTGATACTAGGACTGTTAAAAGTTAATAGCAATACATCTTTTCGAACAAGCTGCAAAGCTGATCCTTTAAACACTGCCCATTCAAGCAGAGTCATATGCAGAAGAGCAAAGGTGCTGTCCTACAGCCCCTATCATGGGACAAATCCCACTTACTGACACTTTTTGCACAAGGATTGGACAATTGCACTGTACTCGATCCACACAGAACTACAGTTAAATTCTTGGTACAATTAGTTATTTAAATGGAAGAGGGTTTGCTTACAGTGATGCATCACTGAGGAATTCATACTTTCTTTTTTTTACTACTGTGGTCATAATTTTATGTAAAACAAAAGCTGCCTCTTTACAGAAATATTTGTGATTCTACTACTGAGTAGTCACATCTGGATTACTGAAAGTGTTAACTGTACTTTTCACAAAACAGAATGGAAATTGCATTGCAGCAAAATGAAATTATGAATGCTTTTTTTGATGACTGGAAGGCCCTAGCAGAAGATGAAAGCAGTTGTGGTTGCAAGCCAGATGTTTGTCTTAAAGCATACCAAGCATTTACAGATCTGCGCTATCTCAAGGAGAGGATCATCAGCTGCATTTGCTGGCATCCAACCATTTATGGTAATGCAGTTAAAGTACTGATTTGAGACTTGAATGATATGTATTATATGACAGCTATAAAATATGCATCTGTCATGAAATTATCAGCTTTTACATTTAAAAACAAATCAAAACAGATGTCTGTCTGAATTGCTGATTTGAGATGAATTGAAAAATGAGACAGACAAATTCTTTGTAGAGTTCAGACGGGCCATGCAAAGACTCTCACATTAATGTATAAGTGGAGATCACAGGAAAGGGAAATTTCTCCCTTATGAGGCTCATTTAAGTGGGGCTGTAACTGTGCCAGGTCCTTCTGGTGGCTCTGCATACCACTGTCCTTCTCCCCACGGCAGGTTCTTGTAGCATGCCTAATACTTGTGAGGAATGTTACAGCCACAATGGGACGTGGCTCTGCCGAGCGCCAGGGAGCATCACGAGGCATACTCAACGTCTCCTCCTGCTCCCCGCCATGGATTATTGCCTACACAGCCAGGCTTACAAGCACAATTAAGCTCTATATAAATGTCCTATCTGCACAGCATACTAATAGCCAACACTGCAGCCTGTGGAGGAAATTAATTCAGTGAAAGAGATTAGATTTTATGATGGGTGGCCAAGACTATAAGCCTGTCACATCATTTCAGGTGTAGTATTTACACCATTAAGAAGCAGTAGCAAAAACGTTGAATTTTGTCCTGATGCTTACGTTCTACAACTCAGTATTAAATAACTGAAGTAACAAAAATAATTTCCTCAAAGTTGAGCTGTAAAAAGGAAAATATAAATACACGGTTGGGGTTTTTTGATTTTTTTTCACTGTATTCACAAGGTATAAATATAAGTAACTTAGAGTATTTAACAGCGTGTTGAAACTTGAATTGTTGTTACTGAGACAGTTCATTTTCTCTCCCCATCAGGGATTATAGCAGTGTCAGCAAGAGAGCAGCTTTCTTATGAAGAGCAAGTTAACCTTTCTGATAAGTCATTGCTGCAGCAGTCAGTAATACTTTTTTGGAGTTTTTTTGACCCTATCCACCCTCAGGTATTTAATCCAGACTTTTCAGTATGCCAAGTGTTTAAAGAAGAAGAGAACAAACAATCAGTGTTTCTCAACAATTTATTTTTTCTTCTTTCTAGTTAATGTTGGAGTGTCCTGACGACATTTACTGCTTTCAGTTCAGTCCAAGTGACCCAAATATCATTGCTGGTGGCTGCATCAATGGACAGGTGTTAATTCTCTGTTTAAGAATAAAATTGGCAATTTCTGTATTTTCTTACAGTATAAAAATAAGGATGAAGAATCACAGAATCACAGAATAGTAGGGGTTGGAAGGGACCTCTGTGGGTCGTCTAGTCCAACCCTCCTGCCGAAGCAGGGTCACCTACAGCAGGCTGCAAAGGACCTTGTCCAGGCG
>Ga0065711_1039614_pt1 | contig 17657 bp, 11 predicted proteins | sample Hoacrofraction12_FD_59098 | JGI IMG/M metagenome (GOLD analysis project Ga0065711, IMG submission 59098) | Hoatzin crop microbial communities from Cojedes, Venezuela - Epithelial fraction 12 v2 (version 2) | ecosystem: Host-associated > Birds > Digestive system > Esophagus > Crop | place...
TCAAGACCTGCCTGGACAAGGTCCTGTGCAGCCTGCTGTAGGTGACCCTGCTTCGGCTGGAGGGTTGGACTAGATGACCCACAGAGGTCCCTTCCAACCCCTAGTATTCTGTGATTCTGTGATTCTGTGATTCTGTGATTCCATGAATCTGTATTTCCTGCCAAAAACCTGTGAAAAAAAATCTGAAAACACTACATTTTACTCATGCCAAAAAAAAAGTTATAGTTTGCATATTAAATATTACTAGCTTGGTATATTAAACTATTAATTTTCTTTATATGAAATTTTTTCTTCCATATTAAGAATGTTGAATAAATAATTCTAGTGTCAGCCCTAGGAAAGGCTGAAACACAAAAAGGTTAGTTCAATTAACTCCTTTTCTATAGTCTTGGTTCCTTTCCTGGGATCTGTCCAATTAAAATTATGTTCCTTTGCATTAACTGAAGAGACTGTTAAACATATGCAATACATACATTTTTTTCTGTATGTACAGAACTGAATTTCAGTACCTGACTCCCTTCTCTCATAACTCTCTGTAGTTTTTTGAAAACAAAGAAGCACTGATATCTCTCAAACATGCAAGTCTAAAGCAAACTTTAAAAATAAATATACTGCAGTGTCAGGGTAAGCATAGCAACGAAAATTCAATACTTACACAACCTTTTCTGATATTATATCTCACTTATTCACACTATTTAGGCACCAGCAGACTCAAGAAAGCAATAATCTTCAGCTGTAAAATATGTGTCACCCCCAAGGTCCCACACACCAGGTTATGATTTTGTAGGAGCTTCGTTTGTCTTCAGTGGGCTTTGCTAGATGGCTTATGAGCTGTGCAGGCTCACATTTGGTAAAGAAGTTGGTACAACACAAATGGATTTCTTCACTTTGGTTTCCTTGCATGGACCAAACTAATGGATCCCATGGTTCTGGGTCCGTCTCAGCTGAAGTGGTGTAACTGTTTCCAAATGCAATGCTGAAGTGAGCTAGCACACTCACCACAAGCACAGGTATTTGTAATATCCTCTTTATCCTTCTTTTTCAGATTCTTTGATGTAAGTTACAGTGTGTGTGGGGGGTGTTTGATTGTGTGTTTGTTTTTTGTTTGGTTGTTTTTCCAGCTAGGTATCAGAGTGGAGTTCACTGAAGTGGATGAGACAATAACATTTCTCCAACGTTATTTCATGTTCTGCAAACGTCTTAGCTGCAGTGTCTTCATGTTTTTGACGTTTTGAAGTAACCAGAAAAACTGAAATGAAAACATTATCTAGAAATTAAGAACATGCTTACACAGAGAATTTGACTGGCCTGAGAAAAAGGGAAGACAGTGAGTGTCTGGCAGCTGCTGTGACTTTATACTGTGGACTTCAGAGGACAAAAACCATCTCATCATTCTAAAAGAGTTACTTTGTTTCAGAATGATGCTGTTACCAGTGTACAAGATGCAACCTACAGAAATCCCACACTCCAACTCCTCTTTCTTACCCTTCATGCTTTTCCCCAGGCATCTTCAAAATCAGTAAAAGGAAGTAAAATATCCAACCACCGCTGGAATATAATAAAAATAATTAAATGCGCGCAACAGAGATGAACTAGAAATATGAATGTGTGAACTTATTTTATTGTTGGATTGCAGATGGTATCCCTTTATTTTCCTTTCTCTTAAGGGTGGCAGAAAAAGACGTGCCCTGCACAACTGATGCTATCCACAAGATATCAGTTAAGTCTCATTCCTTCCCTCCCAAGAACTAGGTATTGACAAATGTCTTTACATTATCAAAGCGCTCAATGTTCCTGCAGTTTGAGCAAAAGCATAGGTAGCTCAGTACAAAAATAATATGGTAATTTTGTGCATCAAAGAACATCCCTTCCACAGTTCTCAGTTGTTCATTTCTTGTTAACTGAGTTCAGTGTCCCCCAAATCAACACACACGGTTCATATTTCTGATATATCCATGAGGAGTAAGACAATCAGGAAGTTCTTGAAGTAATCAATAGATCCAGAAGGTTGAAGAACATGCAGATACCCAGTCTTGCACACTACCTTTTATTTCATTTGACTATGAAAGGTGTTAAAGTGTTCACAAATAACCAATACACAGAAAGATTCAGGGTTTAAATAGGATTTTATCTAAATAAGAACTATGGGATTAGATCTTGCTGCTTTGCATAGAAAAAGGAATTACCCACAATTTGCAAAGTAAAATGTTAGCCAAGACCATATGGTTTTGTTTTGTTATTTTTTGGTGGGAGTAGTTTGGTGAATATTATGAAACCTGCACAGAGAGCATCTTAGTTTCACACAGTTTTACTTCCTTCCCTCATATTCAGCTTCTGTTTTCTGTATGGTAAATTAGGCTGTCTACTACTGTTTAGTTTACATATAGCACAGCTAAAACCAAACATCAACATTTGGTGTAGTAAGTCAAAAGCAGCTTGATTTTTTTTTAATTGCTGGTAGCATCCATTTTAGAACTAGAAGGTGATAATTCAGTGATACTTTGGGGACAATTTTCATAAAGCTTGTTCCAACCATTTATAACCTGATAAAGAAATTTTTGTTTTGAACAGTAAAGCAACGGACATACATAAAACTGTATGGAAATAGAATACAGGGAAGACACATGAATTGTTTATAGCCTGGTATTATGTAAAAAAACAGCCCTGCTGGAACTGGTACTGCTAGATTTCTCCTCCTGTCCATTCCACATTGTACTTGATAACTATAGTCTGCTCTCTTGATCTATATTTTTTTGCATATAGAGGATCTATGGGAAGTGTTTCTTCCTCCCTGTAATGGTTTAAGACCAAATGACATTGTGGAAGCTAAGTGGACTTGGATACCAAAGCACTGTATCACAGATACATGCAATTTTACAAAAAACATTACTTTCCTGGTCTGTGGGGGAGATCATGGAGTGAGGGAAAGAAGTCAGATGGTGTAGTGCAATGTTTTCTTACATATTTTTCCCGTCTTGCAGGAGAGATGGGCACAGTCCTGGAGAGAGGTCGGACAGGTTGATGTAGCATTACCAGCCATACTGTACATGTCTTGGGGCAGGACCACGGGGTCCACTGGGCTATTTTCAGCTTCCTGTATTCCTTGGAGGTTACAGAGATGATCCTGGATCCTGGTGCAGGGTTATGGGTTTTCGCTCTACAGAGCCTTTTCCAGAAACCTTGCCCAGCTCCAGAAACCTCACCCAGCTCAACCTCCTGGTGGGCCAGCCAAATACAAATCAGACAAGGAATAAACAACCACCCAAAACCAGCTTTGAAAGGAGTTGGAGGACAGGTAACTCATTGTGGAAAATATGTCTAGACATCGACTCCCTCCCCGACCTGTTGGAGCCAGGACTGAGAAAAAAACCCACATGTACAGGACTGGGGGAATGTGGGGTACATGTCATTGCCTAAGGAACAATCTCACTGAACACCTTATAAAAAGGCCATGCAACCAAATGATGGTGAGACTCCCACCACCAACACACAGAGGAACTACCGACCGACAGAACGCCACTGGATCCATGGTGGTGACTATCTCTTGCAACTCTATCCCAACTGCTTGCTAAGTTTCTTTCTTTCCTGTGTTTTCTTCTCTTTCCTGTCGCTGTTTCCTCGTGCCTTCATTGGAACATGCGATCAGTAAACCTGTTTGACTGGCGGCACTTGACCTTGTTAGTGTCTTAATCTCACTCTGGGAATAACAAAGAATCTCTATGGCTTGGGTCTTCCCGGACACTAACAACAGGTCACATGAGAGGAACACAGAACCATTTCCCAGACATGCAAGGATGGAATTAGAAGGTCTGTAGTCTGACTGAAGTTTAAACTAGTGAGGAATATGAATACCAACAAAAATAATTTCTATTGACACTGCAGCAACAAAAGAAGACCAAGGAAAATGTGAGCCATTTGTTGAATGGAGGGAGTAAGCAAATGACATGAAAAAGGCTGAGGTGTTGAATGCATCCTTTCCTCCAATATTTGCTGACAAAATTTGTCCCTAGGCCTCCCACATGTTTATGCCTTCTTAGGAAGAAATACATATTATTCAAAAGCAGAGAAAAATGAGTTACAGACTACCTAATGAACCACAAATAAAAATATCCATGAAACTGGACACAGTATACCTAAAGGTGCTGAAGAACCTTGTTGGTGTCATCATGATAACATTCTCCATAATCTTTGAAAGGTTATGGCAAATGGGGGAAGTTCATTGACTTCAAGTTCCATTGACTGGGAGAGGCAGATGTTTACACCCATCTTCAAAAAAGTGAGGAAGGAGTACAAGGGAACTAATGTACAGTCAGCATTACCTCAGTCCTTTGGAAGCTTATAAAGAAAGTCCCCATGGAAGTAATTTCTATGTCTCTTATGTACAAGAAGGTGATTGGGAACAGCCAGCATGGATATTTACCAAGGCCAAACCATGTCCGACTACCCCGATTGTTATTTAAGATGAAATGACTGGTTGTAAAAAGAGGATAAGAATGGATGTCATTTACCTAAATTTTAGGAAGGTTTTTGGCTTGGTTTCCTACATCAGCCTTGTAGCTAAACTAGGGAGCTATGCTCTGGATGGATGCACTACAAACAGGAGGAAGAGCTGGCTGGACTGCCAGACTTAAAAGGTAGTGTTCAGCACTTTGAAGTCTAGCAGGTGGCTACTTATGAGAAGCATTCCTCTGGGCTTCATACTTATATTATTTAACATATTCAGTAATCTATGCAACAGGATAAAACACACTTTCGCCATATTCATTAATGATTTTCAAACTTGGAGGGAGAATTTATATGCTGGAGGCCAGGGATGCGATTTAGAGGTATCTCAATTTACTGAGCAATGGACTGACAGGAGTCTCACAGAACTCCCTATGTAATCTGCCAAAACCCTATGCAGTAGGACTGGCTAGGCAATAATCAGTGAAGGACTAACCTTACAAAAAGGGACATAGAGGTCCTGGTGCACAATGAACTGAACATGTCATCAGTACATCCTTGCTACAATGAAAATTAATCACTTATTGGGTGCAATAGTTCAAACATAATCAGGTCAAGGGAGGTGATTATTCCCCTCTACTTGGCACCTGTGAAACTTCATTGAGGATAATATGACTGGTTTAGGGTCTCTGTCAGTACACCAAAAATATTGACAAATTGCAACAGGATCAAAGGAGGGCTACTAAATGTTTGGGGCCTACAGCCCCTGGCATATGAGACAGGGCTGGGAGATTGCATTTTTTTTTGCCTAGATGAGTGGGAAAAAATCTAAGGAGAGAGAGGAATCTAATTTCAGTCTTCAGATTATTGAGAAGATGAGGTTGGATTTTTCTCAGATGTGCACAGCAACAGGACAACAAGCAGTGATCACAAATTGCACAAAGGGAAAACACAACTCAATATATGGAAAAAAATCTTCACGGTAAGAGTGGTTAAGCACTGGAACACATTTCCCAGGGAAACAGTGGAATTTCTATTTAGATATTCAAAATTTAACGGAATCAAAGGCCCAGAGCAATCTAAATTTATCACTGTTTTCAGCAGAATTTGAACTAGATGACCTTGTCAAAAGGTAGGATTGCCCTTCTAAAAAAGGTTTAATGACACAAAAAACTACAAAGCAACAGAGGACACTATTTGTTGTTGTCTAATCACAAACCACCACCAATTTTAAAAGATACAAAAAAAAATACTTGATATCAAACTGGCAAATGTATGTGCTACTTCAGTCAATGTTATGGTCCCAGAATTTGAGTACAAGGACCTCATCTGTATCAGTACCAGTGATTCATATTTGCATACCTGCATTTTCTTTTCTCTTCTTTTCCCTGACCCTGTGCTTAGCAACATCATCATATTGAAAGTTGTGGATAACCATTCATCCAACCATGCTCTGCACATAGGCAACCTTTAGTCTAACTACCTTATTTACTCTATAGCGATCTCACTTTTTTGTTTTGTTTTAAATGATTTTGCATGACTGAAGGACTCTAATTATTGTTATTAGCTTCCTTGCAAAGTCCAACTTCTCATGCTTATCTATAATTCTTCCTTTATCTCTGACTAGACACAGTTGTCTTACCTGATCAGTACTCTTTCTGTTCTTGGTAGGACTACTGTTTACTCTGATTACTTACTTGATAGCTTTCACAAGTAGTCATCCATCTGTTTACATCTTTTTCTAAAAGATTATTTGTCCATTTTCACGAGATGCAACTTGCAAATAGTCTTTTATTTTTTCTGACTTAACATATTCTAAACTTCAAACACATTTATGTTCTTGAGTTTTCTGACCAGACCACTTACTAATTCTTTTAATATCCCATTTCAGAGATAAATCCCCACCAAAATATACCATAACTGTCAATATCATAAATGTTCCTCTTTATAAGCAGAGAAGTAACTTTTATATAATTTTCATTTGTTTTGACATGATAATGTCAAGTCTTACTGACATCATCAAATTTTGCCTTGACAACATATGCATACCCTTGGCATCTTCATATGCCGATTAAGAGAAGATTTTATATTGTTGTATGGTCTGTGGTAGAATTGCATAGACATCTTCGACAATTTGTGATGGCAGTAAGAAGCAAAGAAGCAAGTGGCAAAGAATCTCTGACACAAAAATATTGTTGCCATCCCTTGAAAACTGCAAGTCTAATTTAAAAATTTCAGCTGCCATTACTTGCACATTTAATCATTTGTTCTCCTTACTAAACTAAGTTGTTGTGATGTAAGTTTCATCAGTGAGGTTCAACAAGGTTATGTGCAAGGTACTGCATCTGGGTCAGGGTAAATCCTGCTATCAATACTGACTGGGGGATGGAGGGATTGAGAGCAGCCCTGCCAAGGACTTGGGGGTACTGGTGGGTGAAAAACTGGACATGAGCCAACAATGTGATCTTGCAGCCCAGAAAGCCAACCATATCTTGGCCTGCATCAAGAGAAGCATGACCAGCAGGTCGAGGGAGGTAATTCTGCCCCTCTGCTCTGGAGAGACCCCATCTGGAGTACTACATCCAGCTCTGGAGACCCCAGCACAAGAAGGACGTGGACCTGTTGGACTGGGTCCAGAGGAGGGCCACAAAGATGATCCAAGGACTAGAGCACCTCTCCTATGAGGACAGGCTGAGAGAGTTGGGGTTGTTCAGCCGGTAGAACAGAAGGCTACAAGGAGACCTTCCAGCAGCTTTTCAGCACCTGAAGGTGGGGAAAGATGGGGAACACAGTTTCAGCAGGGCTCGTTGCGATAGGACAAGGAGTAACAGTTTTAAACTAAGGGAGGGTAGATTTCGACCAGATGTGAGGAAGACACTTTTTACTGTGAGGGCGGTGAAACACTGGAACGGATTGCCCAGAGAGGTAGTGGAGGTCCCATCCCTGGGAACATTCAAGACCAAGCTGAACAAGACTCTGAGCTACCTGGTCTAGCAGAAGATAACCCTGCTCAGTGCAGGGGGGTTGGGCTAGATGACGTCTAATGGTCTCTTCCAACACAAAGCATTCTATGATTCTATGATTCTAAGTTTAAGGGTCAGCAAAAATAGCCAAAACCTTTTTTTTTTTTTTGCCAGAACAGTGTAATATGGAGGAGAAAAAAAAAAGAATATGCACCTCAACTGTCAATGTCCCCATACGATTTGAACGTTATCAGTACTGTCCCATGGCAGTGGGTCTCAGGAAGTACTCCAGTCTTCTTTTCAGAGATCCATTGCTTCATTCTTAGTTTTATCCCCCACTCAATAAGTGAATTTAGACCAGTCATTTCACTTGTGCTCAGTTTATTCATCTGTAAATAGGTTATACTAACACTTCAGTACTTCAGAGAGGTGTTCTGAGAATTACTGAGTAAATGTTTACATTGTATTTTCAGAGCATCATATCAGAGTAACAATACCAGTATTAAATTGATTGAAAGAAATTACTTGAAGCCATTTCAGGACTAGCTACTAAAAGCCGTACTATTTTCTTCAAATTCTTTTTCAGTGTACTTGTCATTTACAAAACATTACAATTGAAGTTGATAAACTGATAAGCAGATACTCATGACAGAATGCAGAACAAAGATTATATGCCAAAAAGCATGTTGTCCAATTCATTATTTCATTCAAAATGTGAAAGACAATGCTAGAAGATACTAGTTCTGGTACTCGATAGGGAAATTGGTTCTAAATCCTTAACTACAGCTGTAATTGGGCTAAAGGACTAATCACAGTTTCCTGAAAATTACCCCCCTCCTCCCAAGTTAAGGAAAGATCTTGGCACCCCTACTTGTACTTAGGACGTTAACTACAATTACACCCATTGATTTTAGAGATGGGTAATTTAAGAGAATGCTAGTCCAGGGGACTTATTTTACAGAACCATCACCTAGTTCTGATTTTTCTTTTAGGAGTACCTCAATCAAAGATCAGACCTCTGTTGTGCTGGGCACTGTAAAGCAAGCTTCTGCTCTAAATAGTTCCCAATCTAGATACCAGTAAAAATGCACCAGGGAGATGAAGCAGCAAATGGATTAAAGAGAGTAAGGTAATAATGAAGAAACATCTTAGCTCACAGTCTCCAGAATTGATTTCTGCATAGCCACACACCACCAAGAAGGGGGTCAGATATTTCCACCTGCAATATCTTGCACAGTGGTATTGAAGACGTTCCCCTGGGAGCAGTAGAGGAATCCAGATATAAATACTGATAAAGAAAGAAATAACATATGGTTATCCTCCTTTCATTGATGAGTTCTCTAAACAGTAGAATATTTTGAGATGTTTTTTCACTATCCATCTTGCCTAACATCTTGTAGTTTGTTGAATCTTCCTCTTTTTTTTTTTTTCTTTTTTTTTAACATGAAAATCCAGGTTTTTTTAGAATGTGCTCAGAAGCACCTTTTAGGAAAGTGTTCAAGGTCTGGGAACTAAGATTTCCAAAGGCACCTTCCTGTAATCCAAAAATAACAGTTTTGGGCCAAATTTCATACTTAGACTTTCAAAGTATAACTTTCTAGGCAGGTCCTTCTTCAGAGTCCAGGCTCTTTTGCCAGATGTAAGATATTCACCAGCATGAAACGAATGTGGATTATAGATGTTTAATTTAGGTTTCTTCCTTTCATAGCTAAATGTATAAACTTTAATTATGGAGTCTTAATATCTTGATTCTGGACACTTTTTAATTTTTTAATTAAAACTGGGAACATAAGATGAATTTTCAAAGGGGACTGTTTTATTTCTTAGCCTTAAGGTACTCCAAAATTGTTCCACTTCCATTCTGAAGTCATATGAATGCTTTAGAAAGTATTACCCTACACTGCTACTAGAACTGATATAATCTGTTGTCTGACTTATTCTAAAGTTTTGGTGTTTCTAAGTATGAAGAATTTAGAATCACACGATGCAAAATTCTTCTGCCACTACCCCGAACATTCCGTCAAGTAATTGAAGAACAGAGTGATACTTGAATCACAAGATGTGAAGGCCAGTATTGGCTTGCAAAAGAAATACTAAAATAATAAAGTAATAATCCTCTTCTAAATGTGGATATAGTAACTGATCTGCAGTAACAACAACATGAAATTAAAGTGGGATTTTAGACTTTAGGGGGAAAATGAACTATATGTAGTGAATAAGCGTTGGGTTTTGTTTTGTTTATAATTAAAAGTGAAATTTATATTTCATACTGAATTTCCCATTCTCTGACAGAAGGATTAGATTTCAGGATACTCACTGCTGCATTAACTGACTTACAATGCAAAAAGAAAGTCAGCTATGTTACGATTTACAATAGCTTGTGTGATAAACATGGGGCTTGTTAACATTAAACAACACAGATATAGTCAGTGTTATATTCTGTTTCTTTCTGCTTCTTTAGCACTTGTGTTACTTGCATAACTGTGACCCATGTAGGATTCAGAGATGGATACCTTTCATGAAGGTAGGAACTAAATGAAATGCTACAAAATCAAGAGCATGAGCACTCCTTTTATTTAAAACAATGATTTAGGATATATTTCTTTTTCCTCAGACTACACAGATCAATAAAGAAGAGATTCACACAGGATGTGCCATACCACTTTCCCTTTAAAGGAGTTTCAGTCTGTAACAATCACAATCTCAAAGAAAGCCTTAAATACCAGGCTCCTGACTATAACATATTTACAAAAAAGAAAAAGCGAGCAACAGGAGTAATTAATTTATTTTTTTTTAGTTTCTCTAACCTGCATAGAACAGCTGAAGATTATGAATCTCACTGGAAAGAAAACAGAGTGACCTCAGTGCTTGCAGTAGTCCATAAGAAAAGGAGACTCCTTGGGTCCTAGAAGTGCTTAAAGTGATACAAGCAAATCCATTTTACACTAAATGACCATTCAAGTATTCAGTGATAAGACTAGGGAAAATTCCTGAGATTTTTAGTCTAGTTTCATCTACAATTTTTAACTGAGATATCTTCAGCTTGTCGTGGGTTAACCCCAGACGGCTTCTAAGCACCACACAGCCACTCACTCATTGCCCCTGGGTGGAATGGCGGAGAGAAATGAAGAGTAAAAGTGACAAAACAAATGGGTTCATATAAAGACAGTTTAATAGGTAAAGTAAAGCCTGCGCATGTAAGCAAAGGAAATAAGGAATTCATTCACCACTTCCCATGGGCAGGCAGGTGTTCAGATATCTCCAGGAAAGCGGGGCTCCATCACATGTGATGGTTACTTGGGAAGACAAACACCATCACTCCAAAAGTCCCTCCCTTCCTGCTTCTTCCCCCCACTTTATATGCTCAGCATGATGTCATATGGCATGGAATATCCCTTTGGTCAATTGGGGTCAGTAGTTCCAGCTGTGTACCATCCCAACTTCTTGTGCACCCAGCTCCTTGGTGTGGTGATGTGAGAAGCAGAGGAGGCCTTGACTCTGTGTAAGCACTGCTCAGCAACAATAAAAACATCTCTGTGTTATCAACACTGTTTTCAGATCAAACTCAAAACATTGATTCATACTAGCTATCTTGAAGAAAATTGATGCCATCCCAGCCAGAAACAGCACAAGCTAAACTTTTACATTTATTCAAAATGAAATTTTTGCGTGTTTTAAAACTTTTTCATAGAATTTCATACTTTTACTATAATGATATATATGGAAACTTGCATATTATGATGGTAGAAGTCTGCATTTTTAGCAAAAATACATGGTAGGTTTATATTGTATACGTATAAATTCTATAAATCTATGACAGTTTAAGTTTGTATATGTAGTCTCTATACAGCTATAAATCTGTAATATATTTGAACAATATTTATAACAATTTCAAGATGCTGTACATACAAAAATGACTTCAGTTTGCAATTTGAATGAAATAAAAAAATTTGTTCACTATCTGAAACACAGAAAGTACAGTAAAAATCCATAGAACAGGTTATCAAGGATTGCAGGATTAAAGACTTCAGATGTAACTGGTGTAAACTAAAGTTCAGACATTGCAATTTAAAAAATGAAGCACAGAATTTAATTGTAGAATTCACGGACAATGGAAATCATCAAATTAAAAAAAAACATGGCTCAAGTGAAACTATATATTTTTCTAAAAAGTAGTAATATCTACTGCTGTTATAACAGAAATCTGGAAATAATTGCCATATTTCAAAGCTGAAATCAGCATAAACTGGAATGAAACTTAGTACGAGATTCAAATTGTATCAATAAACTTATATTAGTTCTAAAACAGTAAAAGAGAATTTAAGATTACTCCTCTTACTTTAGACTGAACATACTGGATCCTTCTTTCTTTTCCCTGTGGGTCTTAAAATTCTCTGCAATGTTGTTAACCTTGAACTTATTGCTTTTATGATCTTTGTAGAGGGTGATTTAAAAGAGATTCAGAGGAGTGACGTGAATTGTGCAGCCTCATAAAACTATTTTTGCTGAACAAGCAGAAATATGCACACATCCCAAAACAAGTGCTGTCTAAACCAGTGAGTCATGTAAAACAGTACAATCTCCTGTGCAATTATCTATGTGGTCCCACAGCATTTATAACTACATTTTTACTAACAAAACAAAAATGACATGGCTAGGTAGTTTTCAAGCCTGAATAAGCTCACATTCGTCTCTTCGGAGAGGGAGTCTGCAGTGTTCTTTCATTGTTAGTTGGCTTTCAGAAAATGGCAAGATGTATTCATGTATCCTACAGAACAGAACTCCAAGGGTTTCCCATGTCTCAAAGTCCTACACTCTTCATTGGACCCCATTACTTCCACTAATAGAACAATTTATATAATTTTATGCTTGATTATTTGCTTAATTTTTTTAAGGTTTGGTTTCCTAGTGTCTTTTGGAAATAAAAATAAGGATGTAGTACCATAGGAGCCTTATCTATTGCAGTTCTATGCCCAAAAACCCTGGTCTCACAAGTACTGATGAAGTCTGTGTTCCACAGCCTTATTTCCAGACCAGAAAGTTTTAAGTGAATAAATATGTGTCCCTTGAACATGAGCTCAAGAGCAACAACAAAAGAAAAGCAGCAGGGATTCCGAACCAATAACTACTATGTAAACACATCAGAACACCATTTATACAGCTAAATAGCTTGCAATGTCCAAAAAGGGAGAAAACTATAAAAGCTCTACATTCACTCAGGATTCATTAGTTCTTTTGCACATTACATCACAAACTATTCAAAAGTTCTGAAGTATACTGCAGGGATAGATGTTATTCAGATAGACGACTCATACAGGTCTGCTTTATTGCAGATTTTTGTAAAATATTTTTTGCAAAAATTTTGCTTATTTTTATAAGAATACATTAGTTAACCAGCCAAATATGTCTTTAAATCTACTTCCTATTCTGCTTAAATAACATATAGGTGGAAAATTGTGGGGTTTTGCTGGCTTTATATTAATTGCTTTGCTTAATATCTGACTCTTCATGCATAGCACTGTGATCTTTATTTTATGTTCTTTTAAGCACTTTGGTTATAACATCACAGAATCTAACACAAAAAGAAAAAAAATAGCTTTAGAGTAAATACCGTAAGAAGTTTGCCTGACATAGACTTTGGAAAAACAGCTGTAGATAAAGATAATGGAACAGGGTCTCCAATTTTTTTAATTCTGAAAATGCATATCACATTGGAAGATATCATAGCTGAAAATCAAAACAGTTGTTCATGGTTTTGAGTCTGAACTCAGAGATAAGACTCATATTAGTGAAGAAGGAACGAAACTTGTATTCATGGTTCATCTCACTCAGGACTGTCATTTATTGCATAGTTATAACCATCTTGCTTCTATGCTACTTCATTTTTAACTGTTCAAAGACTGCAACTGCTGCTGTATCTTTCCAATAGTCAACATATTTCTCTACATTTATGTGTCACCTTCAAGAGAGAAATAATATACCTGTCAGTTTAGAAGTGGGAGTAAGAGCTCCTTTGTTGGTTTTTTTTGGTTTTTGTTTTTTTAAATGCAACATATTTAAGTTCATGTATAATTTTTAGTTAAAGAATTTTTCATTAAACACAGAGATTAATTTTGATTAGTGATGTTTCTTGTTGGAAAAATAAATAATGTTTATTGGAGTAACGGCTGTGTGAAGATGACTGTATTTTACATTTTACCCTACCTTTTGTGTACAGATAAATGATTAAATAGTTTAGACAAATAGGGAAGTGCATATACAGTCATGAACTTACTAAACTTCTGCTCAAAAATACACAGTATAAGAGTGCCATCTTCTGGAAATAATATTTCCTACACATCTCTTTTCAATTTAATACTTTGCTCACAAGAACTATTAGTTACAGATTAATGATGTTTACTTTCCTATTTGCCCTATATTTTCATTTTCATTTGTCTATGCTAGTTTTAAAGTTAATAGTCCCTGTATAAACTCTTTTCTATACAAGGACCTAGAGACTGTGAATTTAATAAACAGCCGGAGTTTAGACTATCAGGTTTATAAGGAGTTGTACAATCCCTAAGGCTTAAAACAATCTCAACAGAAAAGAAGCAACTTTGTCTGGTTTTAAAAAGTTTTAATCCTTTAGCTTGATAAACTTTGACAAAAGATAAAATGAGACTGTTACTTCTTCTCATTATCTGAAACTTTAAACAGAATACTCTGCTCTATTCAGTCTGTTCTGCATGAGGAACAAATGACTGTTAGAATATGAAACTACATATTCCTCTGAGACAGACCCACACCCACACTCCACACACAACGTCTCCAGAACCTTAGAAGTATTTTTCAAGAGAAATAATCTGAACAAAGTATTCACTTTTCCAAATACACATGTAATTTCTACTAACTCTGATGAAATTATTCAGGTCAAAACATCTCCATTTCTCACAAAAATGATGGAATACAGTTAATTTCAACCTCGCTTATAATAAAGAACCCTCTATGCTCTATAAACATAGACAAATCCAGGACCCAGTAATTATCCTTGCTTTAGAGAAGAACACCTTGTATCCATAAATTGCATCCTGAAAGCACGTGTTAAGGCTTTGCATCATCTGGGAGTGAGGCCTTGGGGAAGTGATGAGTAAAATGCTGTCCTCCCTGCTTGCCTTGGAACCCAATAAAATCAAATCTCATATACTGTACTCCAGATGGGATTTTTCTGTGTGTGTTTATTTTATATATTTTTGTTGGTCCCCAGCCTTCATTTTTCATGTCATTTTTTCATATTACTGCTACCAAAACCAATAATCATTTGTCCTGTATCTCACTCATTCTTTGTGCACTTAAAAGTCTCCAAAATGAAATTCCCCTTCTTCTCTGCTCTTACCTTCCCAGATTAATTACACCTATTTGTCATTCTGTCAGGCTCTCCACTTGTGTTGCCAACAATCAGTCTACGCTTCTAGACCTTCTGTCCAAGAGGGACTTTCTCTTTGAACAGACCCTAATTTCTGTTCAGCTAATCAACAGCATGCTCCACATCTTCCTTCAAGGAAATTTAAAATATGCCTGTAACTTTTGTAGATATTTCTTTCCTTTCAGCTCAGAATCAAGACTAAAAAAAAAAATTAAATCTTTCTAAAACTGTTTTTATTGGATTAAAATTCAAGTGGATATAGTCCTTATTCAAGGTCATCATATCATCAGTACGTGTATTAAAACAGTTCTTCATCTATTCCCAAATGGTAAGCTCTCTAATTTGTTTGATTTTGTAATAACAGAATGCTAGTGTTACTTTGGTTGCTGTTTTTAATTCCATATTGTGTCTCATGTCATGTCCTGTGAACTGTAAATAACAATTTGGGAAATTTCAGTTTTCTCTACTATATTCTTGTATATCAAGTTTGAAATTACACTGTTCCAAGCATTTTCAAAACAAAAGTCTAGAAAACAGGCATTCTTAAACACAGATGTCTTATTTGTCTTGTTGCTGTCCCTCTGTGCATGATGGATGCAAATTAAAAGACCCATGTAGAGAATTTGGACAGGCTCCATGAACAGTAAGCAAGTCAAGACTCAAGATGTGGACATAAATACATGACAGTACTGTAAACTGTTTTATGGATATATGAAACTTCTTTCTTGCACTAGCACTTTCAAAATCATAAAAAAATTAAGATTAAGCAACTTACGGTTCTATTTTGCAATATTAAAGAAAGCAATGGGAGCATCTAACCGATTAAAAGACCAGTGATTTGCCCGAAACTTCCCACTGTCTAATATTAATTAAGAGGAATTGAATGAAGTATAACAGTATAAGAGATTATTATGTGACACAACAAAAGATACAAGTTAAAACAAGGGTAAAAATGGATATTTACTGTGTTTTGGTATTCTAAGGCCAAGGTTTTTAAGCTGCCTTCTGCAACCACAAAGACTATGAACAAACTGAAAGCAGAGAGATGAACAGTGCTGGAAAACAGAACTGGAAGACACTTATTCAGACAGTATTCTTTCATTGTAAGAACGCACATACCACAGTTTAAAACCAAAATGACAATGCAGAGACTAAATGGACTTAGATATCAAAATGGTTTCATCATGGATACAGCAGATACATGCATATACATGAAGTTTTACAAATTACATGACTTCACTGTTCCGTGGGCAAGACTGTGCTGAAAATAATCACCAGCTTTGACAGAGATTTCACTGAAAGCTGCTAGACTACTGTTAAAAGATTTTGAAAACGCTGTCCTTAACACATGAAATTTAATTGTCCCTACATTTTTATAGGTCCAAGATTTAAAAAATAATAATAATAGCACGATATTTTGAAGTTATTTCCAATTATAGAATTCTGTCAAAGTATCACCTCTAAATATTCACTGTGATACAAGCATGAGAAACAAATTTGGTACGACAATATTGCATTTTTTAAAGGCAAGATACGAAATGGTAATGGACAAGCAAAACCCTTTAGTCATGACTAGCCTGCTGTCCACATGTCAGGTTACTTTTTTAAAAAAAACTTGACATTCATAGTCTGGCACTGACTTACCTGGATGTCAAACTGCATTAGACCAAAGAAAGGAAATATTCCTAAGTAACAGTGAATAGGTATACTGTCTTTTTTAAAAAAACAAAACATGGCTAATTAGGTAGTCAAAATCCAACAAAATTTTTCTTTACCACCCCACAGGAAAAAATAAGCAGAGCTGACATAAGATGAACCTTGTATCTTTATACATGCACAGAAACAAACAGCTATAAGGATTTTGAGTTGGTCACAGTAAGTGCTCTCCCTTTCATTACATTATCAAATAATTTTTTTTAACCCAAAATAACACCTTTTTCTATTGAACCAATGACTAACTGAAAAACCTCACCATAGATATATACTATCACAGGTGGAGTTTAAATAAGTAGCTCAAAGAAGTTTAAAAATCCGCAGCTGATCTTATGATTTAAGGATGAAAACTGGAGAGAAATGTCAATTCACTCATGCTGATATATTTTCACTTACATCTGATGCACATGAGAAGGTGGCTGAGGTACTCAACAACTTATTTGCCTTAAAATTCACTGGCAATCTCTCCCCTCGCCACCCCCCTCCCCCTCTGAGTCAATGGACCGCCAGATGAGAACCAGGGGGGTAAAATCCCTCCCACTGAGGGAAGACCTGTTTTGTGACCACCTGAGGAACCTGAACACACATAAGCCTGTGGGATCTGATGAGATGCATCCCAGAGTCCTCAGGGAATTGGCTGATACAGTTGTCAAGCCACTCCCCATTATATTTGAAAAGTCATGGCAGTCAGGGATAGTCCCTGGTCCCTGGAAGAAGGGAAACATTGTCCCCATTTTTAAAAAGGGTAGAAAGGAGGACCCTGGCATCTACAGACCTGTCAGCCTCACCTCTGTGCCTGGGAAGATCACAAAACAGATCCTCCTAGAAGCTATGCTAAGGCATGTGGAAGAAAAGGAGGTGATTTGAGACAGCCAGTATGGTTTCACCAACAATGAGTCCTGCCTGACCAACACAATGGACTTCTACGATGGAGTGACTTCATAAAAGGACAAGGGAAGAGAACGGATGTCGTCTATCTGGACTTCAGTCTTCAGTGCTAAGACTGGCCCTCAGGAACGGAGGTAATAGAGGAAGCCTACAAAGAGGATGACTTTCCCTTGGTCGAGGAGGACTGTGTGAGGGATCGCTTAAGCGATCTGGACGTCCACAAATCCATGGGCCCCGATGGAATGCAC
>Ga0065711_1007087_pt1 | contig 17656 bp, 8 predicted proteins | sample Hoacrofraction12_FD_59098 | JGI IMG/M metagenome (GOLD analysis project Ga0065711, IMG submission 59098) | Hoatzin crop microbial communities from Cojedes, Venezuela - Epithelial fraction 12 v2 (version 2) | ecosystem: Host-associated > Birds > Digestive system > Esophagus > Crop | place...
GCGCCGATAGCTTCGGTACCCTGCTTAACGGTAACAGCGTATTCGGTGGTAACGGTAGAGCTTGAACCCTCGTAAGAGATGGTAACTTTCTGAGTACCAGCGCTTCCAGGAACCATGCCGAAGGTCAGCACATCATTGGAAACAACGCCGGTTGTGCCATCTGCGTAGGTTGCGGTAACTACGATGCCGTCCTTGATGAAAGGAACATCTGCACCACAAGCATAGTAGGTGGTGAGGGTAGGAGCGGTTGTTACCTCAAGTGCAACGATAGGGTTGGTAACATCGATGGTGTAGTAGCCATTGACAGATGTGCCATAGTTGCCGAGTTTGGTCTTGCTGTAAGAGTAAACCACGGTGTAGGTACCAGGAGTGGTGAGATAAGCCTCATCAATGCTGATGGTAACATCTGCAGAGTCTGCAACTACAGAGGATGCGTCCTCGAAGGTAACGGTTGCAACTGCGCTGCCCCAGACATTGGTGTTGCCCACCTCGATGGATGTAGGCTGGCCGGTAACGCTGATTGAAGTGGCGTTGTAGTCAGTGAGCTCTGTAACCTCTGAAGGAACGAGGTATGCGCTAAGCATCTTGAACCAGCTGGAGTCGGTGGTGATGAATGCGTAGATGTCGTTAACTGCAGATACTTCCTGCTCGTAGGTCTCTACGAGGGTAAGTCCGCTCTTGGTAACTGCGGTTGCGGTTACATAAGCATAGCCTGCGGTGGAGTGGTCAATCTCGATTGTAACGAGTGCGCCGTACATCTCACTGCGGAAGTCTCCCCAGTAGTCGCCGTCGCCGTCAAGGTCGAGGATGACCTTGCCATCTTCATCGGTGTCGCCGTAGTTGGACTTGAGCATGGCAGAATCATAGGTAGAAAGGCTGCCGCCCCATCCGTAGGCGTCGGAACGGATAACGAAGTACTCGCCGTAGTTGGAGTCCTCGCTTGTTCCATTTGCTGCACAGTTGACAACTGCAAGGTTCCAGTTGTTCCAGTTGTTTTCCATTGTGCCGTAGTTGTAGAACTGGAAGACCAGCTTCTTGCCTGCGGGAATGTCAAAATAGTCGGAATGCTCAGCCCACCAGCCTGAACCGCCGCCTTCCTCACCAACGAATACAGTACCCAAGGTGAGGTAGGTGGTGTCTCCAGAGGAGGCCTGGCTATTAGCATTCGCAAGAGAGTCGATTTTGCTCTGAAGGTCATCGGGAGCGTCTACCGAGTACATTTCTACCTCGGAACAGCTTACCGACAACATTGCTGCAAAAGCAACTGCGCTGATTGCGCTCAGTAAGGTTTTTGTGAATCGCATAATAGTTATTATTGGTTAAATTAAGTGTTCTTATGCTTAAGAGACCGCAATTTACGAAATAATTGTTAACTTTGGAACGGAAATCCGACTTTTTGACACTAAAATTATCTAACAATATGAGAAAGTATTTCCTTCTTTTAGCGGCTTTGGCTCTTGCCGCTTGCTCGCAATCCACTGGTAGTCACACAGTTGACATCGCCGCCGACCAGATTGGGGCTCCAATCCAGAGCACAATGTACGGTCTCTTCTTCGAAGACATCAATTTTGCCGCAGATGGCGGTATTTATGCCGAGTTGGTTAAAAACCGCTCTTTCGAGTTCCCCCAGAATCTGATGGGTTGGGATGTCGCCGGCAAGGTTAGCGTGCGCAATGACGGCCCCTTTGACCGCAACCCCCACTATGTGCGTCTGGAGTCTCCTGGACACCCCCACAAGCACACCGCTATTGAGAACGAGGGCTTCTTCGGCATGGGCCTGAAGGAGAATGCTGAATATACCTTCAGCGTTTGGGCTCGTGGCGCAGGGCAGAAACTTCGCGTGGAACTCATTGACAATAACTGGGACGAGAACAAGCAAGCCCTTGTCTCCCAGGAACTTGATATTGCATCCGCCGGCTGGGAGAAGTACGAGATTACCCTGACTTCGCCTGTGACTATCCCTGACGCTCATCTGCGCGTATTCCTTATGTCAGATGGCCCCGTTGACCTTGAGCATGTTTCCCTCTTCCCTGTAGATACTTGGGAGGGCAGAAAAGGCGGTCTCCGCAAGGACTTGGTTCAGGCCCTTTATGACATTCACCCCGGCGTATTCCGTTTCCCCGGCGGCTGTATCGTAGAGGGAACCGACCTAGCTACCCGCTACAATTGGAAAAATAGCGTTGGGCCCGTTGAGAACCGTCCTCTGAACGAGAATCGCTGGCATTATACCTTCGATTATCGCTTCTTCCCCGATTATTTCCAAAGCTATGGCCTTGGTTTCTTTGAGTACTTCCAGCTTTGTGAAGATATTGGCGCAGAGCCTCTGCCGGTTATCAGCTGCGGTCTTGCCTGCCAGTTCCAGAACGAGAATGCCAATGCTCATGTGCCTGTAGCCCAGCTTCAGCCCTATATCCAGGACGCGCTTGACCTTATCGAGTTCGCCAATGGCGATGCTTCCAGCACCTGGGGTAAGGTTCGTGCAGAGATGGGTCATCCCGAGCCGTTCAACCTTAAATTCCTTGCAGTCGGCAACGAGCAGTGGGGCCCCGAGTACCCCGAGCATCTGGCTCCTTTCGTAACTGCCATCCGTGAGAAATACCCTGATATTAAGTTAGTTGGAACCTCCGGTCCTGATTCAGAAGGGGAGCAGTTCGATTACCTCTGGCCTGAAATGAAGAAGCTTGGAGCCGACCTCGTAGACGAGCATTTCTACCGCCCCGAGGAGTGGTTCCTTGCTCAAGGTCTGCGCTATGATTCTTACGATAGGGAAGGACCCAAGGTGTTTGCAGGGGAGTATGCTTGCCACATGCACAAGCGCAAGTTCAACCAGTTCGAGGCTTCGCTCTATGAGGCTGCCTTCATGACAGGTCTGGAGCGCAATGCAGATGTGGTTCACATGGCTACCTACGCACCTCTGTTTGCCCATGTTGATGGTTGGCAGTGGAGGCCCGACCTCATCTGGTTCGACAACCTGAACAGCGTTCGCACCTGCAGCTATTATGTTCAGCAGCTCTACTCTCTCTATAAGGGTACCAATGTGCTGCCTTGCACCATGAACGGCGCACCTCTGGCTGGCCAGGAGGGCCAAGATGGGCTGTTTGCTTCTGCCGTATACGATGAGAAGGCAAACGCCTACTATGTGAAGATTGCGAACACATCTGACGCAAAGCAGAGCGTAGACTTCAAGTTCACAGGCACCAACCTCGGCGCAGCCAAGTGCATCTCCCTGCATAGCGACGACATGTATGCCGACAACACCATCGACAACCCCGAAAATGTAGTCCCCGTCGAGTCCCCCGCATCGGTAAAGGGCAACACCCTAAAGGCCACCATCCCCGCCAAAACCTTCGCCCTCTACATCATCGAGAAGCGCTAGCAAAACAAATTAATCCGCAACTTCTGCGGATTATTCTTGGATTTAATCCGCATTTGGGCTATCTTTGCAAAAAAGATGGCCCTTATGTGGATATATGAGACAGATAATTGGATGAACTTCGACTGGGATAAGCCGAGGCTTAACCGCTTGGTAGAGAGTACAGTACGAAGTGTTGGTTTCCTTTATGGGAGACTAAGTTCGCTTGGACTGGACGACCAGCTATCCGCATCTGCCGAGAACCTGACCGACGACATCGTATCTTCCTTCAGAATTGAGGGAGTTAGCCTCAATACTGATCAGGTTCGCTCATCCATCGAGAACAAACTTGGCATCCGCAACCGCAAGGACTGCGAAGTTTCGCCCACCCATTACATCGAGGGAGTTGTTGATGTGATGTTCGACGCAACCCGCAACTGCAACGAGCCATTGACCGCCGAGAGGCTTTTCGGTTGGCATTGCGCCTTGTTCCCCAGCGGGAGGAGTGGCTACTACAACATCAACACAGGCACTTACCGTAAAAATGATATCGCTGTCGTTTCAGGAGCATTCGGCCATGAGCGGGTGCATTACCAGGCTCCTGCCCCAAGCGAAGTGCCGGCCATGATGGAAGAGTTCATCAAATGGTACAATAACGACACTTCCACTCCGCTCATCATAAAATCCGCCCTATCCCACCTGATTTTCGAGTGCATTCACCCCTTTGATGATGGCAACGGCCGTATCGGCAGGGCCATTGCAGATATGACTCTTGCCCAGATGGATGGAGGTAAGCAGCGCTTCTATAGCCTTTCCCGACAAATAGAGAAGGAGAAGTCGGAGTACTACGATGTTCTGGAGCGAGTTTCCCGCCAAGGAGCTGATATCAGCATCTGGCTTGAGTGGTACATCAACTGCCTCAAAAACGCCGTGGAGGATTCCCAGAATGTCCTTAGCCGCATCCTGAACAAGTCAATCTTCTGGCGTGAGCATGCTCTTGCCCAGATGTCCGACCGCCAGCGCAAGGTGCTGAACATCTACCTCGACGGCAAGGAAGCCAAACTCACCGCCAAGAACTGGGCCCATCTGGCCTCCGTCTCAGACGACACCGCAGTCCGTGACCTCCTAGACCTCGTGCAGAAGGGGATTATCTCCCCATATCCCGGCCGCAAGAGAAAAATCGAGTACGCGATTAACTTCGTCAGAAGGGATGACTTCGTGCGCATGTTCAGCGGCGCCCGCGTAGATATGGAGAAGTCCGCCCCTTACCTCACTGCAATCTACCTAGGCAGCACTGTGGTCAGCGAGCGCATCTCCAAACTAGACTTTGAACTCTACCAGAAGGGCGAATTAACCACCGACCATCTCCTCCACAAATATATGGCATATATGGAGTCCAATAACGCCGAGCACATTGCCGGAAGATAAAAAAGAGCATTCACCCGTGAGGGCAAATGCTCTTTTATTTTTTCGGATAACCTTTATTCCTCGGGAATAGTGGCGTCGTCGGGGACGGTGTCGACTATGTGGAGGTTCCAGGTGACGATGGCTTCGTTGCTGCCGTAGACGAACTTCTGGCGGAGGGTGGCGCTCATGCCGACCTCGACGCCGCTGACGGCCTGGCCGATGCCAAAGATAATCGGGGCAGTGTTGTCCCACTCGGCGTAGGCGAACCAGTTGTCGGCCTTCCAGGAGCAGACATCGCCGCTGGAGTTGAACCAGTGGCCGCTGTTGTTGGCGGTGCTGCCTGCGGTGTACTCGCTGCCATCTGCATTCAGACCAATGAAGGTAACGGTGTTGTTGGCAATGCCTTTAGCGATAGCGCTGGCGGATGACATGCCAAGGGCGTTGCACAGGGCGGTTGCGTCAATCGGAATCTTGCAAGGGGTATAGTCGGTCTTAACCTGCTCGTAAACATCGTAAACCAGGTTGCCTTGATAGATGTATCCACACCAGCTACCTGCCTCGGTGATATCTACGGTAAGAGTGATAGGGTAGTAGGTCTTGGTGGTCGTGATGCCAAAGTGCAGGGTGTACTCATCACCAGCCTTGCAGACCTCGGGAACCTGGCCGATTACTAGGGCCTTATTGGTTGCGTCTAGGTCAACATAAAGCCTTGCATCTTCATCTGCAGGGCTGCAAACATAGCCGTCCTTGTCGAAGTAGAAGCCTTCTTCGGATGTATATGCGCCCTTGCCGTAAACGGTTGTGCCGTCTTCGGTGTAAGCGTATAATACTGAGGAAGTTGTAGCTGCGCTAAGGGCCACGGAGACCTCTTCGAAATAGTCGCTCTGGGCAGCTTCTGCGTTCAGGCTAATCTCCCTGCCTTCGGTAGCGCCGCTATAGTCGGTGCCTTCCAGTCCAAGGGAAGTGTATTTCAGGTGCTCCTCGGAGCAACCAAGCAGAGCCATTGCTGCAATGGCAAGTGCGAAACTACTGAACTTCTTCATCATAGTTGAACCAGTTAGCGTAAACATTGGCGGGGCTGGCATTGTCGCTCAGCCTCAGGCGGTAATCGTAGTGGTTTTTACGGATGGATGCGTTGCCCGTAAAGGTGTAGTCAAGATTGCAGACCACGGCGAAAATCACCCCATTCGCGGGCTGATACTCGTCGAACTCAACGGCGTACTTGCCCTCGCTGAAGGGGTTGCAGTATACCGTAGTGCCATCTGTAGCACGATAGCAAATCTGGCAGCTCATGTTCTCGGTGGTAGAGAGGTCGCCATTGGGCTTGAACTCTACAATCACGGGGCCGCTCTCGACCTTGATGGGGATGATGTTGGCGCCGCTCCAACCGGGTGTGGTCTCCTGGTCGGGAACCAGCCAACCATCTTCATCAACCGTGGTGGGCTCGTAAGGGGTTGCACGCCAAGGAGTTACATAGACTCCATCGACATCCGAGCCATATACCTGACCCATGTGGTTGTTGTACATATTCTTAACGGCCTGGGAATATTTGCCCATATCGCTCAGGGCAAGACGGGCGCGGTATTCCTGAATCATGCGGTGCATCTGGTCAACACCAATCTGCTCTGCGATGCCCTCAAGAACATAGCCGGTGGCGTTCATCCAGACCCAAGGCACGGCCATATAGTCCACAATCTCACCCAGGAAGGTAGGGAAGACCTCGCTGTATTGCGCACCGCCGATGGTCTGACGGAAGTTCTGGTTTACACCCTGTGCTCCAGGGCCGCCGAATGTGCCATCGGTAAGCCAACCGGAGTAGCACTCGATGGGCATAAAGGGGCACATGATGGAGGCCATGCTAAGCCAGCCGAAGTCGTCTGCAACATACTCCTTGCCGTACTTGCGCTCGTAGTTCATTGTGGCTTGAAGCCAGACATTGGCGCCCTCGTGGAACCAGGAAGCCTTGCGGCAGCCAGGCATGGATGCGAACACGGCGTGGATACCCTCGTGGGTAACTGCGCTGGTCTGATATTCCTTATCGGAATAGGGACATGCTGGGTCAAAGCAATAAACGGGATAGTAAGACAGTAAGATAATTGGCCAGGACTTGCCGTTTACGGTCACAGCGCTCTGCCAGCCACCCTTGTCGGTATTGGATGCAGAATCGGTGCTGAGGCCGCTACCAAATAGAAATACGGCACTGCGATAACCCTGCTGCACGCAATAATCGCGGGGCCAGCCCATTACATCTGTAATATAGGCGAAGTCCTCATTCAGTTGCTTCAGCATGGCGTATGCCGCATCGTCATTGTCCTTCACAAGAGAGTTGGCGTTCTTGCCGATAAAGAAGGACCAATACCCATCTGACACCACCCTGTAAAGGTTGGAAGAGTAGGGGAGGTTCTTGGTCGGCTCGGCAATGCCTGCGTTCTCATCGTTGAAGTTGTAGTGGATAGTGGGGTTGTACGAGGGCCATTCGGTGAAATAGCCCTTTGCCGCGCTGTTGTATTCCTTCAGCGCCGCGTCTTCCTTCTTACAGGAAACAAGCATCACTGCCACTAAGGACAGTGATGCAAGAATCAGGTGTTTTCTCATTTAACGCTCACATTAAAGGTGAAGTTGGCAGTGTAGTCGGTGCCGTCCTTGGTGTAGACAAAGGCCTGGCGGATGATGGTGCTGCTGTTCTGGCACTTTCCGGGGTACTGGCCTACATAGAACTGCATGCCGCTGGTGTCCAGCTCGCTGTAGAGAAAGCCGTTCGACCAGGAGTCCACATCGCCACTCTTGTTGTACCAGTAGCCTGTATTGGCGGTGTAGCCTGTCTTGTAGTAGCTGCCATCGGTGTTTACACCATAGTACTTGATGGAGCCGCCGCTAATCTTGGAGAAAATCTCCGAAGGCTGAAGCACGAATGCCTTTGCAAGAGCCACGGCGTCAATCTCTACATAAGTGCCGGTATAGTTGCTGGCATCGTAGCTGAGGGTAACGCTCTGGCTGAAGCTGACATTGTGAGGAGTCTCGGTACCGTCGAAGGTTACATTACCATAGATGTCTGTGCCGTCCAGAGTGAACTGATAAGGCCAGCGGGCATCCTTGGTGGTGCTTTCGTCGCCCCAAGGGTGACGCTCGTACTCCTTGGGAGCACCTGTTACAACCAGGAAGAGCTTGGATGTTCCGTCAGGAACGGTGTAGCTCAGAGAACCTGTAGCACTATTGCCAATCTCGCTGTACTGGCTGGTGCCATCATTAATGTAAGCCACGAAACCATAACGCCAACCTGCTTTGGCAGCACTGCCACAGTTATATCCATCTACGCTTGTAAGTCCCTGGAAGTTAACGGTAACGGTCTCGCCAGCATCGGGAACATTAAGCTTGATGCTGTTGTAACCGCAGGACTCGGGAGCGTGGGTTGTGGATACCCTGTATGCGCCATCTACCGTGCTAAAGTCGGTGATGCACTGCTTGCCAACATAAGCTGCACCGTATTCACGCAGAATCTCGGTGTCGAAAGTGGTCATGTGAGCTGCGTACTTCCAGAAGTCGTCGTTGAAAGCTGCTACATCCATACCCATCAGGCGCATGTAGGTCTCGCAAGGGTCTTCGGGATATACAGCCTCGTTCCAAAGCTTGCCGATGAAGCTCAGATCGTTGCCTGCAGCCTCAACCCACCACCAATGGATGAAGTAGTTGGAGTAACGGGGATTCTCGTGCATTACATGCATATAAGTGCTTGAGAAATAAGCACTTGCATAGTAATCTACGAATGCCTGAGGGATGTAATTGTTGTTCTCGTCGAAGTTCTGGTAGCTCTGCCACTGGGCGCTCTGCTCCCAGAATGCGTTGCCGCCGCTGCCGTCGGACTCATAGCCATAACGCCAACCGGGACCCTTGCTATTGTCGGTGCCGCCGCGGAGAAGATAGTCGCAGTAAACCATATACTGGAAGCTGTGACCAATCTCATGAGCGATGGTGCTACCAACGGGCTGGCAGGTGCTAGGATTAACCCAAAGTGCGCCAATCTTGTTGTCATAGCCAGAACCTGTAGCAAGCCATTCGTCCTGATAAATGAGGTAAATTTCGAACTTGTACTTGTTCAGACAGCACTGGTCGCCTGCATCGATATCCACGAACTTCAGAGTATGGACATTCATTTCATAGAATAGCTCAGCCTTGTACAGAAGGTCGTCGATATCTACACGCATAGAGGACTTTTTGCAGTCTGTAGGGGTAGGAGTGCCGGTTGCACCGTACTTGATATCCCAGAATACAATACAGTGCTCGCTCTGCTTGCTTCGAATGAAAGACCATTTACTGTCACTGCGGAAGAAGTCCATGCCGCTGAATTCCTGCGGGATGTAAATCTTGTCGAGGTCAGGAACATCAGAAGGGGAGATTGTGACTACGCATTCATCCTGACTGACCTTGATGGTCTTCTGGGTGGAACCAACATCCATTGTGACGGTGGTAGACCTAACGGTAGCATCGGGGTTAGCCTCAGCAATCAGCGTTACGGCCTGCCTTTTGGTTTGTCCGTCGCCCTTGTATGCGCTGGCGGTGAGCCATGTGGCATCTTCGGGAATATACAGTTTCCAGAAGCCTGTAGCCTGGAAAACTACATTCTTTTCGCCACCTTCGCCACTGAAAGTGACTGAGGTGGAAGTTAAGCTAAGTTCAGCATTTTCATCGAATTCATCCCCGCCGGACTTGCCACAGGCAATGACAAGCGTGGAAATCATTCCGAGTAACAGTAAAAGTCTTTTCATCTTATTCTGTGATTCTTATTGTGAAAACAAAAGTGGCGGTGTAGTCACCGTAGACAAGGGCAAACTTGTCGGTGTAGGTGTTGCCGGCCTTGATGCTTCCAGATGATACCTTGGTGGGGTGGACACCAAACTGGCAGGTCCATGAAGATGGAGTGAATTCCATGTATGTATAGGAATTGCTCCAAGAATCGACGCTGCCGTCGGAGTTGTACCAGAAGCCATAGCCGTTGGCTGTGTAATTGTAGGACAGGCTACCGTCGGGCTGCACTGCTGCAACCTTGATTTCGCCGCTGGCAACATTGTCGCGGCTGGTAGGTATCTTGGCCTGGATTTCACTGGGCTGAAGCACGAATGCGTAGGCGAGTTCTACAAGGTCATCATCGCTAAGAGTATAGGATGTGCCACTGTAACCCGCTGCTGCAGAAGTGCTTATGCTATGGTTAATGGTAATGCTCCTGGGAGTCTCATCGCCTGTAAAGGAGATGTTGCCAAAGAGGTCGGTGTTGGTAAGCTTGATCTTATAGGGCCAAACCTCATCGTTGGTGTTATCCTCGTCCCAATAGTGGGTAAGATACTTGCTGGGAGTTGCAGCTACAACCATCCAGAGCTTCTTGCAGTTGCTAGGCACTTCGTAGGTGATATCTGCTGAAGAACTAACGGCAACGGGGTCAGAATAGGACCTGCTGCCATCTTCAAGCAGACTAACGAAGCCAACCTGCCATCCTGCGATGGAAGCGTCGGAAACGGAGTTAAATCCATCGGCATTGGGCATTCCGACAAAATTAACGCTGATGCTTTCGCCTGCATCGGGCACATTGAGCCTAATATGGTTGAAACCTGTAGCCTCAGGTGCCTTGTCGGGGTCAACGGTGTAGTAGCCGGTAGAGGAGTCGTAAGAACCCTTCCAGCCAATCTTGCCGATATAGTCTTCGCCAAAGTCGCGGATACTCTGGGTAACGCCTGTGAGTTTGCCTTCGTAGAGGTTGGTTGCTTCAACATCGAAGTCCCATGTGACGCACTTGGCTGCATACTCGTACAATTCGCCGTTTAGCTGGTCCATTGTGAGGCTATGCCTGCGCTGGTAGGTCTGGATGGGGTCTTCGGGCTTAACGGCTGCACGCCAGATTTCACCGATTTCGCTTACGCCATACTTCTCGGCCCAGTACCACTGGAGGAAGTAGGATGCGTACCTCTGGTGCTCGTGGATGAAGTGCCTGTGGCAGTTCTCGGTGAACACGCTGAAGTTGTACGAACTGAAGGCCTGATCGGCATAGGACTGGTAGCTCTGCCACTGTGCGCACTGCTCCCAGAAGCCGCAACCCTGGCCAATCTCATAACGGAAACCGGTAGAGAAGTCGTTGGCTGCTCCGTTTGCAATTGCGTCTGCATAAACCATGTACTGGAAGCTGTGCCCGATTTCGTGGGCGATGGTGCTTCCAACAGGGTGGCAGGTTGCAGGGTTAATCCACAGAGCGCCGATGACATTGTCGTAACCGCCACCTGTAGCAAGCCATTCTGTCTGATAGAGAATGTAAATCTCCATCTTGTACTTGTTCAGGTTGGATTTTCCGGTGCTGGTATCGGCGAATTTTAGTTCGTCTACATTTACCCTGTAGAATTCCTCAGCCTTTTCCAGAAGGTCGTCTATATCAACATAATAGGCACTTGTGGAAGGAAGGTCGGCAGGGGTGGTGTCCCCGTATGCGCCGTAATCCTCGGCCCAGAACACGATAAAGTGCTCGCTCTGCTTGCTGCGGCCGAAATACCAGGTATCGTCGCTGCTAAGGAAGTCGGTGCCGGCCGATGTGAATTCGTAAGGGATGTAAATCTTATCGTAGTTGGGAACATCCGATGCACTCAGGGTGATTACTTTTTCCTCCTGGGTAACATGGATGGTCTCGGCAGTCCTACCTGCATAGAAGGTCAGGTCTGCTTCCCTTGTGCTTTCCTGGTCGTTTGCCTCGGCGGTAATTGTGATGCCTTGACGTTTGCTGGAGTACTCACCCTTGGCAGGGGAGACACTAAGCCAGGATGCGTCATCTGGAATCTCAATATACCAATTGGAATCTACTATGAATACCAAGGTCTTTGAACCGCCTTTTCCAGGGAAACTTACAGTTTTACCCGAAGTGAAATTGACGGTACCATCGGTATCGTAGATGTCCTCTTTACTACCACAGGAAGCAAACAGGAACACAAGTGCTACAACAAAGCAAAAGCCAAGAATCCTTGGCTTTTGCGAAATCTTGTATGTTGCCATACTGGTCAACACTTATTCAACAACCTTGATGGTGTAGTTAAGGTTAACGATTGTAGCCTTTGTGAGGTCACCGTTGCAATCAGCAGGGAGGTAGGTAATCCTCTGGGTTACACCGCTGTAGGTCTTGCCAACTGCGCTAGCGCTGGTGTTGCCTTCCTCTGCGTATGTGCAGACATGGGCTGCAACCTCGTTTACATTATACCAGTGCTCGAAGCAGATGATAGCGCCCTCGCCCCAACCAATAGGGTTAGCGTCGATATCAAGCCAGAGGTTGGTGGTCTTACCATCAAGTACGGTACCATTCTGGAGAGTTTCGAACTTGAAGCCAGAGTAGAAGTTGCCATCGTCGTCGGAAACAGTCTCAACCTGAGTCATCTGGTACTTGCTGAGCTGGAGTGCATTCTGAACATCGTCTGCGATGTTAAATGAAAGTCCAGTGTAGCCGGTAGCTACGGAAAGGTCGCCGGTGAGGTTGATGTCCTTGGTACCGATGGTACGCTTGGAAGCGTCATACTTGGAAGCTTCTTCGTCCTTGAATTCCTCCATGGTGATGATGTACTGGATACCTACGCGGATGATCTCGGTAGCAGACTTGGTGCGCTGGAGAACCATACGGCCTTCATACTTGTCACCTGCTACAGTAACACCAGGCATAACGCCTACACCGCCAGAGAAGTAGTAGCCTTCTTCCTCATCGTTGCCCCAGTAAGCCTCGATGTACATACGGGCATCAGGGCCCCAGCCCTGAACTGCACCATAGCCATTGAGCCAGTAGCCTGCGCCATTGGTGTTGTAAGTGGACATAACATCGCTTTCGGTAACAGGGTCGTTGCCGAAGAAGAGAAGTTCTGCACCTGTGTCGGGCTCCTTGTCCTCAGGGAAATCGCCAAGAGCAGCAACCATTTCCTCTGCAGAAGAGTAGTCAAGAAGTTCATAGAGATTCTTGCCTGCACTGTTCTTAAGGTCCATGTAGTCGATGGCTGCAATCTCATAAGATGCTGTTGTGAGTGCAGTGTATTCGAGGGTGATTACCTGGTCTGCCCAAGTAGCAGCGGGTTTGTCAGGCTCCTCATTGTTGGTTCTTTTGCCGCTGTTGTCCTTTTTGCAGGACTGAAGAGTAAGTGTTGCGGCTACGATGAGCATAATGCTCCAAAGTACTTTTTTCATTTGCTTAAAGGTTTATAATGGTTAATATTTAAGTGTCCAATATATTAGATTCAAAAACTACCGTTTTCGTTGCATCAATATCCGGGATTTTGTACAAGAGCCCTGTTGGATTCCATGTTGTCCTGGCTGATAGGGTAGAGGTTCTTGTGGAAGTCACCCTTGGTTTCAGCAGGCTTGCAGAACCAGCTCTTGCCGTTCCATACATTCTGACCATTGCCGCAGCGGAAGCGGATGAGGTCCTGACGGCGGTGGAATTCACCTACGAATTCCCATGCGAGGTCGTCAAGCAGACCGCCGAACTCGATGTCGTCACCACCTTCGAGGGTCTTGTTGAACTCTGCATCGTTCCAAACCTTCTCGTAGGAGAATGCAGGAGACTCGGGATTTGCGTTGGTGTACTCGCGGATACCGTAATCGTAGCAAGAACCACCCTGCAGGTCGGCGAGGGTACGGTCTGCATACTCGGGATAATCGGTGAATGCACGGGCGCGAACCTTGTTTACAAGCTCAACTGCGTAAGCCTCGGTGTACTTGGGCAGTTTGCTGGAACCACCAAGACGGAGTGCGCACTCTGCTGCGATAAAGTAAGCGTCAGCAAGACGGTATACAGGAGTATCGTTACCGAAAGTACCCTTGTCACCCTCTACGATCTGGCTCTTGATGTAGCGGTAGCCTTCCATCATGTAAGCACCAGGATTGTCGATAGAGTGAACCTCCTTGGTGTAGTATACGGGAACTGTACCCTGAGAGTCTACATTGGCAGAAAGGGATACCTTGTTGTTTGTACCGTATTTGTACTGCTGGCCGTATGCCCAGGTGTCATAGAAACGGGAGTCGTAGTAGAGGACGCCTGTCTTATGGTTGCTGGAGTTGGCAGTAGTGGTGGTATGTGCGTATGTATCAATGAATTGAGGGATAGCGCAACCACCGTTCCATGCACCACCTGTATAGTTGAATGCCTCAATACCGAATGAAGGCAGGTTAACTGCTGAAAGGTAGCAGCCGGTAGCCTCGGTGGAATCAAGGTCGATACCGAAGATAACTTCCTTGTTGCTGCTCAAATCCTGAACATGGTTCTCAGCATAGGTAGCGGAGAGAGAGTATTTGCCGCTGCTGATAATCTTGTCGGCGTACTTAAGGGCCTCTTCGTAGTGGCTCTTGTCACCCTCGTCATAGGGCTCCTTGTCGGCGAACCAGGCGTAGTAGTTGAGGTGCATCTTGGCAAGTGTCATGTAAGCCATGTACTTGGTAGGATAGCCAAAGTCGTTGGTCTCAGGCAGGTCCTCTACACATTCTTCAAGTTCAGTAACGATGTAGTCAAATGCTTCGGTAGGAGTAACCTGGGGAGGCAGATAGCCGGCCTCTACTTCACCTTCGGGAAGAATAGGAATGTTCCTATAGGAGTCGAAGAGAATGTAGTAGAGGTATGCCCTGAGGGCGCGCAGTTCGGCTGTTGCCTGAGGCTGGGCCTTTACGAAGCCCTCGTTGCCAAGGCACATATTGGCATACATGATTGCTACATAGGAGTGATACCAGATTACATAGTTGATATTCTCGTAGGATGCAGCAAACTCATGCTTGTGGTATGCGCAGTAGTAGTCGCCCCAGCCCACACCGATGCGGGTAGGGAACATGTGAAGGTCTGATGCGTCCTCTGTCCAGTCCCACATTCCGTAGTAGGTCCAGAAAGTTTTGCGCAGATAGGAGTAGACATTACCTGAGAGCTCGCTAACCTGTTCGGTATCGGTAAAGTCGATATTGTCGTCGGTTATGAAGTCATAGGGGGTCTCTGACAAATCCGTGCAGGAAGCAAGTACAAGGGTTAAACCTGCAAATATTGCTAAGAGTTTATTGATTTTCATGATATTCTCCTCCTGTTTAGAATGTTAGGTTGACACCAAAGGTGAATGAACGGATGGTAGGATACTTGTCACGGTCATCAAGTCCTGCGCCCCAGAACGGGTTGCTGTTCTCGATTTCAGGGTCAAGTCCGGTGTAGCCGGTGATGCAGAATACATTGTCGGCAGAGATGTAGGCGCGGGCACTCTGGATCCAATCGAACTTCTTGAGGTTGAAGGTATATCCAAGAGTTGCGTTGTCGAGCTTGAGGTAGCTACCGTTCTCGAGGTAATCGCTTACAAAACACTGGGTCTGGCTGGAAGAGTTCAGGGTGGTGTATTCGCCGGTCTTCTCATGTGTGGTGAGGTCGTAAACGGGGAATTCATCCATTGCGCACTTGAGCCTGTTGTACTGGATGGAGTTGTTCTGGTAGAATGCCCTCATAGCGTTCAGAATCTTGAAGCCGAATGCTCCACTGAAAGCAAGGGTGAGGTCGAAGTTCTTCCATCTTACGGAGTTGGTCCAACCGAGGTTGAGCTTAGGAACACCGCTTCCGAGGTACTGACGATAGGTATCGTCGTTCATAGCACCACTCCATTCTGCCCATACAATCTCGCCGGTCTCGGCATCTTCGTACTCGACAATCCACTTGCCGTTGGAAGAAAGGCCGCCGACTGACTTAAGGCCCCAGAACATACCGGTTTCCTTGCCAACTTCAACCCTGTGGGTAGATACGGAGATAGGGTCACCCATACCACCGGTATTCAGGTAGTCAGCAGTCTCGTAAAGGTCGTTGGAGAGGCTTACGAGCTTGTTCTTGTTGCGGGAGAGGGTAAGGGTTGTTGTCCACTCGAGGTCGCGGGTCCTGACGGGAACGCCTGTTACCATGAGCTCGACACCCTTGTTGTTCATCTTACCTACATTGGCAAGAGTGTAGTTATAGAGGTTCGGTGGAAGCGGAACTGCGTAGTTATAAAGCAGACCGCTGGTGTTCTTGTTGTAGAAGTCGATTGAACCGGTGAGCCTGTCGCCCCAGAAGCCGAAGTCCAAACCGACATTGATTTCAGAAGACTTCTCCCAAGAGAGGTCGGGGTTAGGGTTCTGGGTAGCAGCAAGCGCATACTTCCAAGATGATGTCTCGGGGTCATAGTACTTGTTGTAGCGGTTGTAGTCGTATGCTACGAGGGAAGCGTATGATGAACCAGGGATGATACCGGTTACACCCCAACCAATACGGAGTTTCAGGTTGGAGATGAGGTCGCGGTAGTTCTCCATGAAGTTCTCGTTGATGATGTTCCAGCCGAAGGATACTGAAGGGAAGAGACCCCACTTGTGGTCCTCACCAAACTTGCTGGAACCCTCACGACGCAGGGAAGCAAGCACATTGTAGCGGTTGTCGTAGCCGTATGATACACGGGCGAAGAAACCAATAAGCTTGTTGTCGCTCTTGTAGGAGTTCATGCTTGCGGTGTGGTCCTTATCTGTAAGGAAGGTACCTGTGCCGAGGTTGTTGTACTTGAATGCTTCGGTAGGGAAGTTGGTGTTGCCAGCGCCGAAACCTTCGTACATATTATAATTATAGGAATAACCTGCGAGAGCGGAAAGACGATGCTTGTCCCAGTTCTTGTCGTAGGTAGTAGTGAGTTCGAGGTAGTCGGCCTTGCTGTTGTACTGGCTCTTGGAAGCACTGCCCTTGTAGCCGTAGATGGCGTTTGAGTAGTACTTAGAGGTGTAGTACATCTCGGACATCGAGTTGGAACGATGGGTAGCGAGCATGAGGTTGGTCTTCCATCCCTTGATGGGCTCGAGGGTGATGTTACCGGTGAGGTTTGTCCACTCACTCTGGGTGTCACCATCTGCCTCGTTGAGGATTTCTACAGGGTTGTAGTACTGGAAACGGCCAAATTCCTCGTGGTAGCCGAGGCTAGGGTCCTCATTGCCGCTCGCGTCGAGTGCGTAGATAGGCGATGTAGGGTTGCGGATGATAGCCTGGCGGTATGCGTACTGAGGGTTGCTATCGGTATTCTTGTGCAGACCCTTAACGATGTTCAGGTTGAGTTTGAGCATATCGTTAAGCAGGTACTGCGATACATCGAAGGTCATCTTGAGCTCGCGGTTGTCGGTGTTGATAATCACACCTTCCTCACCACGGTAAGATACTGATGCTGAATAAGTTGTGGACTGAGAACCACCAGTGATGGATACCGAGTTGTTGTGGGTAAAGCCAACGCGGGTGATTTCGTCAAGCCAATCGGTGGAGTAGCCCTGGTCAGGGAAGTTGAGAGTGCCGTTTACTACCTCGTCTACGCCCATGAAGTCGGCCTTTTTGGCGAAGGTGGATGCGGAAACATAGCCGGAGTAGTTAACGGTTGCGGTCTCGCCCCTGCGGCCGGACTTGGTGGTAATGAGAATTACACCATTCGCACCACGGGTACCGTAGATAGCGGCTGCGGATGCATCCTTAAGCACGGAGATGTCGGCGATGTTTTCAGGAGCAACTGTGCCCATGTCACCGGGAACACCGTCCACGAGGATGAGAGGGGTAAGGTCACCATTGATGGTGGTGGTACCACGCAGACGGATGGTACTGCCTGCGTTAGGGTCACCAGAAGACTTGGTGATGTTCAAACCTGCAACCTTGCCCTTGATCATATCGGAAGCGTCCTGAACATTACCTGCGAGGAAGTCCTCGGACTTTACGGATGCAACGGCTGAGGTGATGTCACCCTTGCGCTGGGTACCGTAACCGATAACGACTGCATCGTCAAGAAGCAGAGCGTCGTCGGCGAGGGTTACATTCATTACACTGCCACTAACGGGAACCTCGCTTGTCTTGTAGCCGATGGCTGAGAAAACGAGTACAGCGTC
>Ga0065711_1039615_pt1 | contig 17656 bp, 6 predicted proteins | sample Hoacrofraction12_FD_59098 | JGI IMG/M metagenome (GOLD analysis project Ga0065711, IMG submission 59098) | Hoatzin crop microbial communities from Cojedes, Venezuela - Epithelial fraction 12 v2 (version 2) | ecosystem: Host-associated > Birds > Digestive system > Esophagus > Crop | place...
CCCCCCCCCAATCTCTCCAAAGCAGAGATTTAACTGGTTTGATGCCTTCATGTAGATTGCTCTGCAGGTGAACGGCAAGGATGTGTTTGAGGGATACTTCTCTTTTAATGGCATTTTTAGGGTGACTTAAGTGTGCTGAGATTTGTCTAAATAGGACTCTGGTCTCTGTGCTGAAAGCACTGATGCTTTTTTTTTTCTTGGTCAGGTTTCTGTCTGAAAAATTTTAATAACAGGGTTTCTGGGTGTGCCAGGGCAGGGTTTGAGTGTTGGTTACAATGGCTTTTTCCCTCTCACACCTGCCTGGCAGTGACTGAGCATGGCGGAGTGGGGCTTCCAGAGATGCTGACCAGCTTCGTGCATGGCTGTGTGCTAGGCAGCTTCCTCTGAAGCCAGGAAAATTAAATTGAATTGAAATAGCACAAAAGTATGTAGTGGTGGGATTATTGGTGGTCCAGTGTAACCTTATCTGCTGGTGAATTTACCTGTAACAAAGGAAGCTGATTTAACTGGTTGCTGCTGCCAGAAGAGCAGGTCTGCTCGCTGCCTTTGCTTTCCCCTGCTCTCCCTGCTGTGACCATTTCATCTTGTGCTGGTTCTCACATGTGCCACCTGGCTGAGTAAATCCATAAAAATCCAACCTTCCCCTCCCTTTCACCCCCAGAAAACCCCATCAAAACAACCCAAACCAACAAGAGAAAATTGTGCTTCCCCCAAGCACGCTGCTGGTGAGATGGTGAGCCAGGTTGACCGAGTGCAGGGTCTGAGGGCCAAGCTTGGTGCAAGGGAGGCATGAGGGACACCTGTTAAGAGCGGTACCATGTATTTCAGCAGATGGCTGGATGGAGTTTGAAATCTTGCTCTAATTTTGAAACAAAATAGATTATTTTTGAGAACCCTGTTGACGGGCAGTTGCTCAAGAATCTGTCTGTGTAATGGGCAGGGGGTTTGGTTTGCTTGGTTGGGGCGCGGGAGGGAGTGTTAGGCTGTGGCAGCACCCTGGTTTAGATTAGTGTGAGCTGCAATGGAAACACCCCTAGCCAGGCATCCACCAATTCCGTATTTGACTTTCCTTACAACTCTGGCAACAAGCATGTGCTGCTGGAGTATTATTTTTACTTCATCTAGATGAGTTTATGCTGTTCCATGTTTATTCCTAAAGAAATATGAGCAGAAACATCCTTTACTTTATTTTTAGATGAACTGCCAGACTCCCAGTTAACTCTTCATTGCTTCCCTGCCAGTCTCTGGTGGGTTAGATTTTTTTCCTTCCAGTGCAGCTGGCCACCTGAAGTGGATCAGAGTGGATCAGTTGAGTGACTGTGGCACAGAGGACACAGCGGAGAAGGGAGGGGACCGGGACCTCCTCTTTTGGCAGCAGCAACCCAATTTAAAACAAATAGACCTTTACTTACTTTTCATCTGGATCAGTCTATTCTTCAAATGTTTTGAGTTCTTTCAGTTAGTGCAAAGCCAAGAAACTGGGAGAGGGGGTGAAATGTATCCCCCCCACACACTTAATTAATGAATAAAAATGAGGTTTAAGAAAAAGACAGTTCCTAATTCTAAAATCTTTCATCAGAAAGTGCCCAGAAGCAATTAGTTTTCAATCAGCAGACACAAACACTTCTGTTACATTAACTGGTTTTCCATGCAGAACGTGGTGAAACACTTTTTTTTTTCTTGCATGTTCTGTACAGGTATTAGCTACATAGAGTGCCTTCAATATGTACATTTTAACTGATTACGATGTTTTGTCTAAAAGCAGCTGCAGTGCAGAAATCATGACATAGTTTGTCATTTTCTGTCACTTGATCAAATTCTTTGTTCTCAGGTATGTTAAAGCATGTAAGGGTATGGAGATAGGGTGATCTCCCACTTCTTCTTCCTGAAGATTGATGCCCAGTGTTTAGGAAAGTGCGTGAACTACAAATCTGGAACAGGATGTTTATCTGTAGAAATCTAATCATTATTCAGATAGGCCATTTGAATCAATCCACCCTGCAGGCTTGTGAGCAGCATAAAGTAAATTACAAGAAAATGCATTTTCACACCCTTTGCCTTAGGCTAATTGTTCACCCTGGTGTCACGTGAACATTTTGCAAAAGATAAACTTAATGCGTAAATACAGCTAAAGTATTTTCCGTACTTGGCACTGAAACTGAAAGAGCAATTTTTCATTGTTAAGATACAAAGTTGTCGTAATTAGTTGACTTTGATATTGTAAACTGCTGAGAGTTAAATTGACCACATCTAGGTATTATTTATGGCCTGAGTTAATTAGTTGGCTTAGAGGGCTCTGCAGTTTCAAAGATGCCTGTCAGCTTGTTGATTTTTTGCCTGCCTATATTTGCTTATTAAGATGGCTTATCTCTTGTTTTTTGGTTAAGATTGCTTGCTGGAAGTATCTCACTTTCAAATGTCAGTATATCATTCAGAATTAAGTGAATGATTGTAATTTTATTTGTAGCTGTTGTCAGCAAATGGGGAAGAATATGTAGATGTGCCTTTAGAGCAGTCCAAAAATCTCAGATCTCAGGGAAGTACTCTTTGAGACAGAAATGAGAGAATATTGTGCCTTAAAATGATGCGGTCTGTTTTTCTTAATTGACACGCTCAAGAGTGTGTAATTTGGGCTTTTTTTGCACAGATGTAAATAAGTCAGATTTTCTATTAATTTAGCTCAAAAGTACATGAGTAGTTTCTTCTTCTGTATTGTAAAAGCATTTCAGAACCAGAACAACCATAGACTGACACTTGTGCACCACACTTTCCGTTTTTATTGTGGATGCTACCAAGGCTTTGACCAAAGCAAAATCATTATGCCAAAACCAAAAAAGCTTTATTGGGCCCCCTCTGTATGTGCATTGTGATAATTGCTCTGTTTTTTGTAGGAACCTTGCCTGGTTTCTGCTGGAAGGCTGTTCAGTGCTCTTCCTGTGTTCGTTGGATGGTCTCAGACTTTTCTTGGGTACGACTGAAGTCGTAGTGTGGAGGCAGAATTACTGGTTTCTGCATGGACCTTTCCACAATAGTGTCAGATATTTATGAACTTTTTTTGGTTTGGTTTTAAGGCTGTCGCGAAGTGGTGTTGTCCCTATTTCACCGTGTTTGAGCTGCAGGCTAACATGTCTGTAGTTTGACACAGCTCTTGTGGACCTCAGTTGCAGCTGTGAGTGCTACACATGCCGCAGAGCGGGCTGGATCCAGGTTGTGGTCCTAGGGTAGCTGAAACCCACTGCACCAGCGACTTGTGCTATTGCTTGCATATTCCTTGCCCTTCCTTCTTCTAGCATGGGTGCTTGGCAGACTCCCAGGTGAGGGGGTGCAGGGAAATGGCTGGTAGAAGCAACCCTACTCACCTGCTCTCTTTCCCAGTGAACTGGCTCACTGTGGCTGTCAGGAGGGAGCTGGGGCTGGCGTGAAGTGGGGGGTAGTTTCAGTGCTGCCTCAAATTCAGTTGAACTCTCCTTTAACACAAAGCCTTGGCTTCTGAGCAGCTGAAGAGACAAGCAATGGATCAACTCAGATGAAATGAGATTACTTTTTCTGTAGTGCTGTAGCAATGTTGTGGCAGATAGAGGGAATTAATTTCTCTGCTGTAGCTGTCAGCTGGCTTTGCCATGCCGCGCACCGTTTGCTGGCGCCTTACCGTGCCTTCTGATTTCTGCACTAAATGACATGGGCATCTAAAGGAGTAGGTTTTGTGAGCTGCTGTCTCAGTGGCAGTACTAGTTTAGCACTGCCCATCACTGCACCAGCTGCATTGTTTTGCAAACGCAATTCATTTTGGAACTAAATTGCAAACTGGCATTCATTTTTCTGAAGTTGCTTTGAATCCGGGTAAGTGAAATGACTTGCTTGAGTAACTTACAGAATGTGGGGTGGTGGGGTAGGAGGATATCCTGAATGAGAGAGATTTGAAGCCTGGGGAAATGCCCTTACAGGCAGCAAATCCTTTTTTAAGGCTTCCCGATTGATCTTTTGGACCACCCTTGTCCTATGTACTGAATGGGGACAGAGATCTTGAGGGAAAGGGTAATAGTTGACTGTTGTACAATGAATATGCAGATCATTAGGTGATCCTAGGTTTTTAAAAAAAGGAGGGGGGGGGAAAGCTCGCTGTGGCAGTGTGCTGATGTGTGGGAGCAGAACTGCTGTCTCTCCTGCTCAGCATCTGCACCTGAGCTGCCAGCGTATCTGCTAGTCATGGTGAGCTTGTGTTTCTTCTTTGTGCCGAGCTGGGAACAGGTGGGCACATCCTCAACTGCTGTATTTTCTAAGTATTTGTTGATAGCAGAGGGATGACATGACTTAGCTTCTATACCAAGCTCTCGATGACGGCTTCTGTTTCTCCTCTCCCATTCTTCCTTTCTTGTTGGCTTTGTTTTCTCACTTGGATTTTGAGTCCTGATCTTCCTTTCTGCACCTTCTCATGAGTGATTTGCCTTGCTGTTTTCCTCTCTCCCATTATTCCTAGCCTAGCATCAGCTGTCTAGCCCTGATTCCTGCGGTCTCTGAGACAAGTCAGTGCCATCTCTGCTCAGAGAGAAATGTGTTTTTTCTGTCTGTTCTGCAGCTCTGGGTGCTGGTCAGGCATCTGAAGCAGCAGAGAACTACCCCAGAAAAAAATGGATTGCCCTATTCTTTAGCTGACTCAGTTTGTTACAGTGGACAGGGTGATAGGCTCAAAAACTGTTGAGAAAGGGAGGGTGCAACTTTATAGCTGAAAGCATGATTAAGGAGGAGTGGGATTTCCAGAGGCTGCAGTTCTCTGTAACACTATCTTTTCCTTCCCTTTGCTTCCTTTCGGCTCTGTCTCCTGAACTGCAGGTAAAGTTACTTATGGAGGCTTCCTTTTATAGTCAACAACAGAAGCCTCTCCAAAGGATGACCTATGGTGGATGGGATGCAGGTCCCTCTGGGGACACAAAAGGGGACAGCGTGGACGTGGACATCTGAAAAACAGTTTCCTAAGATTAGGTGAAAGTTAGTCTTGGCAATGTCATTCTTCCACCCCCAGCTCCTCAGTTGTGGATCTAGCTTTTGTTTCACAGTGTTTTAATTGGGCAGTTGCTTTCTCTTGGGAGGCTCCTTCTTTTGGCGTTAGTGTCCAGACTGTGTCGAGACCTCCGGAAAGTGTTCTGGCAGGTGGAGTCCTCTGTGAATCTCTGAGACTCTCAGTCTGTCCTAAGCATGCGTACAGACTAGTTTGAAGAAGCAGTGAAAAAAGCAAAGCCAAAGGGTCTTAAGCTGGGGAAAACTGAGGTGATGATTTTTTTTCCTCCTAGGGGAAAATTTCTGGTACATGTTGGAGAGACATTTTGGTAGAGAGGGTAAAGAGCCTTTAAAAATTCTGCTCCAAAGCAAAGGGTGCTGCATTTTTTCCAAGGTTTGGATTTCCCAAAGTTGAATTCTGGCAAACATTGTTTTCTCTGTGTCATTTCTGGTAGTGACAGGGCGGGGAAGTTCTGTACAAAATAGTGATAATGATAAAGTAAAGCATGAGGCACATGCACTACATGAAAAATACTAGTCCAAATGTTTGAAGCTTAGGAAAGCTTAAGAGAAAATAAAAGATCTGATAATGGAAAGTGTTACTGTTGACAGGGCTACCTGGTCCTGCAGACTGCTAATCTGCAGTAAAGCCTGTCAGACATCTCCTAGTGTCTCTTGAAGATACTTGAACTGTTGGGGTGATCTTGTACTGCAGTGCACAGCCCTGCTTTGCTTCCCTACCGAATGTCCTGAAGCTGGATTGGATTCCACCTAATTGCTGCCTGTAATTGCTCTGAAGTGTGAGTCTGTTCTTGGTAGTAGTAAAGGCAGGTCTCATCAAGGAGTGTCCTCACTGCCTACTGAATACTAATAGGTTCACTAGATAAATTACCCAAGTGAAAGAATTGTGTTTTCACAGCAGTGTCTGCCCTCAGGTAACTGTGGCGATGCTTGAAGTGAGGTGCTGCATTGAGCTTTGTTTGAAATAATCCTGATTTTTAATATTAAGACAATTTTTTTTCTCTTTATATGTTTCTTTCACTTCTGTAGAATATGGAGGCTTGGTAGTCCTGAAGAGGAGGCCTCAGGTGCCCTTCCAGTGAGTTAATGAAGGATGTGAAATTCCCCTCACAACATGAAACTCTCTACTCCTTTGTTTTTCTGCCTTTTTAAAACAGTCTCTTTAAGGGAATTTATGCAAGCAGACTCAGCCTGCTTTTGGAGGCAGTGAGCTGTGGCTTGTTTGACACCCAGAGAACTTCTTGCTTACGCAGCTTGCAGAGGGCGCAGCTGCTCACCTGCTTTCTTGACTTGACAGAGATTTGGACAGCATACCTTGGCCAATAGTTGGGATGGCAGGATGCACTGGGAAGGAGACAGTCTTGTTTTGAAAGCTACAATGGCTTTGCATAGAACTGTATGGGTTCAATTGTTCGGAAGGTACTGGGATCATGGAGTTTGGGGTGGTGAGTTGCCATGAAACAGAACTCACATTCCTTTGGTGTGATCCAGATGCTACATCATGGCTGTATTTGAAGCATGTTGTATTAACTCCATTTTAAAAGATGGTGTGAAGTTAAAGATTATGGTGTGAATGTCTGTCTGGAAGGAACTGCTTTTATAGCTGTGAAAAGATACTGTGGAAGCTGCTGCTGCATGTGTTCAGAACAGTCTTAATAGCTGGATTTATTGTCTGGGTACCCTTAAGCTAATTATGTTGCAGGACACTGCAGATGAGTGTGTACTGTACCTGTATTGCTTTATCAGGTGTGTGGTATTGGGCAACATGCCAATCTGTACAAAACAAGGCAGGCCATTCTAGAAGCCTTGCAAAAGCTTCTGTAAACAAAATTGGCTTGGCAGACTGATTGTACGAAATAAGCAGTTTTAGTCTGTTCTTAAACTAGAATTGCTTTTCAATAGTTATTTTATGGGTCAGATTTGTCTAAAAACTGTATGTTTGCTTTCAGAGCGATTGTTGTTACTTCTCAGAGGTTAAAAAGTGTATTCTCTTGGAGTTGTTTGCTAGGAGCTGTGATCTGTTGGAAAACTCCAATATTGTCCTAACTTATTGTTTGTTAGTTTTGCATTATGTTTCTTGCAATGTATCTGAAAGGGTTTCTTGCCTGTGGAAGAGCATAATTTTTTTTTTTCTGGAACACCAGTCACCTTCCTGATGTTGTCTTCCATAAAGATAAAACAGTTGCGGCACCTGCTTTATGAGAGGACATTGCTGGGGATTTTTAAGCAATTCCACTTTGTTGGAACCACATCTTTATTTTCTAAATGCTTCTGGAGCATCCTACTGGAAAGACTTGCTTAGCTTTTCAGCTTGCTTCTGGAATGGCACGATTTACTCCAATTCCTGTTAATTATTTCATTTCTTCTTGCTTGCAGCATCTGGTATCAAATGTTTGTCATAAGAGGGGAAACAGCAGGACTTTGGAAAGCAGTCTGAATTTGCAAATGCTTGTTGATTGGGAGAGAGGAGAATATACTTTCCAGGAGAGATTTGGATTAGCCAAGTATAAGATACAGTACAGAAAATCAGCATTATCATCACTGTTGCAGATACAGAGAACAAACATGGTATTGCACATGGATGTTCTTGTACTTCTGAACAGGTGTCAGTAGCTTTTTAGCTATTGTATTTGCTAAGAACAAAGTCTGGCTGTAATTGCTTTCAGTGTCATGGTGCTCTGTGTTGTTGCAGCCCTAATCTGGATTTAAAACTGCCAGAGTTGACCCCTGCTCCAAGAGCAGTCTTGCAGTGCACAAACAGCTCTCAGTGACAGCTTGGTGGCTTCAGAGCACTTTCACTGTTTCCCATTGACATGCAAGGGCAAAGCCTTTGCTTTTATTTGATTGGTTTAAGACCCTGTCTGCACTGGTTTTTTTAGATGCATGGTAGAGCGTGGTACCTGGTAACCTCTTATCTTCAGGTCATAGGCTGTATTTTTGGCTGTGGTTGGACATGTTTGAAAGCTCTTGCCTCTTTTGCAGCTAGGTTCGGTATAGGTAGCTGTTCTGTGCCTTTCCTTTAAGAAGCGAGGGAAATCAGAGATCACCACCTCAGGCATTGTTTGATGTGACGCCGGTTTTTTGCCATGTGCAGGGCACCTTGATGGGTTTGGTTTTTTGTGTGTATTGAACTCCTCTGAGGCTGGATCTATATGATCACTGCCCTAGTTACTGCTTCTAATGCATGATGTCTTACTTTTCTATTTCTTTCATTCAGCTGGGAGCTTTATGCTGCATTGGCGTTTTCTATGTTAATGTAGCAGTATATTTTGCAGACTTCATCTCTTGTAGAAGTTACGTACCTAGTGCAGTATGACTCTGGTAATAACAAGATACCTACTCTGATCTCACAGCTAAAAGGTGTTAAGACTGGTGTCAGTCACGTCGGTAACCTCAGCAGAAGTTTCACATGGTTATTTTTTAGGGGGTGTTAATGGAGATCACAATCTGAAAAGGGTTTATATGTGCTCTGACTTTGACTTGTTCTGAGACTCGCACTAAATTGCCGGAGTGTTATAGCCATTTGTGCCTTTACAGTAATGTCTGTGATGAATTGTGTTTCTGAGGATGCTGTAGCTCCCTGTGCCCTGGTTGGTATCATTTCTGCTTAAAGTGTTATCTAAATGACAGTTTTGGTTTTAACCTGTAGGGGTTTGAAGCCCCATGCTTAACTCCCATGCTTAACTTGGCATCCTTAACTTCTGTGTGTCTGAGACAATCATGAGCCTCCCACAGAAGTCCCGTTATTATCATCAGCTGTCTCAACTCCACAGTATAACCTGTGAAGATGAGTCAGTATAATAATCCATAACTTGTTCTGCTAGACCGAGGCTGATTTTTGTGGGATTTAAATAGCAAAGATTAAGTGGGGGAACACCCCACCCCCCAGTGTTAATATACCACATGAAATTTTTATGACAAAATATTACTGCTGTTTTGTGCCGTAACTTTAACATACTGGTATAGTGATATATGGAGCTGTTTCTTCTTTGCTTATCTCCTTGCTAGATGATCTTTAATGTCCCTTCCAACCCTTGCCATTCTATGATTTAAACCTAGACATAATTACTAGCTGATTTTGAAGTGGTGCAAAGTTCACGTCAGTGTTTAAGTGGTGCGTTTAGTGATACTGGCACTACTGTGTGTGCATCTCTTCGTGGTGGTTTATTGCACATCATCTGCTGTAGCTGTGGGCTGCCCTTGTGAAGGGAAATACCGATAGTCCACAGTCTTAGACACAGTCCTGCCACTTCCCTGGTGTCAGATCTACAGGCTGTGCAGTTGCAGAGTGAGTTGTTTTGGTGGGCTGATCTTACGGAAAACTAAGGCTGAATAGGTTTTTGTAGCTGAACTGATTCATCCCTTGATTACCCTGTGGCCAGATCCCACACTGGGGAGGCACTGAGCCAGCACTGCCACTTTAGGTAACAGGGTGCAGATGCACTGACCTAGGTAAAATGTTTTATCACATTTCTGGCAGGTAATTTCTGTCATGATAATATTTCTGCATCTTCCAATATGACTATGGCTTATCTCAGCTTTTAAATCACAGAATCACAGAATGGTAGGGGTTGAAAGGGACCTCTGTGGGTCATCTAGTCCAACCCTCAAATCCTTTATTAGTTGTAAAATGAAGTCTGATGCATGGTTTTGAGAATTTGGGGAATAAAGGATAATTATTGTTGCTCAAGCAGTGTTTTGCCAAGGGGTTTTCTGTAGTGACTAAGTTAGCATAACAAACTTTTTTTGCCTAACATGGCTTTGGAGGTTAAAAACGTAGGAATAGTTTTAATGTCTTTAATGACCTAAGGATGAGTACGCAAGTTCAGATCAAAGGTCAGTTTACCTTGTTATGCTGTGAGATAAGGGTCTGTAATAAATGCCTGGGAGAAAAGGTGTAAAAAAACCAGTGAAAACAGTGTGATACCTGCTGTTAGAGCTTCCCAGCTTCTGAGAGTCCATAGCTGAGGAGCTCCTTGAGGAGTCAGGGATGGTCTCTGTATGACTCTGTATTTAACAGCTCAATAGACCTTGTTTATGGCTGCTTTTTTTTTAATAGATTTCCAAAGCTATTATGAGATTTTTACCTTCAGAGCATCCTGTGGCAATAAGTTCTAGGGTTAAATAATTCATTTTATAAAAACTTATTTTTGTTTTTTCAGCTGCTGCAGCTGGTGACAGTGACTTTGTTCTTAAGTTATGGATCTTCTCCAAGCTATGTGTAACTTCACACGGCACTAGTATACTTTGCTGCCTCCCATATTGTCTTTCCAGGATGAACACTTTTATTTACTCTTTCCTTGTATGAAAACCATTGCATTAATTTAGTTGATTTAAACAGCATACACCTCTGTACTCTTTCTCATTTTATAGTGTCGTGGTGGACCAGAGCTATATTTAAGTTAGGGAGATACTATGGAAATAATAAAAGCCATCTGCTTGTTGCCTCTGTCTTTTCTAATTCTCCAGTATTGTTTCTCCTGGACTTCATGACGTGGCTGATCCTTGATCTGAAGTTGTTAGCTGACTGTTGTCTTTTACTTGTCATTGGGAACAGCTAATTTATAACTAATTTTTATCCAAGTGTAATGACAAAGCTTGGGTTTTTTATTATTTTGACTGAGGGTGGGTTTTGCATTTGTTAGGAATGGATTTCACCTGCTGCTTTAACATTTGGTCATCCACAAGACCATATGGTAGCTGTTTGCTGTGAGTTCAAGTTTTGACTACCTTGAATAATTTTGTTTCCTCAACAAAGTTCACTCTTTGTGCCTTTTGCGAAATCACGTGCGCATCGTGTTGAGTAGTTTGGGTTGCAAGTCAGATCCCTGTGGGATGCTTTTAATACTCCCTTCATAGTGTTTGTATACAGCTATTGTTCCTTGCTTCTTGAGCACTTCTGAATCTTGAAGAGGAGTCTCCTAGCTTGTATTACTTCTGTTTAAAACAGTGATGAGGTGTCTTTTCAAAGGATGTTCAGATACGGTGTGTTAACTGGACTACCCTATGTTTATGGCTAATTGCTTCAAGGAGCATAGGTGCATTTAGGAAAGATTACTTGCTTCTACCAAAGCAATGTTAATTCTTTTCTATTTCTGTATTTATGCAAACCCCACCAGTTCTGTTCTTTACTATAGCTTGTATCAATTCACCAAGCTTAGGCATTTGTTTTCCTGGTCTGTAATTCTCTGGATCTCCTTCCTTGATCTTTAAAGGCTTGTTTTGTGTTTCCTGCCTTCTATTCCTCTGCTACTGAGGCTGTGCCAAGCACTATGTTGCACCCTATAGTGAAAATTTCAATTTAGTGTCCGAGTTTCTTGAACTGAGAAGTATCATGTAGTCCTGGCAAATCACAAAGATGATGTGCTTGGTCACTCTCTCCAACTATGCTGTGAGTTGTAGCATTGAGTCAAATTATATTTATAGCAATGCCCAGGAGAAATGCTGTGTTTAAAGGAAATGGAATAGTCTACCATTTCAAGATTTAACAGAAGTTGTTAAAGGAAAAGGAAGGGAGTCCATGTGAGTTGCAGATAAATGTGTTGACTCTTCTGCGAGAGAAGAGATGAGTATCTGAGGGCGATAGGGTCTCAGTAACGGGTGGCATGGAGAAGGTGGGAAGGTTGTTTTCTGTTTCTGCTTGCACAGGAGCTGAGGGCTGCTCAGAAAAAGCAAGCAATTGGCAAGGTCATAACAAATGAAAGGAAGTGATTCTTCACACTGTAACTGAGCTGTGCAAATAATCTCTGTGGGTTTTTGTAGAACTTGAAATTGCATGGATTACAGCAGTCTAGTAAGTCCGTTTAGGGCTGTTTAAATCCAGATAGTCCCCGAGACACAAACTGTTGGAAGAATGTCTTGGTTAAGGATTACTATCTAGTATTTACCTTTCTATATTATTCCTTAATGGCGACTCTTAGATGCAGGTTTTGGGGCTGTATAGGCTGTCATCGATTTTTCTTCAGTGCTTGTCCAGATTCCACAGATGGCATCCCTGGATGCTGCTCAGAGGAGTGTGTGGAGCTCTCTTACAGTCAGGAGGAGCAGCTTTAACTCCTGGGTTCTGCTGCATAAGCAGCAGTTACAGTAGCAAAAGAGCTCATGCTGAAACAATGTTTGCCAGTCACTGCACTGTTGTAACTCATAAAAGCACATGGTAGCATCCCCGACTCTTCATCAGAAGGTTCCAAGCTCTGGTGCCTGTGGGACAGACACATTCCTGGCCTTACAGGGCATCGCCTACCGCAGGTATGGACTCCTCGGCATTGGCTGGCTGTGTGGAGGTGGTGGGAATCGGGTATCTCCGAATGGGTACTGATGATAGGTGGTGGCCGAAGCTTGCACTGTGCAGTGTCTGTTGTGGAAACCCAGGACCTGCTGTGTGGATCAGGATGCCAGATCAGGGCCCAGGCAGCGCTGGTGAGGTGGTAAGTATAGCAAGCGAGAGGCTGGTTTTAGGACTCTGTTCTGTGAAGGTTGGAGTGGGAGCAGTTGTGTTTTGGAGAGGGCATTGAAGTTAGGGCATCTGCAGTGGGGAAGGTGATGGCTTGAGGCTAGAAGAATCCTGTAAGGTGGAGATAAGAATATTTAGGAGAAAAGGAGGAGTTGAGATAAACTGTTGGGCCTGGCTGCTCATAGTAGCAGCTTTAGCTGCCCTTGCCAGCTTGGCTACCCAAGCCCATCACATAGTGTATCAGTTGATGAATCAGAACTATAAAATTCTTGCACTAGCTAGTTACTTGGAAAGTTTATCTTTATTTCTTTCAGGTTGTGTCCCCAGGCATTACAATGAATAAGCAGGGTTCGTGTGGATTTCATTTTTTGTTTTTGCTTATAACCTGCTAGAGGCAATTTTTTATTAATATTTGGGATGTGGAATTTTTATAGATATTCCCATAAACTGTAAGTTTGAATTCCTTACAGAAATTTATTACTGAACGTCAGCATGATGCTGGATGATTAGGGTGGGGCAGAATGTAGCTAAGTTGTGTTGTTTTTTTTTCTTTTTTTCTTTTTTCCCTATTGGAAAATATCTGAACAACTGTGACTTTTCCCGGCACCTCAAGTGAATCTTTTTCCCTTGACAGACAAGATGTTTCTCTCCCATGTGTTGGCCCAGGTGCTAACTGGTTTAGCTTGTGAAACTTGCAGCAAACTTCCTGCTTCTTGCTGGATTAATTCAGCTTCATGCCAGAACTTGATTGAGGTGGGGATTTAATGACCCCCTGAGTGAAAGGAGTGTGAGGTAATGTGGGAGAAGGGAGTGTGGGAGAGCTCCCTCCTGAAAGCTTGCCCTGATCTGTTGGCTTGTGAATCCCAAGCAGGACTGGTTTACCTATAGCTGTGCCGTGTGTCTTGCTCCTAGGTGTCTGCCTCACCCCTCGTAGGGACGAGTGTCTGCTGGCCTGGCAGCTGCAGAATGCCCTTCATTTACAGGCTGTTGCATTAAATTGGCTGCAGTTTTCTGTCTCCCTTGCCCGGAGACGCTGGACCCTCTGGCTGCCCCACTGCTGCTTCGGCAGCTCCACCAGCCCAGCAGCTGGGGTGGTCACCAGAGCAGGTGGTGGTGAGGCTCGTCCCTGCTGCCTGGGTGAAGTCCTGCACCAGCTCTTTCGAAATGGGTGTTATAAATGGTTGAGGATCCTGGGTCACGTTGCTGCAGGTGCCTGGGAGAGAGGGAGAGATGCAGCCCTAGGCTCCTTTTTAACAGGATTTGTACTGGCTGAAAGCAAAATGGTAAGCTATGAATCGACAAGCGTTCGCTTGGGAGGAGCTGTACCTCAGGAAGTATGCATGCAGTTCTGTGCTCTTCAGTGAATTTTTTAAATGGAAGTATTAAAATGAATTCACTCTGATCTAACTGAAACCTGAAATCTTGATTTTGGGGGCTTGTTCATTTCTGCAAACTATTTTGGAATTAAGTTTTTCCAGTTGGTGATTCTAAACAAATAAACAGGCTATTTGGAAATTCAGTAAGCCTTTATTATCAATTTTTGGCACTTTTCACAGTATATTGAGGAGGCGATTGAGATTTCTGATAAATCCCTTCTTACCAGAAGGATGTAACGCTCCTTTTTTTTTTTCTTCTTTTTTCGTTCTTGTGTTTCTAAGTTATCTTTTTTCATGTGTCTAATCATACTTCATCAAATTCTGACCCATGTCAGATATCTCAAAATAATCAATTCCACTTTAATCTTTCTTCTATAGCTACTAATATATATATCTAATGCTACGAGCATTTTCCTGTTTCTTCTATTAATACCTTTATTTTAGAAAGTGTGTGTGCAGACAACAGAATGAGACTTCCAAGCATGCTGGTAAGCAGTGGATGAAATGGTGTGTTTGAGTTTGGGGGGTGATTTCTGTGGCTCGTGCTTTGTAGCTCGTTCTCCATTGATGCTGAATCTGCGTCATCTCATCACTCGGCTGTATGCATTGGTTCCAGATGAAACGTGAGCATGTGATAGCATTTAAGTTGTGGCTAGACCACGTGGTAGTGTAGTAAAACAGCCAGCAGGCTATTTTAAGAGGACAGACGATAACCTCATGTATTATAAAATCTTTTGCAGTAAGATGACTCCTTCCCCCTGCCCCCAGCTGTTACTCTCTGACATGCTCTGGGCGTGTCTATGAACACCACTGTTTTAAAACAAAAAGTCTTGTCTTGGCGATCTTACTGTGTGTCTGTGATACTTTGATGTTAGTGACTTAAACTGCTATTTAGCTACTATTTTCCCTGTTTTGCAAATGGAGACCTGGATTGAAGGTAATGCTACCTATTTTGGACCCAGAGAAGTTGGTTTTCCTACCTCTTTTTTTTTTTCTTTTCAATTTTTTCATGATACAAATTAAGCTTTTTGTGTCATTAGATAGACCTGTTCTCACTCCATACAGCATGGCTTTTGAAACTAAGCTGATACTTCAGAAATTAACTGAGAAATGTTGGCAGAACATGTATCTGGACAGGGGGCATCTGAAATCAGTTGTGGCAAGCCATCCTTCCAGTGTTTTTAGGTAAGAGTATGGAGATGTTCACAGTTATTGACAAACTAATTTGAACTAATTATCAATATCTGTCTCATAGAAAGGCCTAAAAACGAACTTCTCGGGCTTTCTCCAGCAACATTGATCTTTAATGAACTATTCATACAAGAGGAGACTGGTTTTGTTGAGTATAAACGTCTACTGTCAGAATCGGAGGCACGATCCTGGAGTAGGTGTTAACATTGTTCTTGCAGGGGAAAAAGTGGGACCTAGAAGCTACTTTCCTTCTCTGCAGTCTGTTACTTTTGGGAAAGTCTCTTGTTAGTTCTGTGGGTTTTGCTGTTTGCTTTTGTTTCTACAATTTGGGCCAGCCTTTTTATTAGCTGTGGCACTGTATCTAATCTCCATGGCGGTTTTGGCTTCTAGTCCACTCACGCACAGTTTAGTGCCGAAGAAATTTGTCATCTGTGGCTTCTAAAAGATAGGCTATGAAAGTAGGAACCTTTTTTTTTTTTAAAGCTAAAGATTTTACTGACACATTGCAGTGTTTCTGTAGTATCTATGCTGATGAGCACTGCAGAACTATATGTGTTTTTTCATTACAGGGTCAGATGAGACAATCACTTTCAAAAAGAAAAATAATTTGTGACACTTGAGAAACTATAAGCTTTGACCTCCTGAGCATAGCTAGGGTACACTGCTGGCTTAGTAGAGCACAGAAATTTAAGTAGAACCCAGCAGCAAATATAGGAAATTAATGCAAGTTGCAGTTAACTAGCACCTAGTCTTGGTAATCTGAATGTATCGTTGCTATTCTGTACAGCAGGCCTGCATCTAAGCAGGTGGACATTGTACTTCAAGCGGAGTGAAGTGCTTGGGCCTAATTTTTACTCCTCGTTCAAATGCCTTTGGTTCTTTCGTTGTTAGGAATTGGACTGTTGGGGGAAGAGTAAGGTGGAGTTTTCAGTGCTTATTTTTAGGAAGGTAGTTATAATTTAATAGGGTGTCCTTCACCTTTCTCTTGTGGTTTTCCCCGGAACGTATGACTGCTTAACTGTGTCCTTGTTCATCAGATGCACCGACAGCCTGTGGTGGCTTCTGCACTTACTAGCCAAAGATTAATTTTTACCGTTTTTATCACTGTGTGCTTACACTGCTTCGTAACAGACCTGTCTGTATTTGTTTCCAAGCGTGTACTTTGTGGGTTTTTTCTCAGTCCTGTGTGTCTTCTTACACACAGTATTCCCCATGCATTTTGGCCTGGATTTCCACAGCTGTCTTTACTTATTTTAGGAGAGTAGTTTTTTTACATAGTTCTTTTCTGTGTATATCAGAAAGAGAGATGAGTTTTACTGGGTTGAATTTTCCTCAGGGTATGTTTCTGGCCAAGTTTCCCTGCTGAGGTGCCTCTCTTCATTGACACTACAAGGTGCTTATGCAATTGGTTTGCTTTGGCAATGTTGGCAGGTACTGAGGCATCTCAACTTCAATGTCCCGAATAAATGTTATTTTCGGTAATTTCATTTCAAGTAGTTTTATTTTTGCCTGTAGTTCTAGGAGTGTGAGCTTCCTTAAGCCTTAGTACTCAATTGTTCCCTGCCCTCATTGTAAAAAAATTTATTCTTTATATCTAGTCTAAATCTACCTTCCCTTAGTATAAAACCATTGCTCCTTGTCCTGTCGCAACAGGCCCTGCTAAAAAGTTTGTCCCCCTCTTTCTTGTAAGCCCCCTTTAAGTACTGAAAGGCTGCAAGTAAGGTCTTCCTGGAGCCTTCTCTTCTCCAAGCTGAACAGCCCCCACTCTCTCAGCCTTTTCTCATAGGAGAGGTGCTCCAGCCCTCGGATCATCTTTGTGGCCTCCTCTGGACCCGCTCCAACAGCTCCATGTCCTTCTTGTGCTGAGGGCTCCAGAGGTGAATGCAGGACTCCAGGTGGGGTCTTGCCAGAGCAGAGCAGCAGAATCCCTTCCTCGACCTGCTGGCCACAATTATTCCAGCTTACCTCTTAACTTTTATACATTCTTTACCACTGACTCTTAATTTCTCTTGTGAACTGCTACTAAATTACACAGAAATCCTGCACTGGTCTGTCTTCCTAATTACTTTCAAACTTTTTCTTCTGTCTTACTCTTTAATTTTTGAAACAGAACTTTTTTTTTTTTCAGCTGTCTCTTGTGCTGTGCATACTAGATATGGGCAGTGTTATTCTTCATAGAGATTTCCAGAAGATTTGTAATCATCTCTTGTTCTCCCCCCCTTCCCTTCCTCGCTCAGTTGTCATAGTTCCCTGCTTTTCTTATCTCTCCTTTTACTGCCGCTGCTTTCAGAAGATAATTCACGACTGAAGGAACAGCTGCTGCATAATAGCTGAATGAGACTCAGCACCACTTACAGCTGACCTCATGTGAGGATAAATGAAGAAATTTGTGCTTTGCATGTGGGCTTACCTACGGGATCTTTTTTCCGGCTTGGGCATACTAGGTGTCATCACGGGAAGGTGGACTGTGGATGGCCTCCGTGGCTTCCTCTTGTCAGGTGCTCTAGGGGTAGAAACACACCGGGAGTGGTGGCACAAGGAAGCGAGATGTTGGAATTCTTAATGGTTTTCAAGAAGGTCACCTGTTTCTAACAGTGAGTTGCTCCCCCCCCCCCCCCCC
>Ga0065711_1039616_pt1 | contig 17656 bp, 13 predicted proteins | sample Hoacrofraction12_FD_59098 | JGI IMG/M metagenome (GOLD analysis project Ga0065711, IMG submission 59098) | Hoatzin crop microbial communities from Cojedes, Venezuela - Epithelial fraction 12 v2 (version 2) | ecosystem: Host-associated > Birds > Digestive system > Esophagus > Crop | place...
GGCAGTGTAGAGGGGAAGGAGAACCTCCCTCGTCCTGCTGGCCACACTCTTCTTGATGCACCCCAGGATTCCACCTCCCATCCTCCAAAACAACCCAAACCAGAAACAGTGAATAGACAACAGGTAGACCATAGCAGAAATGGGAGCGTTAACCACCTCACGGTCATCTATGCAAACAAGTATCTGCCTCAGCAAATCCTGCCGCGAACTCGGTCCAGCTCAGCATTTGTCTGACCCCAGCCGTGCAGTTAACCGTGGTGCTAGCCTAGAGGATGAAGCTGTAGCTTGGGTTGGCTAGCATGTTTCTTGGTAGCAAGCTCCCTTTCTGCTTTGGTTGTGGAAACTACACTGCAGTTTAATTTGTGAGTTAGGGAGGAGTTTAACTTGCTTCTGGTGTTGTTGTCTTGTGTAGCTTCACTCTGCTGCTTCTGCCCAGTGAATTGAGCCTGCTTTATTCCAGTATTCTCCTTTCCATACATGTGGTGGCTTTCTGTGCGCTACCATTGCAAATGTGACTGGGAACACGCTTAAAACAACTGGTATAGTTGAACGAGATAGTACACACTTTGTAAGGTAGTTTAATTCTAGTCTTTTTCCACTTGTTTACTGGCAGCTTCTGGAAACTCCCGCTGGTGCAACTTCATCAGTAGAAGCACAAATGTAGATGTATTGCTGACTGAATTCCTTTTAGCTGATGCTGGGAGCTGTGAGTTATTCTGTATTCAGCTAGCTGCTTGGAAGTGAGAAACCAAGCACAGAGTGAGAGTCTCCCAGTTTTCTCCCACCCTTTACCCGAGAGGCCCTTGAAACAGTTTTGTTAAACACGACACAGCAGGTGGGGCCTTTCAGTGGTATTTTACAGGCTTTTACTCTACTGCCTTTTCATCAAGACAGGTGTAGCCATGATATAGCACAAGTTCCATTTTAGTACCTTTACTTTTGTTACATTACATGCCTCTGTTTTTGGACTGAAGAGATGACCAAGCAGAGAGGAGCCACGCTGAACTAATGGATTCCAAGGGGAGTGCTAGCTAAAGCAGAAACAAACCCCTGGAATTCGGAAAGGAAAGAGAAGATAAAAAAATCCCTCATTTCTTGATTAATCGGTTTTATTTATTTTGTCTGTCGTATGGAGCTATTTTAACCAGTGTAAGAATGCAGTATTTTTAATACAGATTATTGAAATTAATAATATGATGTAGTTGAGGTAGTTCTATAAACGTAGTGGCACCTGTCAGGGTGCGTCTTGTTGTATTAGGCTAGTTAAGCTTTTCTGCTGTCTGAATGCAGTGCTCTGTATTCAGCCGAATGTCTGAACTGTTTTGAGCTGCTTTTGCACAACACATGCTCTGCCCTGTCTTAATGGGTGATTAGTACAAGCCAAGTACTTTTACAGGATTTATTTGGGGGGAAATTAAACAAAAAAGCTTCCAAAAACAACACCTGAACATATGCTAAAGGGGGGGGGGGGAAAGCATTAAGGGGTATGCTTCAATTCTAAAATATGTATCATCATGCTGTGGCATCTGTTATTCATGAGCATAAAATAAAACAGTGATTACTTACAGTGATTACTCTCTTCCTATATGAAAAAACAGGAGCTAGTTCTGTAGGCATTGTATAGATTTCTCGTTTGAGTTTGTGAGTTTCCCCCAAACTTTGTTTTTATTTAGAAATGTTTCTATTTCCCCATTTTTCTTTTTATTTGTCTTCTTCACCCTCTACATCCTAGTTCTAGCTTCAGTTTTACCCAAAGTTGATTTGAATTACACCAGATTGCAGCAAGCAGAGAAGGCTCAAATGGAGGCTGAGGCTGAGGATGAGAAACTTAAGCAGGAATATATGAATAAATCTGGAAGTCTCCAGAAAGAATTCTCCCAGAAGGAGGAACAACTGTAAGTATATCTTTCCTGTTTGGAAAAATATACAGCAGTAAACATTCTACATTGTAATATGTCCTGTGTCTTAATACAGGCTGGTTGTTAATAAACAATTTTGAACAGAATGTAAATGCTAAAGATCTTCACGTTAGGTACTGGCAAGGTGGAAGAAAAGATGCCATTCCAAGAGAGTCAAGCTACCTTTGTGTGCCTTTCAAATGGTGTGCCGCTTGAAAGGAGGGGGAGGAACAGCATTGTTTTTTGTCTGAAAGTGCCAGCTTAATTCACAAGGAAATTATCATAAGTGGGGGAAAATATATAGTGTAGTAGTAATACATACTTTTAACAAGACCCACAAGTATTAGTATTATAAACTTAAACAGTAATGGCATAAGAATAGTTTAATTGATCAGGTTTATGAATAAGGTAGAAGTGGTTTAACTTACCGCTGTGCAGGAAATAAAAAACAAAAATCCACTGGAATCATAAATATTAAAAAGTAATATAAAAGCCAGCCCTCTAAGTCTTTCTTCTGTTAAATCCTTCAGTACTGATTTAAATAAATACATAGTGTAAAAAGCTCCCTGTAAGGGCAGGTGTTTTCCCGGTGTGGAAAGATAACATTTATTTAAGACAGTGCAAATCTGTGGCACAACAAGGATTGGGGCTTAAAAATTAGTGATTTCCAATCCAGTTGTTAGCCCACGCTGCCTCTCATACAACTTTGAATGTTAATAAACCTGTTTAACTGTCATGACAGATGTTCCCTTTACTACCACAGTCATCTTTGCAGATTTTGGCAAAAGACCCCAGCCTTAGAATTCTGCAATTCTGAAACTTCAAGGGCATGTTCACTTCTGATCTTTTCCAGCCAGATGCTGAGGTAGTGTCCCAAAATGTAAGTCTTTCCTTTAAAAATGACTTTGGTTTTGAAATAGGAAAATTAATGTGGATACAGGTTTTCCATCAAAAAACCTTGCATGACTACTCTTAGATTTTTTCCTCTTTTATTATGTTGGCACAATTTAGATCTAGAAGGTTGAGCAGTGTGCTTCCAGCCTGTGGTTTTTTTCTCAGTAACATTCTAAACACCACCTCTTCCATTAAACAGGTAGTGAAATTTCTGCTGGATTGGATCTTCCATCACAGTAGCCCTAATGGCTTTATCTGGACTCCAGTTAAACTAGTAGGATTTAGATCCCTCTGTATGTGGAACCTCAGCTATGTAGAAAACTCAATAAAAATAGTAATTTAAAGTCCTTCCTCCTTTATTTTAAAATCTGTTCAAAATGCCATAAGCCTGAGTGTAAAATAGAAGATTCACATCTAAGGGCATAATATTAAATAACATTTATGAGCACCAGAGATACATGTAATCATTGTCTGCATCACCAGTGGCAGCGTGGTTAGTTGGCTGGTTTGTTTAATTTTAGAAACAAGCTGTGTAAGGTTAAGGGGGCTTTGCCATATGCATGTGTTCAAAATACTAGAGAATTTTGTGGTTAACATTCTCTTGCTCATTTATTATAAAGGTCAGCTCTTCAAAATTATGCCATATTCTTGGTCCTTTAGATACACTTCTTTTAAAAAGCGTTTTCTAAGTGACGGTGTTGTGTTTTGTTTAGTAAACCAATGTCTAAAAATACGATATTGACACATTATTTCTGTTTTAGAAAATGTGTAAGTGGATAATTTGTTTCTTATTATAATAGTACATCACACCCAGAAATAAACTAATTTTTGTTTTTTCAAACTTATACTCTTGTGCACAGTGATTTTGTTTGTTTGTTTGTTTGTTTTGCATATTCCAGGATTCAGCTGGAAACAGATTTGAAGATAGAAAAAGAGTGGCGGCAGACCTTAGAGGATGATCTTCAAAAGGAAAAGGAAACTGTATCTCATCTGAGAGTAGAGACACAAGAAATAATTAACCTTAAAAAAGTAAATTGTGCAGTAAAACTTGACTAGTAATTTAGAAATTGACTGCAAAGTTAATTGTGGACCTAGACATGGCTTTTTTAAGAATTTCTGCAAGTAGATAAGACAGATTAATGTGTTCTCACAAATAGTTTAAGCAAAAAAATCCCTTTTTGATTCCCCGTTTAGTCTTCAGATCAGAACTCGGTGCTTCGAATAAGAAAAATTAAATCCTTGTTTTCCTTTCTCAGTTGTATTGAAGTCTTCTTATCGTAGGTCAGAAAGTGCTTCGGCTTCTCTCTGACTTGGTATACATGGCTATATAGAGGTGCTGAGCTCTGCAATCAAGGGTTTTGATTTTCTTCCTGGAGAGGACTGTAGAAGCAAAAATGCTTCATCTCTTGGGGTCTGAGAGAGTTTGATCCTGGGTTGTTGCTGTCTGAGTTGGGTTTGGGAATTGTAGTAGAGAGTGTGATGGATTATTCTTTCGCTTGGCTTTCTCAGTAAGATCAGCTTTGGGTAGTAGTGGTTTTCTAGGTGGTAGGCAAATACAATTTTGAGAATAATTGGGTGGTTTTGTTTGGTTTTTGTTTTAAGGAGTTCCTTAAGCTTCAGGAAAAGAACAAGCAACTGAAAAGAATATGTCAAGACCAAGAAGCTGCTCTCCAAGAACTGGCATCCAAGCTGAGCGAGTAATTTCATTATTTGTGATGATGATTACTTTTTTTTTATATAAATGTGAATTAAGAAAATTAATAGGGTGGTGGTCATGTGAATTGGACTGTATAGAACAACATTACCTAGCCAGTTATAAAAAAGAAGTATGTCTAGTTAGGTCAAGTCTGTTTATTTTTGGCTGGTGGACTAGCTGTGAACTCACGGGTAATTATAGTGCTCTGAACAGATAATCCTGGTTTAAAAGGTCCTGGGGCATTAGGAGTTGTTTTGCATTGAAAACGGTTGGCTAGTTTGCATGTTGTGTCACTCCCAAAGAACCCAAGTAGGAGATAACAGCTGTGCTCCAACAGGACAGTGCTTGTCTTTTTGTGAGGATGCACGTGCAGGGATTCCTGTCTTTGAAGAGAGGAGGATTCTGTGTATGACGATTGTAAGCCGGTGTTGCTAAATCTGTAGGGGATGTAAGGGATTAGCTTATCAAAACCCCTTCAGACTATAGTGAGCAGTAAGCTCTGAGCACAGGTCTCAGTTATTCTTATGTGCTGTTAAGGTTTCATTTAAAGACCTCTGTCTCCTAAGTAGTTTTGCCATGACTAGTGTGGACTTCCATGCCCTATGGAATAACGTGGTATAGATACCGAGACTCAGTCAGTTCTGAGCGGGTTGGCTGTGGGGGGGTTAGTTTCTCCATAATGACATAACGTGGTCTTGTGCAAGTCCAGAAGTTTAAATTCTGGTTGTGTAGCAATGCTGTGTGCTGGCTTTAGGTGTTTGTCCAGAGCTATGCTGGTATGCATTGCTTCTATCCCCATAACCCCAGTCAAATTCACAGCCATTCAAAGGACTGTGGGCTCTCTGGAGAGAGCTTGTCTGTGTACAGTGCTTAGTGCAGCAGGGCGTGATGTCAATTGCATCTGCTGGATGCTGCTGCGATACGAAATGCCAGCTAAAAGTTCAGAATACTCTTTTCAATAGTTTTTTCAATACCTACAGCCTTTAAAGTTGTTAGACCGTAACTGATAACATAGAAGTTTGAAATAGCATTGTCTTATTCTTTAGATCAAAGCTGAAAATAGAAGATATAAAAGAAGCGAACAAAGCGTTGCAGGTTAGTAGTATTTGGAGGAAAGAGAAACTTCTTTTTTTTGGACTGTTCCCTTTGAAATATTTTATAAGCATGAGAGGACTTCTCTCCAACAGCAACTGTTAGGAAGAGACTGGTATGACTTCCTCCAGTGGGAGAGAACCACAGACACCTTGTAACCTCATGGGGGAAAAAGATGCTCAGTTGCTTTGGGTTTTTCTTGTTTGATGTACAGCTATGCATTTTGATACTTTTCTTGCAATGCTGCACCCTTCTATATTTTACAAAGGGTATCTGGCACAGAATATGTAGCCAACTGAGCTTAGATTGCATGCTGCTTCTCAGTGATCGATAAATATTTGATCATCCTAGGAATTAACTAAACTCATAGCACCAAAGCTGATAAAATATGATCTGTAACGTTGAGAGGTTTGGAACTTTCTTAAGAGTTATGCAGGGAGCACTTGAGAGCAGAGATTGTGTCTGCACGTGTTCGATCACATGGTATGTCACCTTGCGTGTGGTTTCAGTCCAAGTGAAGGTGTGTGAAATGGTTTTGTTGGGCAGATTCCTGTTTTTATTAATAGGTTTAGACAGAAGGAAATGAGCAGTTCTTGACGCTGTCCTAATTTTTTTGCTTCCCTGCATCCTGGGGACTGTTCCTATGTGATGGGCAGGAAAATAGCTTCAGCTCTGAGACTTGGATACCTTGCTGCTCTTCCCAGCTCAGCCACTGACCAGCTTTCTTACCTCGAGCATGTTCTGTTCGCACCTATTCCTGCTCTGCCTTGTCTCATAAGGTTCTGCAGTGTTTTGTAGCGGATTTATACTGCTTTAGAGTGTCTGTGACATCATACTGGTCTCAGGGCATGAAGCAATTCGGGCAGCAAACGTACTGCTATTGTTTTATCCTGTCCCCTGGAACCCAAAGTTTAACGTCATCAGATACGTATAGTTACGATCACTTTTTCCCCAGGGCCAAGTGTGGTTGAAGGACAAAGAGGCTACACATTGCAAGTTATGCGAAAAGGAATTTTCTCTTTCCAAAAGGAAGGTAAAACTTTAACAAAATTTCTTCCAACTTGTTTACATTTATGCAAAAAACATGAATTATCTTAGAGGGTGCAACATGAAATGTCCACGCTCAGATGAGTGCACAGTTCTTTTTGAGATCTCTTTCTAGTTCTTAGATATGTACGATGCAGCTGGGCCCAAATTTCAAAAGAAACACTGCCTTTTGGTGAAGTGCCCCAAAGGAACGTACCTAAAATTATTCAGCCTATTTTGTGGAATCATCATCTCCAGTGCTTGTCAGCTCTGGCACTGTTAAAATTTGACACATGGAAGTCTTTTTGTGGCATTTGTTATGTGATAGACTAAGAAATTATGAGTTTATTTTCATTTTAAAGTAAAATGTGATGTTAATTTCCATGCTTTATTAATGTGTGCAGGAATTTTAATTTTACCTTTTTATGTTGAATCTCAATTAGCTGCCTGACAGAATCATCCACTCTCTCGAATATCATTACTTACATTATATTTTTATGTAGCAGAGTGTGTTCTTAATCCAGGGATTGAACAAAATCTGCAAAGCGTATATTAAAAAAAAAAAAATACAAAACCAAAAATATATACGGTCCTAGGCAGACCATCTATCCATCTGTGATGCAATCCTAGACAGACCGGGGATTTAGATGAATTACCTTTTGAAAACTGATTCTATGCTCAGACCGAAGAAATGGAAGGAATCACATTTCAGACTGCTCTGTGTATATTGTTTATTGATAACCAATTACCAAGTGTATTTCCGTTAGCAATTTTAAATTGTTTTCCTTTCCCCTCCCCCTTTTCTCCCCATTACTTAGCATCATTGTAGGAACTGTGGTGAGATCTTCTGCAATGCCTGTTCTGACAACGAACTGCCTCTGCCTTCCTCGCCAAAGCCTGTCCGGGTCTGTGATTCCTGCCATGCAATACTTATACAGAGGTGCTCCTCTAATGTGCCGTAAGATTATTTCACAAGATATTTATTACCTTTTGGTATTTAGCTAATCATATGAGAAAAAAATACCAACTAAAGAATGTACAGCACTATTTCCAGAATTTGAGGTAAGCAGTCTAGAGTTGCATTTTCAAGGTGCCATGGAGGAGTTACCTGTCTGCTTCCTGGTGAAACAAATGGAGAGAACGGGACCCAAAGACAGAAGATTCGCGCGTTAAAGATACAGGTGACAATGTTAATCTAACAAATGGCTCAGAAGCTCTTCTGGAGGAAGCCAGGCAGTTTATAGAGGAGACAGTGTTCACATGTATTTGATGAGTATCTCAGTCGTTGTGATGATCTTGAAAGAGATAGTACGCTTACCTGCTTTCACAGGCTAGTCTGCCATGACTCCGACCTGATGCTGCTGCAGAACATGCCTGTGGTACGCTGTTGTGAAGCAAAACTCTGCGGTAGTTAGTTTTAGGTTGTATTTATTAAAAGTTATGCAATTAATGCAGTGCTCCGGTAAGTTACTGCCAAATACCATATTGGTTTACTTCCCCTCAGTTACCAAGATTTGATGCATCCAAGAATATTGCACTGACAACTCTGTAGTGGCAGGTGTAAGGGGTGGTTTTGTCAGACAGGTCGCAAACAGTGCCTCTAGGCACTGGGGGAAGGAAGGAAGGTGTGTTTTGCCAAGTTAGTTTTTAAAATTAACTGTTGATTTGACATACCGTCTTTCCATTAAAAAAAATGCCCTTCACAGAAAGTTTGCCTGGCAGTGTCTGTACCCTGGAACAAATCTCTCTGGGTTGGTTTCCTGTACGTCATGCTGTGAGCGCTGCGCGTGTGGCCACCGTGCAGCTCTTGGCGGCAGATTCACTCTGCTGCTAGAAAGACTAGGGTTCAGTACTGGGGACCACATCCTTTCTCTGCTGCCTCTGTTGGACAGGAAGGTTCTGCCTTATTTTGTCATCATCCTCCTCAAGTTTACAGAGTGTGTTCCTAAACTTCATTTTTTTTTCCAAAGCCCTGTTGAGTATGTCTGGGTCTGACCACTCCTCACACTGATGGGAGCTTCTGCTGGAATGCAAATCCTTACTCCTCCCCTAGGCAGATACAAATACATCCTTTGATAAATTGTCCTCCCTCCCTCACCATGGCACTAGAACCAACCCCCCCAACCCACCCCCCCCTTCCCTTCGGCCGCTTGCGCCATGGGCTCCAGCTGTGGAATCTCCACGCTCTGGTCAGCACTGAGGAGTCGTTGGCCTGGTAGTTCCTTCAGCCATGGCCTTGGAACATTCCCACTGACAGGAGAAGGGAGGCTTTGAAACAGCTATTTTGATCGTTGTTGCACTTTTAGTTTAGCTTTGTCTTTTGAGGGTAGGCACTTAGTTGATGATACACTAAAAGCTAGTACTGCTGTTCTTTTGAACACCTCAGTGTAGTTGCTTATGTAGCCTTTGTAAAGAAAAATGTTTTTAAAATTACCTAATGTAACTTCTTGTAAAATACAAACCAAATACTTGTAAATCTGTAAATACCTTTTGGAAAAAATAAATTTAATTGATCTGCAACTTAACTATGGGAATAATGTTACTTTATTTAAATATTTAAAGTATTTTGTGTATTTTATTATGACTTGTTCCAAGTTGCTTGGAAGGTCTTTGCATGTGTTGGGGAGCAGGGGGCTTGGTTTGGAACACACTATCACTGATCCTGTATCCATGCCTTTGTATAAAACCCTCCTCTTCGACAGTCTAAATCTGCCCTAAATCACCCTCACACTGAGTCCGGGGAGAGCTGCGGGGTACCTGTCCCATTCTTCAAAAGAATTGGCGGCTGCTCACACAGTATTGGAGCAGCTTGGGTTACGTTCTTGCTGGGATACGACTCCTGATGGGGGCAGAGAAAAATACGCTGTTCCTGCCACTCCCCACAGCCATCGCAGGCGTTTCACTGCCCTGCGTGCACCTCGTCCTCCCCAGGCAAAGGGAGAAGAACCCCGCTGGACCCTGGCACTCAGCACACAGCCGCTTGCGCCAGCCATGCTCCCTTGACAAACGAGCGCTTCAGCTCCTGGTGCTCTGCACAGCAAAGACTAAAATGTGACTTCGCATACAGGGATTAAATCCGAAATGCCCTTGCTGACCAGGCAACAGTTTTTCATAGCTTTTCTTCTCAACGCTTCCTCTGCAATTTGAATGCTGCTCAAGTGACTTGAAAGGTTCAAAGCTGAGTGCTGCTCCTGTTCCAGGTGCAGCGTCGCTGGGGGAGTGGTGGGACAGTGTGAAGGGATCCACCCCCACTCAGATTTAAGGTGTGCTTTCTGCAGATGGCTTGGCTACACAGAATTGCTGGCAGCAGTGCTCCAGCTGGCTCTCAAAGGCAAGTCTCAAACAGGTGCTGGCACTCCTGCTTATAAAAGGAACACCAAGTGCACCTGCCTGAGGAAACGCACACAGCTGACAGTATTTTAGACAGCTGCTCTGCCAATGGAAAAAACGTACTTCCAGCAAGTGTGGTGTCCTCCACCTCACTGCTTTTTTTCCTGCAACTGGATTAACTCTTGTCCTGACCTTTGCCACCTCAGTTTTACAACACACACACAAGCTTTTTCAGTAACAGACCAAGAACCCACTGCTTTTTAAGAGCACCAAGTAAAATGACTGGTCTTACAGCCATGAGCCACCTTCCCTCCCCTTCCTAGCCAAAAACCTTCCAGCCCTGGGAAAGCTTCCCCTGCCAGTTACCCTTTCAGCTATTACTTCCACCCACTTTGACACAAGAACACACTCTCTAGTGAAATAAACTCCATTCTCCTCTCTCCCACAGTAAGACATTTATTACATACATAACACAGTACTAGCAAAACAGGTGACAGACTTTCAATACCCAAGATCACAGTTGACATTTTAAGGGAGGCATTGAGGACAAAGCAGTTAATTTGGGAGATCACACTGGCTCAGAAGAATAAATACCTTTTTTCATTACACAGCAGGTATGGTGTCTTCAAACAATAGCTTCTTACATATCTTACATGTCACAAATGCACAAAGTTTTATCACCGTGTTTGGGTTGTGTGTTATTTAACAAATATTGGGCTTAGTTTTTCTTTTAGAGATACTTTGCTTCTAATGAGCTCATCCGTATGACAATTTGTCAAGTTTTGAACACAAGACAAATCAGCTCTGCGCAGCCAAAAAAAAAAACAAACCCGAATCATGTTTAAATACAACAATTTCATGAAAGAAAAAAAGTCTACTTGCTTCCAAATTACTCCGCTCTTTCCAAAAGCCGCGTTTGTGAAAAAAAATACTAAGTAGATAGCTTCAACTGAACTAGTACGTGACCTGTTTCATGTTGCCTAAGAGCTGTGCTAGTGCTCTAGTCTGCTTCGCAAGTTCACCACGTGAAATGCAGTATTCGAGTTCTACAGCAAAGCATGGAAATTAACTGAAGGTCATTACTTGGTTTTGTGGAGGCACAAAACTTGGGCACTGCTCGTTTGTGCAGCTGTGTGCATTGGACAGCGATGGCAGAGTCTGGTAGCACAAGAAGAAAGCTGGAACGATGACTTTTAGCCTCCACAGCTTTACGCTGTGTTGAAATTATTATATACAACTTATCAAAAAAGTTTAGGAAAGATTGTTACCAAATAAACTAATCTATTCGTCTACCTTCTTCCCCTTAAACAAGTGAATTTTCCGAACTCATTCACTACACCAAGATTACATAGAACTGAATCAGTGTTCATAGGAGCTACAGTACAACCACCTTTATTGAACCATAGTACAACACCTTAAACCGACTGTAGTCTTGAATATGTAATACATCCTTAGGAGTAACTAGTATAAAAAGTATCAACATCAGTGGTTTGAATATAAAAATTTATTTAAAGTCAAGAGTATGCAACAAATAAAACCTACAGAAAACAGATTTTCCCATCACAATCTGTTGCTTACCAAATAATATTGTGAAAACACATTCCTTCAGTCATTATAAAGTTCTTAAAATACAAAAGAAATTAAATTTTGTAAGAAAGTCTAGTAGACCAGAGACTGTTTCTTCCAGGATGTTTTGCAGAAGCAAGGCTCTATCCTTCAATACATCCCACGCCATCCTCCTCCACCCATACTGCCTTGCCCATAGTATCCTCCACTATTTCCACTGCCACGACCTGCAAACAATTGACACAAGGTCACGCATACATACCTTAAAAAGAGAAAAAATGTGATGGGTAGTACAGAACAGTTGGTTGACGACTTAACTCATACTATAATAACTACTTCAGCACTATTTTTCTAAACAAGCATTTGCTGCAGTAGCAAAATGCGTAAAACCCCAAGCTTGAACTGAACCGCTACCCTCCTTCCCTTTCTCCCCACGCACAAAGCCACCACCCGCCAGAAGACGGATGTAGCAACATCGTCATGAACTACAATTAAAACAGAACTTTTACTTACTGTATCCTCCCAAGCCATCAGGAGTTCCATATCCGCCACTGTAATTGCTACCCATTCCCATTCTACCAACAGAGCCGTAACCTTGATCTGGAAAGCATAAAGCGTATCGTTAGAAGCTCGGACTCAGACTTGGCAAAATGTCAGATGAGTCTGGACCTGATGCGTACCCATTCCATCTCTGCCGTAGCCTCCCATTCCAGAACCACCTCCAGCAGTTGAATTCAGGAATAGTTCAATGTATCGATGCTCTGTAGGTAACAAAAAAGCTTTACTTTGTATTTTATTTCAGAAACCAGAAGCAGAGATACAAAAGCTAGAAAAAACCCCACTTTACAAATAATACAAGTCCACTAAAAGCAAGCTTGAAACAGATAAACGGTAAAGGTCTTATGACAGATATATTTACTGCACAGCAACTTCGGTTAATTACGGTTTAAACTTTCGTAACCCAGTTTACCCTTATATACCCTGCTAACGCCTGGTCAGCGCTTGCCCAGAGCAGCTGTGACTGCCCCTCCCTGGAAGTGTTCAAGGCCAGGCTGGACGGGGCTCTGAGCAGCCTGGTCTACATGATCTACAGGGTCCCTTCCAACCCAAAACAATCTATGGTTCCATGAAAGCTTAAAGTGAACACAACACTCACGCATGTGGTTTTTATCCTTAGACATGGCAGCTACTGCATCCTCATGTGTTACAAATTCCACATCTGCCTCTCCTGTAGCTCTTCCATCTGCCCCAATATCAATGTGAACTCTTATAGGATTCAATGGTGAGAAAAACTAAGGGTAAGACAACAACAAAAACCTCGCATTAATGCAGAATTCCAGCCAGGTACATGTTTTTCCCCCATCCCAGAGGTTAGTGGAGCACTGCATTAATTTCATCTCATCCCACCACATAAATGTAATTACTAATTGCCAAAGTATTACTTCGTGATAGTGGACCTTCAACATTAGATGAATGTACACTTACAATCTATTATTATTACAGAACTCAAAGAGCTCCAGCTACAGAGCTTGAGGAGCTTTCCCTCAATGCAAAGATACAAACAAAAATTCCTGCCCACACACACTGCTCTAAGCAACAAGTTCTCATATGAAGCCATCCTGGAAATGGAAAATAATTACTTCATTTTTGAAGAAGCAGAGCCAAACAAATTTCTCAAGGCAGGGACGTATTTATGGAATTCAAAAAAAGCTGACTGTCTCTCGGACTTCTCTTCCTTGCTACAGAACTCAAACCACCGCAGTGGTATTTCTGACCATCCATCCCCTTTTCACCAGGCAGCAGATGCAAACGAACCTTTGGTACACTACTGAAGTACTACTTCATCAGCTCGCAGCAACACGCTCCAAATCAAAGCCTGAACTCTGGCCCTTGTTCCCCAGATTCTTTAGACTACAGGGAACAATAAAACTGATAGAAGAAAACATAGCTCAATCAAAACAAAAAGGAAAATAAGCATAAGCTTGACAATGGAGTTCTGCATGTATAATACACAGATGCAACTAATGAAGATGGAGCCCCCCTGTAGAGAGGCTGTTTAAACCAGGCCTTACAACCCAGGAAAACTCCCTGTAAAGAAGACATCTATGCTGACACACAAATATATTCCCAAAGTCCTGCAGATGTGTTTTTATCTGCCACCCTGATCTCTTATGAGTAAAGGCATACCACCCCCTCCAACTGAACACAGCTCCTTACAATGTTACCCACTCTGTCCCTCATAAAACAACTCGCAGATCAACAAGCAAATCTACAAACCACAATCAAAGTTTCACATCTACTACCGCTCTTCTACAAAATTGTAAGTCTTCAGTCAAGCTTAAATAAACTTCTGGAAGCCTTAAAACAAGGATACTGATTGCAACAACCATTCTCTCTCCAATACACCTTTTACAGAAATGTAAACACAGAGAGTATAGATATTAACGTTAAATCTAGTTTGGCCGACTTCTTCAGTAATCTTACCTTAGACATTATCTTTATTAAAGCTCATCTACGACTAAGTCGTGGCTTTGGTTAGCAGATGTATTAGAGCTATCAATTACTTGTTTGAGAACTTTAACCAAATTTGGAATAGGAAAGACAAGAGCATGCAAACTCTTGGCATCAGAAAGCCCTTTTCCCCGTTGTACTTACATTAGCAATATCATTTTCTGTTGCTCGAAAAGGCAGTCCTCTCATGTGAACAAAATGACCGCCACCGTGGAAACCTGACCCTGCATCTCCAGCTCCACCATAGCCATGACCTCCCATGCCTATTAACAAACCCAGAACAAAACAAAACCACACACCTGTAAGATCATCATGAAAAGCCAGAAAAGTCATTATCGCTGTTCTTCTGAAAGCACTCACTTTATGCCATTGAATGCAAGATGTTTACACTTCCCATCATCTCAAACACTCACCCAGAAGACATCCTAAGCAACATATTTACATTTTCCTGTGACTCCTCTATTCCCCCCTTTTTTAAACAACCTTCATTCTTTACAAACTGATTTAATGAAGAAATCAATTATTTCTGTCTGGGAAATACTATTTCTTACAACTCAAATAATATAAAATCTTTCTAAACCAATCATTAAAAAAATTTTTTTTTACCTCTTCCATCTCTCATTCTGTCATCATAGCCATCGTTTCCATAGCCATAGTTATTATAGCCACCATAATCATCAAAGCCACCATATCCTGTGCAACGGCAAGACAGAAAGGAATATTGCATTATTACTGAAAATTAACCAAACAATGCACAAGAGTCAGTTTTTCAGTCTCTGGGCACCTACAAGTTTGCAAACGGCCACTACAGTCTGTTAAACCTGTACTTGTGAACAGAGTGTAAATGTAACACTCCTTTTATATAGTAAAAAGACTGAAACATGCAAGTGAGAGATCAAATTCTGCTCAAAATACAGTTTACTTATTACTTCCATTAACATTAAATACTAAACCACATTTTTTGATACACTTTAAGCAAAAATTTTTGAGAAGTGTGTCCAACCTAAGTGGTACTGCAGCTACTGCCATTTCTTTATTTCTTGACAAATATGTCAGAAACATGAAACTGACAACAGAACCTCCATTCATTAGATAAACATACCACCGTCATATCCACCACCTCCTCGACGCATTCTGTCATACATACTTCCACGCCCAGCTCCATAATAACCCCCTCTTCCTCCTAATGGTCTATCATATGGTCCAGGTCTTTGTTGTCCCATCATTCTTCTTGGCATGTCACAGAATCCTCTGATTTCGCTCTTACTACTTTTGAAGATTTCAATATATCTAACAAAAGAGGATTTTCAAGGTACTAATAAGAACACACGCATAAGCTGTCTGAATAGTACAAAAGGCCATACTACATTTTCTATAACTAAACATACAATCCAATAGAAGTGACTAGAGATACCATACAACTTAAGTTTCTCCTCAAAACTGTAAGAATCTTAAGTGTATAAAAAACCAAAACACTTTGGCAAAAAATTACTATGTAAAAATTCTAGCTGTATAAATTAAGCACAAAACATGTCTTTCCAGTATGAGAAACATACTGTTGAAAAACAATGTTTAGCTATAGTAGCATTTATCACAAATTACCCTACACAACAACTATTGAAACAGTTTTCCGAGTTTAGCAAACTACCCAGAGCAATACTGTCTCCCCCACCCCCCAGATCTACTGTATTTCCCAAGTTAACTTAGGATCAGTTATAAAAATTCTTAAAAACACCCAGTTCCATATAATGGTCCCCAACCCCCCCAAAAACATTACTGACCCACAACCCCCAAAAATAAAGATTTAACGCCATCCCAAACTCTCCATCCCCACCTGTGCCCTATTCTTTCCTTGTGTTTCCCCAGAGCATTTTCTGCTATCTCCTTTGAAGCAAACTGCACGAAGGCCTCCCCTGTGCTTCTCCCCTGGTAGTCCAGCGTCAATGTTATCCCATTTGGCACGATTTCCAACCCTTTAACCCAAGGACAAATAACCCCATCAAGGGGAACAGTGTTAAAGGCTGAAACATTCCCATCTGTAGCAAATACTTAAAGCATATCTAAACAACAACAACAAAAAAGAAAACCACCTTGTTTCCCCCATCACCCAACCATACAAGCGAATGATCTTTCATTAAACATTTATGGATTTAGCCATACTTCTTTTCTGTTTAAACTTTACAAAAAATACAACCACCTAAGTTACATGAAAAAAATATAGCTACCAATCAAGCAATTTAACTGATCCAAATGCTAACATTCAGGTTATCCCAATATGCATAACACGTTTACCACCTCAACAGAATTAGATACATACTGTGTTTTACTACATCTACGGTTATTTGTACTTCATTTACAGGGCATAATTCTTACTTAAGGTAATCTAATTTAACACATTCCCTCCCATCCACCCCAGTAATAGCTATTACAAACGAGAGTGTGCAAAACATTGTTTAAAAGACACAAGAAAACTCAGTCAATATACTTTGTCTATACTACAGGTACCTTGGAAAAACTGAACAATTTCTTCTTTGCTGCAACCAAATGGCAGGCCTCGAAGTCGTACCACTGTTCCATCATTAGTTGTATCATTTGGCCCGTTATGTTTTCCAGTCCAGTCCATCTTTTATTTAAATCAAACCCTACAAAAAGAAAAAAAAAAAAAAAAGGAAAAACTTTGAGACTCCATATACGCCCAAGTCTCTCCCCTCAGAAGAAACCTGGTAGTTTTTCTTCAGGCAGCTAGTATTACGGTTAACGAGCTTTATTTCTCTTACGTATTTAAAACTGTACTTTATCAGGTCTACAGACGCAGATATCTAAAGCCACCCCAAAGCCCAATAAGGAATACAGTGTGTAGGGAGCACAGCACGTGGACAGACATAGCACATAAAGCTCGTTATTTACTCAGCGCACATTGAACACCCGCCCTATAAGATTTTGTGGGGATTTTCTTCATTTTTGTCGCTTTTTTTTTTTAAAAAAGCACGACAGTTGAAGAAGGGGTAGGAACCACGCAACGGTTCCTGCGTGGAAACGCAAGGCCTTCCTTTGTCTGCAAACAAAGCGCCAAGGGCCGCGCTCCCCGTTGTTTTAAGTCTAGCTTCCCCCCGCCGGAAACACCGGCGAGCCATTACCTCCAGTTACAAGGGCCCGGGAGGCGCCAGGATCACCTTGGGGGGCAGCGTCCCGAGCCCCCTGCACCGAGACCTCGACGGGGGCGGCCAGACCTGCGCGGCGGCAGGTGCGGGCCCACCGCCGTCGGACGGTGTGTGAGGGGGGTACCGAGGGCGGGGAGCGGGACCCCCGCCGCCCTCTCCCGTCCTTCCGACCCGCGGCGCCATTTGCCGCCGACACCGCGGCCCTGACCCGCCGCTCGCTCCCCGGCGCCATTTACCGCGCCTCCCCAGGGCCGCTCCCCTCCCGCCTGCCCCGCTCCCGCCCGGCTCTCTGCCGCGCCCCGCTGCCACCTCTCTGCCTCGGAGGAGCTGCCCGGTCTCCGCCCGCGCAACCTCAGCCCCCCGGGAGCCCCTCGCCGCCGCTCTCCGGGGGCCGCCGCCGCCCTCGGCTCCAGCACTCAAAATGGCGGCCACGCTCGAGAACGAGGCTCCGCGGAGAGGCGCCGCACCGCCCCCTCCCCCCC
>Ga0065711_1039609_pt1 | contig 17655 bp, 6 predicted proteins | sample Hoacrofraction12_FD_59098 | JGI IMG/M metagenome (GOLD analysis project Ga0065711, IMG submission 59098) | Hoatzin crop microbial communities from Cojedes, Venezuela - Epithelial fraction 12 v2 (version 2) | ecosystem: Host-associated > Birds > Digestive system > Esophagus > Crop | place...
TTCTTCCTCATGTTCAGACGGAACTTCCTGTGCTTCAGTTTGTGCCCATTGCCCCTTGTCCTGTCACTGGGCACCACTGAAAAGAGTCTGGCCCCATCCTCCTGACACCCACCCTTCAGATATTTATAGGAAGGAGATCCAGGCTTCGTGGGACCAAGGGAGGCCTGGGACGGTGTGTGCCGCATGGAGGGAGGATTGGCCTCCCCACGGGGCGTGTGCAGCTGGTGTCACTGTCACAAAGCTTGGTGTCCCTGCTGGGGCCGTGGCTTCCCGTGTTGGTGGCGAAGCGCTCCCCGCACAGCAAGCTGTCCTCTGGGGCTTCGGTGCCCCATACCAGGCACACCGTGCAGTTCACACTCGAGTCGTTCTGGTAGCCGCAAAATGCTTTTTAACTCTGGTCGTGAAGGGTGCTCTCAGGCTCTCTGCTCTCAACAGAACCTACTCAAGTTATTGCTGTGCTTCACAGCTGGAGTAACTCTTGGTCTCTCCACATTTTTCCTCGTCCAAGTAGGAGTATACCCTCATAAAAAGCTGTAAAAATATGCCTCCGGTTTTACAAGTAGGAAGCAATTTGCTAACACAGATTTTTCCAAATACTGATGGCTGTCTGATAAATACACAACTTTTCAGCATTAAAATGGTAGAAGCAATACCACTTTGTGATAGGTCAGAAGATTTAAGACTGTGTGCAGCATCTGCTTATTAGATTACTTTGCTTTTTTTGCATAACTTTTACTTTCTTTGTCAGCAAATAGTGTTCCAAAGCCAATAGCCCTGTTTAAATTACGATATTTAGGAATGTTTGTATATCTTGCACAGCATATGGAGGGAGGATCCTTCAGGATTTCCTGGGGGAAAGTTTATACAGTTGAAAAAGGAAGTTTGTGTGTACCCATCTAATCCTTTTATACTAATTTTCTCCATTGTTTCCTAAACTTCATTTATTGTGTTTTCTGAAAAAAAGAGAGTGTTCTCAAAATATTGGCTTGTTGCATGTGATTGCTATGTTGTGGTAATGTGTAATGTTTCCAAGATCAGTATTTATGCATCTTACTGGTTAAATTTGTTGTTAATCTGTTTTATTTTTCCTGTTTAGTTGAAATTTGATAGTGGAGTATTACTGCTTAGCACACACAGACTAATCTGGAGGGATCAGAAGAATCATGTAAGTCCCACTTTTGTCTCCTTTATGTCATTCAACTGTGAATTCCATAATAAACAACAGGTAGCTTGCAATGAAAAGACTACACACAGAGAGATTTTTTCTTTCCTTTGTGTGTGTTTTGTCTTACAGGTTTAGTCCATTTTTTCACTCACAGTGGAAAGAAAGTTTTGTTTAAGGAATGTTCTCTCACCCAATTCTGTCTCAATAAAATGATCGTGCAGAGATGAGGAGAGATGTGGATGAATCATATAAATTTTCCTTTTCTATGGCACAAAAATAGAGGAGAAAGGACACTGGTATCATGCACTAAAAACTCTTGGTTTTGAGACTGAAGTTGAATGTGTCGGGCAAATCATAGTGCAAACTCCTTTCCCACGCTTCTTGTCTAGCAAGACCTTTTTTTCCTCATTGTATTTTCAAGTCCAAGTTTCACCTGTCAAGTGAAGTCTTCTGCTCCCACCATGTAGTCCCAGACCATGATTTGATACTAGGATGTGTTTGGTGGCAGTATTATTTTGTACAGGTCTTACCCTCCCAACTGGCTGTTCCTGCGCTGAACCATCTCTTCAATAAGCCAGAACATTTGGCTGTACTGCTATGGAAAATTAACTCCAAGGTTAAGTGGCAGTGGCAGAACTACAGTGTAATACTGCTGCTGAATGCTTTGTATCATCAAGCTGCAGCCTGAGATTGCAGGCTAGAAATGGGTGAGAAAGACTACAAACACATAGAAAGCTCTAAGCGTGCACCACCCACCTTGCCACTGCAATTGAAGAAGTCCTCCGCAGAACCAGGTCGGATTAGGCTTGCTTTGGGCACAGTCGTTTAGAAACGTAGCCCTGGAAGCCAAAGTTTAGACAGAGCATGTTCAGATGACAGCTTTTCAAAGACGAATTGTATTCCACTGGACTAGTTTTGTGCAAGGATAGCTGAAGCACCTCTCACACCAAAAGGCCGTTCCCTACCAAATCTCACATCCTTGCTCCAAAGCAGGGAGCTACTAAGAGCCTTTTGAAGGGAAGGTCACCAAGGGTGTTCTGAATTTGGCAAAGCAGTATATTTTTTCTTCAGAGATTGTTTCCAGGAACAGCAGAACTATATTTGGTACAGATTTTTCAAAATGTTTTGAGAACTGATCCCCAGGGTGGGGTTACTGTTAAACAAGTCAGGGGTTGATTGTCCAGACCATGAGCTATTCTGTATAAATGAACTTTCTTTTGGTACAGTCAGCGTGTGATAATTTATCTGTGCTAAACTGTCTGTGTTAATCACTTCTTATTTCTACATCAGCATCTGTTTTTGAGAGGTGAGCGTGTACTGCAACATGCACTGCTTCTAATCTTCTCGCCTGGACTTTTTGCTTGCTTGGAGTAACATTAAGCATTATGGCTTCAGCCGGTCTTACAACTGTCTATATCCCTATTCGCTCCTTCCCAGCAAAAGAATGACGTTTGTCTCTTCTCCCCCCCTGCTCCTAGGCCACATGGTTTCTTGTACTCTTCCAAGATCACTGAATTTGCTAAATAACCAGAGAAGAACTGCAGAGAGTTAGAAAAATTTAACTCTGCAAAGATTCTGACAAGCTCCAGGCTTGATTAATAGAAGGGGCTGAAACGTATGGTCAGGAGTTTGACAAAAATTACCCAGTTCAGATCAGGGGGATGTAAATAACTCTGTTAGTGTTGTAAATAAAGCTGATTCTTTTTCGAGCTCTTAGGAGTGAAACATGGGGAGCACAGTGCCCTTTTATTTTCGTGGTGAGTTGTTGGCTAAGCTCAGCTGTGATAGAACATCAGCCTTAGAAACCTGAGGTAGCTTGCTCAGAATAAACTTGTGGAGAGAGTCCCCTTTTATTGTGGCAGCAAACTTTAGTAATAAATGGGTCATTTGTCCTTAGGTTAACATAGCAAACCTTTTTACCAAAACAAACAGCTGTGTTTTACAGCTGCTGTTGTTACATACTGTCTGCAGTTGAACAGTGTAGAAAATACTGTGATTTCCAAAGGAAAAAAAAATGTAATTCTTTTAATTTTGTTATGTAGCCAGATTTTTAAATCATAAAATCATGCATAATGTGAGCGTGAGACATTAGAAAAAATATCCAGATAAACTCACAGCATTTTTAACGCATCTCTCTTTTTGTATCCCTTCCTCTTGCTTCTCTCACCAAGAAGGGGTGATTCTAAGTCCTTGTGCTTACAAGAAGTTCATAACTTTCTAGCTGTGAACTAAATGAGTCAATCATTTTGACAGTGTACATACTATGTATAGTTGTCATTTTCAAAACCTTTTTTCAACACAAGTATCATTTTGCCTGTATTTAAAGCATCCAGAGCTATGTGGGCGTTTTACAAACAGTAGCTGTTCTGTGTAACGGCCGCAGAATCTGGAGCTGTAGAAAAATCTAGATAGCTTGTATTACGAGTTTTTACAACAGGAAGTACAACCCATGTTTTTTCCCAACAAGAGATTTGCTCATTAGTTGTAGTTCCTGCATGTATACTTTTCTGATCTCCAGTTTAATAAGTATTTACTTATTCCATGCAAAGACAAAGAATTTTGGTAGAAGGGATTGAGAGGGCCCTGTCACAGTGCTCGTTGTAACCCGGTGTTAGGCACACCCTCATGGCAGATGGAAGAGAGAGGTTCAAAGAGGGAGCGCAACCTGTGTTTCCTGTATTCTGGGTGACTGACAATCACCAAGCTATTGTGTGGAAGAGGATGTTCACCAAAGGATATTCACCAAAACAAGACCAGGCACGTAATTAGATGCTTTGTTTCGCTCCCTTGAGCAATTTCTGTCTCAAACGCATAGAGAAAGATTTTATCCTGGATAGGTTAGTCTCCCACAGATGGATACAGTCTGGTTTCTTCTTCTGCTTTGTTTTGTTTAAAGCACAGTCCAATAAATCTGTGTTGAGATGCATTAACTGCTGAATTAAGTATTTTGGTGTGGGATAGATGGAGAAATCCCCATTCCAGTCACGGATCAGTCTAGTTTTTTAGATATTTAACACCTAAAAGATTGGTGCTGCTGCTTTTGGCTTTTGTTTGAGCTCCCAAAGTAACATCAATGCAAAAATGTCAAGAACCTATGAGCATTGTGCACCTACAGGGAGTGTGGAAAATTTACTGTTTAAATTTTGAACTTGGATACTAAAGATTTGTTAAATTCCCAAGTCCCTCTATGAATCTAGCTTGAGGTGTCTAAAGTTGACACACTGACAATTCAGTTTGCTTTTTTGATTATCTAGAACTTGGTTTCAACTTTATATTAAGTTTTTTACTTACACTTCTCTTTAATAGATCATTTCTATTGTTACCATCGTATTTCACGTGGAGTGCCTCAGGCGGCACCGGCAGAAACCGTACTGTTTGTGAAATGTGGAAAGAGACCACTTGGTTTTAGAGAATGAATAGTCAGGGTAGGGCTTAAATTTCACTTGTGTTTGCGTTGATTATTCCAGGAGTGCTGCATTGCTGTACCTCTGTCTCAGATTGTCTTTATTGAAGAGCAAGCAGCTGGGATAGGAAAAAGGTAAGGTGATCGTCATTGTCTTTTTCAGATTAATAGTTTGCACACACATGTTATGTGAGGTACCCAAGGTTAGATATTAATTCCTGGTAGGTTCCATTTGCAGTCTGAGTTTCCAGATTGACAGCCTCAAGGATCTGCTTTCCTCACTTGAGATCAAGTGTGTAAGAGAGTGGTGACGAAGTAGTGTTTGATGTGATTTGCTAAATAGCTGTCTTGTAATCACTAAACAAGATGTGTTCTAGCCTGCCATTTTCATTTGATTAGTCATAAATGACAACAGTGATTTTGCTGGATCTAAATTTGGAAGCTGATTTTAGTCTTTTGTGCCACAGAATTGATTGGGGATAGAAACTGCCAGATCCCATATTACATAACTTTTCATGACCATATAATTGATTTGGAGTGTAGAAATGCTAATGATGGTTAGAAGGAACTCAAGTGTTTCCACTCACTTGAATAACTAATTCAGTGTGGTATGTGTATAAAGAAGTTTCGTGAGAAAAAGATAAAAATATATTAACTGGAGAAATATATATGTAGTTGACACCTGCTTGCAGCCTACAGTCAGATGGGTAAGGTGATATGCTGGGGGTACCCAGAAGAAATCAGGTAATTCACTGATGCTGGAGAAGCCAAGTAAATAAAGACCCATGAAAATAAGTATTAGTAAAATGAAATGGGAATGGTGGACTTGCAGTCGTGCTGTGATAGCAGTCTGTTATGTTCCTAAAATAATGCTATTTTAGGGTTTGTTTTGGTGGTAGGTGTCATTTTAGACTGTTATTTTCCATGCATGTTACCTTTAAATGTTGGTTTTGGACAAATTCACATACAGTGTTTGCAAGTGACATATACAAGTGGGATAGATTAAACAGAATATTGAGACCTTTTGTTTTCCTGTGACAAAGATAGTGTATTTTGGCAGTAGTTATTGCAAGTCAAAAGCCAAATCAGATGACTAGTTGATGATTAGTTTTTATCTTTACTAAAAGATTTTTCAGAAATCATTCCTTGAAATGTTATAATTTGTTATGTTTGTTTCTTAGGAATTGATGGTGGGTACATTTTAAATTTGTGAGGTGTTGCTGTTCTAGAGGCTGTAATAGTTTTTATGGAAGATCTGTAATACTGAGTCAAAATACTTAGCTGTTGATGCTCAAATGCAAAGCATTACTTGATGTACTTTGGCTCTCATGTGAGATCCAGTTAATACGGGTTTTGATTAAATGGTGAACTTTGATTACAGAAAAAAAATGTTTAGATATTACAGAAAGCTGCCTCTTCCTTTTAACTTTTTCTTAGTGCCAAAATAGTAGTTCATCTTCATCCTGCTTCTTCAAACAAAGAGCCTGGTCCGTTCCAAAGCAGCAAATATTCCTATATCAAAATTTCTTTCAAAGAACATGGGCAGATTGAGGTAAGTTTTGTACCATGCACACCCAGCACATGTCTGTGGACATGGCTTTCGCCTCTTGCTGTGTTAGTGATAATTTTCCATGATCTTTCCATGTTTACTTTTGAGGTGGAGCTTTTTCAATACATCCTTTTTGAGGACAAGCGCTATGGGCCTTCAGGGTTCTATACTTTGGTTAAATAATGCAGAGTTCCAAAAATGTAAGGAGGCATTATTAGGCTTTGTCCTTATTTTAGTAGTTTTAATATGGTCTTATACATGCTTTTTTAATCCTTTAAATTGAACACAGGATTTTCCAAAATGACATCTCAGAAATCTGTTAGGTGCTTAACAGAGTAAAAGATGTTTCTTTGTAGCTAACCCTCTGCTGAACAAGAATCATGCAACTTATTCCTAATCGTCTCTCTCATTTTATTGCTGAATACTTTTTGTTGCCTCAGAGCTTTGTTTCATTTTATGTTGTGTTTTTTTAATCTACACCAAATCACAAAGGCTTTGAGCATTCTAAAAAATGTAAATATATTGTTAATGGAAGGCTTATTCTAAAAAACAAAAAATTGTACTCTAATAAAGAAATTTAACGGTATAAGATCCTCACTTGAGGAGACTGAGAACTTTAACTTTGAAAAATGAAAAAGCCATACCTGTGCACTGCAGAAAATCAGATTTTCAACTTGAATTAGTTATAAATATCTTATAAATCCATGTGCTCGATCAGACTCACTTTAATTTTGTTGCGAGCAGTTTTTGGCTTAAGACGAGTGTGGATTTATGCCTAGTTATAATTGTGTAGGTGTTTTGCCTAATCGTAACCTTATTTATTTTAACATTAATGTTCATGTCTGAGAATCAAACTTACTGTGCTTACTGGTTACCCAGTGTATCAGTTACACTCCAGGTCTTTTCTTTATGTCTTCAGAATGCTTTCCTGTGATCTTTGAAGAAGCATAAGAATGGAATAGATTCTCTTTCTGGATTTTGGTCTTTGGGGTATACTTACTGATAACTAACTAATGCTAACTTCTGGTATTAGCAGTAAACAGATAAGTGTAATTGATCTGTGCAGCCTGCTGTAGGTGACGCTGCTTCGGCAGGAGGGTTGGACTAGATGACCAACAGAGGTCCCTTCCAACCCCTACTATTCTGTGATTCTGTGATCTCTGTGATTATACTATTGAATTAACAGATCAGTAGTAACTGATCAACTTTCCTTCTTTTTAAAAGCATGCCTTTGAGCAAACCTTGACATTTTTAACTTTAGCATGTTTCAGAACATTTTGAGTATCTGAAAAAAACATTTTGCAATAGAAGTACTCATGCCAGATTAACTAGTAACTACATGACTCCTCCTCTAATGTGTGTATTTTTGAAGACTGGACATTAAGAATTTCCAGGTAATGAATGTTCTACTGTGGATGTGTAGGTGTTAACCGTGTTTTATTTTGTAGTGAAGTTTGTTTCATCTACCACCAAGATGCTAAAAACATCCAGAGGTACTCTGCACAGTCCATGAAACATCTGTTGTCACTCTTTAATGTTTGCAGTTCTATAGACGATTGTCAGAAGAAATCACACAAAGGAGATGGGAGAACATGCCTACTGGTCAGACCATTCAAGTTAACAAGGATCCTAAGGTATGTGCAGAGCTTCTGCCATCCTTCTGTATGTCACATGTCACTTTGTTTAGCTTAAGTGCAGAATCTGTATGTAATCTCTTGTTCCAATTCTTGCTGCCCCCATATGCTGTGTCTGGCATGCCGCTCTGACCAGCAGTGCGGGCATGTGTAGTTCAGCTTTACTTCGTTCATGATTCCGTGATTTTTTCACTGGCGTAAGTTAGTCACTCCGTTCCAGTTTTCACCTGGTAGAGAACACTGTGGCCTCTCTTCCTTGAGTGTTTTTAGATTTGAATAGTTGTTAATGAGCTCCACTTTTTTTAATGGAGTCAGACACACACACATATATATAAATATGCAAATATTTTTTGTACATAGAAGCATTTGCATATAACTTTAGTCAGCGCGAGAGATCTAATGAAGCTGAAGGATTTTTGGTCTTAATTGTGATGTCTGGCTTTTTTTTTTCATTTTGTGGCTGGAAGTCAAATGTGTAACTTTTATATAACTGTTTGGAACCTATATGTGTTTGATTTAAATGGGTGTTCTACATGGACAGTTCTTATGGAGAATTTTTTTGTCATGCGTTGGATTGCTGCCTTTGTCTGCATACTTCTGGGTTACAAACTCTGATAAACAGATGTTGTTTCTATATGTGAATACATTTAATATATAAACTTATTGAACATATAGTAGTATGAATGAAATAGGAGGATGTAAACATTGTTCAGTGTCAACTCATATATGTCTTCTTTTGTAAACATAGAACCTATAAACGTAGTTGCATTCGATGAACTACTGAGGAAGCCTGTACCATGTGTCAGGAATCACTTAATGAAAATGCCTCACCTCTGCTCTTATTCTTAAGTCATAGTAAATCGTTAGCACCAGCGCTAAGCTTTGCAGCCAGAGATTTGAGAGCTGGCACCACTGTCGCCTGGGTACCAGCCTTTCTAAAACACTTTTGGCATCAAACGAAAGATTTGCTGTCACCTCCATACTGTTAGTTTTCAGCAAGGTAAAGTAGACTGCACTTAGCACTGTGTTTCTGTGGCTGTGTTTCTTCAGGCTAGATTTCTTGAGGTAATCGCATTTAGATACACTCAGCATTTCCACAGCTCTAGTACAGATGTTCATGTGGACTTGGGAGGCTTTGAGGTGAACTGGAATGCTCGGTCTGCATCAGGCTGTTAAGCATCTTCATATTAACAGCTTCAATCTAATAATCTTATTACTTGTTTACTACAGCAAATTCATACATGCTTTACACCTACTGATTATTTTTTTGATGCTGGTTTAAAAAATACTTTAGAGAAATATATGAAATGTTGTATGCATGATGTCAGTTCTTTGAGGGAACATTTCCTGTCTTCCAGTGTAAGATTTTTCACAGTGAGGTGGATGAGAAAATTTAGCATTTCCTATTTTGATTCCTTTCATTATTTTCTTTTGCAGGCAGGAAGAATAAGGGCTGTAGGAATTGTAGGGATCGAAAGGAAGTTAGAGGAAAAAAGAAAAGAGACTGACAAAAACATTTCCGAGGTAAATACTACTGAAGTTTCAAGGTCAGCCACCTGTCTGAGACATTTACCTTCATTCAGACTGTCTTTTAGGGGCAGCTGAGACTATTTATTGTTTTTGTTGACAAGTTTGAATTGATTAAGAGTGTATAATTTACAGTTATTTACTTTGTTTAACTGGCTTTTCAATATACGTAAAGGTACTTCATTTAAACAGTTCTTTTCAAGAAGACTGTTCTTTGAAACTAATGGTGTGTATTTATAAAATTAATTTCGGTAGAATTAGAAGTCCGAGTTCAGTGACTTTTCATCAGGGGAAGCAGAACACAAAGGCATCTGCAGAAAGAGGCTGTTACAGGTTTGGGGTTTTTTTCCTTCCTTTTTTTACAGCTAATTTTGGTTTCAGTTGAAAATTTAATATATGTTAAGAATAATATGATGATCCATGTGCCTGCACATAACTCTGGTGAAGTTAGGTTTTCATCTTACAAATATTCAGTTTTTAAATGTTACAATTAAGCTTGTAATTATAGTAAAACATTCTGCAGTCCAGGCATCAGCAAGGTGTTAGAAGTATCTTTGCAAAATACCTGGGCTAGATGGAGACCATCCTTTTCCCCAGAAACGGTAGTTGAATTCCAGGTATCAATACTGATGGACAACAGAGGCAATTAATTTCTTCGTATATACCTGGGAGCAACGTCCTCAAAAATAGTCTGGTTCTGTCTTGGTAGGAGAGATTAATACAGTTACTCGTAAACTACGTATAGCAGATTCGTTCTTGTGGCAAAGCTTTATGGGATTCAGTGCCACAACAAAAAACACATTCACTGCTCTAACACATAAGAAGAAAATTGTAGTACCTTTGCAGGCCACATGCAGTTTCAGATACTGCTAGCATTAAACTTTTTTTTTCTTTTTATGAAGAACGTAATGAATAAAGTTCTGTGTGTAGTTCAGAAGGTATTGTGGTTACATGCGTGTGTATATAGTTCAAAAGGTATTGTCTGGTTATTTTTTCCTTTAGCAGCATTGTCAGAGTAAAAGAAACCCATTTATACATGTTGTATGAACGGAGGAAAATCATGACTTGTAAAATCCTGCCTTCCTCCAGCTTTAAATGTTTTAAATGACTTAATTTAAAAAATGGTGCCCTGGCTTCCAGGACAAGGCTTCCTGCATCTGCTGTTCACTGCTGATAAGAATCCAGTTCTTTAGCCTTTTGTTTATCTGAGGAAGTTCCTGTTAGGTGTGTGCACATTCCCCTTTGTTTCCAGGCCTGCCCTCAGTGAGTCAGGCAGAGGAGGAGTTAGACACAGCATGCTGTTTATTTAGCTAAGTCAAGGGTTCTTTTGATGAATTATGTTTTCATGAAAGTTATAGTGATTAGAAATAAGCTTGGAAAAGCCTTGTTAGAAAACTTTTTGTTGATATCATAGACAAGTACAGTAGAAGGACTTTGATTTACAATAGAGATTGGAAAATCTATTGTAAATTATTGAATTTGGCAGATTAGGAAGTAAGAAGTATTCCAAAGAGAAGCTTTTGTTCTCATAGTGGTATATTTTCTTTTCTCCCCTTGGACTCAGCGTTGTCCCACTCAATTTTGGATACCTAACCTAGGTACCAAATGTTAAGAGGCTAGACTTCTCCAGTCAGTAGAGAAACGCTGGCACCATTAGGAGGGATTCAGATGAAAAAGAAACCCTGTCCCTTCCTGGAGGCTTCTCCTTCTCTTCTTTGCATGTTGAATATCAGACCAATAAGCTTTTAAGTAAGGCACCTAAATATAGATGGGAACAATTGGGTCTTCCTGTGTAAATTGCACTAAAATGTGTCTTTCTGTTGGGGGATTAGTGAGAATAAACTAGGAATCGGATAGAAGCAATAGCTAGAAGCTGTAGGCAAGATGTATCTCTGGTCATTTGACATACTCAAACTGAACAACCTTCTTTACTTCTGGCTGGAGGGGTTGGGTGCTGCTGTCAGGCAGGCTTTAGCTGAAAAGGTTCAGGAATTTGTCTCATACCAGTTGTTCAAAAAAGGTTGTTTGAGAAGGTTGACCACCTGCGCATGCTGTCATGTACTTGACAGAAGCGGATGAGAAGGCTGAATATGTGTGGCTGGGGATGGGAGAAATGAGAGTTGCTTTTTAATATAGTTGCATTAATATAGCTGCTAACTCGTTCTGCTTTTTTTAATGTGAATTTTTAATGCTAGTTGGTTATCATTACTGAAATTTTTGGATTTCAGTATACTTTCAGATTTTTTTAAAGTATATTTCATTTAAGCCTAAAAATGCCCTTTGTGGGTTGCTGTGGAATTACTGTATTGAGACTGGCAGTTTACTGAGCTTAATAGACGATATAATTGAGGTCCTCTGGTAGATGTCCAGTTTATTACATATATTTTGTGGAAACAAAATAAAAGGTTTCTTACAGTAGAAAAAAAATGTTTTGTACAAATAATTTTTCCCTTACTCTAGCAGATATTTTGTTTTCTAGGTCAAACAACTAGAATTTTCAGAGGATACTTTTTATCTAGTTCTTGTCTTATTTAAATCTGATCATTTGTCTCATGGACCTTATTCGTTTTTTTAACTGTTTTTTGTTTATTATGGTAGCACCACTGTTCTATGTATGCAGTACTTAAATGAAGAGATGTTGCCACACATTTTCAGAGGTTTTGTCTCTTCAGTTAAGCGTACATGTGAAAGCATATACCCTCTTCCGTGCTCATTTTAAATGCCTCTTTCTTACTACCTTAGTAACATCTGCTGGTTAAAGTAAAACTGTCTTGTCAGGAGTACTTCTGTAGCTTTACAGCTGGCTTGCTCCTGGCCAGAAACAATAGATCTGCTTGAGTGAGGGTTAACTGTTGGGAGAAAACCTACCATCACCACCAAGAAACCTTCCACCAGCTTATAGGAGAACACAATGAACTTGGACAGTTTAATCTTTTCTGGGCTTCAGTATCTCCCTGTTCCTTCCTGTCATATGGACTTCATAAATAGTATTGAACCAGGGTTCACGTGCTAGAAAAGTAATGGATTGACTGATTTCTTCATTCTTTGTTGTTTATGGATTGTATAATTTTGATTTTAAGACCTGATATAAAACATATATCAACCAATTATATGTAATATCTCACACCGTAACATACTAATCTAAGGGGATAGCAGTTCTTACAAACAGCTTGGATAGGTGGACAGTGGCAGGTCACTGTGCCCATGAAGCTGAATGCTGTGATTGTACTGATCTGCAGTGTCTGCTTTTCATTTCAGGCTTTTGAGGACCTTAGCAAACTAATGGAGAAGGTATTGTCATGTGTCACTTATCCAAGTAGACTTATGCTTGTTTTCTCAGTTTTAAGCATGTTTTCTCTGTTGACCTGAAAGTTATGTATGTGTCTTTCTTCATAGGCTAAGGAAATGGTGGAGTTATCCAAATCAATAGCTAATAAGATTAAAGAAAAACAAGGTGACATCACTGAGGATGAGGTAAAATTATTTTATATTTAAAGTCAACAGAAACGTTCCTATGCAATGCAAAAAGCTATCCGCTTAATACATGTAACGTTAATAAAAAACATTTCATGGTTGGGTTTTTTGGTATTTTAATTCTACGCAAATTAAAAGTGACTTACTTGTTTGGTGTTTGCTTTTCTTTTGACCCTTTCTTAAAAGCAAATATTTTACTGCCTTTATGTAAATTTTTGTGGTTTTGACCTCTGCTCATCAAACATAAATTGTATTAAGTCCTGTCCTCTCTTTGCTGTAATTGACTTTACTGGTAGTAAACTGAATGGATTTATTCACCAAAACTATCTTATAGTAATAAAATTGAAGACTTTTAAAAACCAGAATGATTCACTAGCTGATACAGTTATGTATTTATTTGTTTAGACAATTAGGTTCAAGTCCTACCTGCTGAGTATGGGTATAGCTAATCCAGTTACTAGGGAAACATACGGATCTGGTACACAATACCACATGCAACTGGCGAAACAACTAGCTGGAATACTGCAGACACCATTAGAGGTAAAGTACATAATTTTGCACCAGCATTTTCCATGTGTTGCTGAATTTTGATGTAAATGTGTTTTGGATGTAGTACTGCGCCTCTTTTTAAAGTCTCAGATTTAGCAGCACAGCCTCATATTCAATGTTTATGGAAGGAATATGTTTCCTTTTTCTGAATAAGAAAGTTTAAATACAAGTAAGAATTTTTCTTTGGAGTAATGGCATCTCAACTTCTAAGTGATATTTAAAAATTATACTAGCAGCCTTTCTTCTATTTGAGCAGCCTTGTGTTCATCCCTTGCTGCAGAATATTACTTTTTACAGAAAGAGTGAAACAACACTGACTTTGAAAATATAGTCAGTCTTTAAAATGCTTAAAAATTACATATTTTGCAAATACAGCACAGAGTTATTACATAGCTTACCTGCCCATTGATAATATCTCATATTTTAATTTATCTGAAGCTATTACATGATTCATGATTCTCACCAAAAAGTTAGATTTCATGTTGAAACTTATCAGGCTATGTGTCTACTAGAAAACATACATATTACAGTATTTTTATGAAAGCTATGTGCTATCTACTGTGATCAGAATGGAAAACTTGAGCGTGTCTGAAAAGCAAAAATGGTAAATTGGTGGATAGATTTAATACATTGAAATTCCGTGTTCCTGTGGTTTATTCTCGGCTTTAAAATCAAAGTAATTCACAGTCTTTGGATGTAGTATCAGTGTTTTGCATTTTAAAACGATTAGAGAAAGATATAATCTAACAACTTACACGTCATGCTACAAATATGTGGTATTGCCTGAGTATTTGTTTTCATGCTTTTCTGTTTTATCTGTTTAATTAGTCAAATGCAAGTTGGGATACTGTGTTTACTAGATTAATGCTATTTCTCTTACCAGTCTTGTGCTTAACACAGGAGCGAGGAGGGATCATGTCACTTACAGAAGTGTACTGTCTGGTAAATCGCGCACGAGGATTAGAGGTGAGAAATTTGGTTTATTAAGTATTTTATAAAATGTACTTCAGGGATAAGGTAATTGAAGAAAAAGGGTAAAAATGTTCCTTACCAGTTGCTCGCTCTACCTGTCTAACAGCGTGAAGTGATCAACCCTTTATTAAAATTAGGGATTTTTACCTTTTTCCTTTGTCTTTCTTGCATGTAATGTTTATGTATCCTCTATAAGTTGTCATAATGTATGCTGCTTTTTATAATACCATATAAAAGGGAAAATCCATCCTTATATGGAAAGAAAACTGGAAGGACAGAGAATACTGAAGAATGTTGGGGTTTCCTTTTTTTTTTTTACAAAATACATCAATTCTTTATGTAAACAGGGCAAGAAGGATTATTAGAGAACACATAATAAGGGAGCAGAAAGGAGCATAGAAGCCAAGAAAATAGACTGGACAATAGAAAGGAAGAAAATAAACAATATTGTGTAGTCTGGTTTCTTTTATAGCTGTAGTTATTAGAACTGTTTGTTTTGGTGTTATGCTTTATACTTGAAATGCAAGCTGTGAATAAGTATGTTTTACTATTTTAATAGTTGCTGTCACCAGAAGATTTAGTAAATGCTTGTAAGATGCTGGAGTCACTGAAATTACCACTAAGGTGAGAGCTTTACAGATGTATTTGTAAAACATGGCACTCGCTAGTCAGACCATGGTGCTTGGATGACTCAATGTTTTACCTGCCACAGATTTTTTTGGTTTTTTTAAACAAAGTCGTCCTTTGCTTAAAGGATGCTGCTGTGTGGATCAACATCCACTCTACATTAAAATATGAATTTGGTTAGTGAATAAATTGGAACATGGTTCACTTTGCTAGGAAGACAGTATTATTATCACTTGCAATTCAGTTTTTTTTCAGACTGGGAAAAGTGTTTAACTAACCCCAGATATGCCCTGCTGTGTTCAGTCTCTTCAGATTTTGAGGATGCTTTTAATCTGAAGTTCATTTTACAGAGCTTTTTTTTTTTCCTTTTGTGATGTGGTAATAGGTGTGGATGCATTAGAAATGTGACCATAGGTGATGTGCACAGGGTTTTTAGTTACTTTGACTCTCTCTTTTAATTTTAGACTTCGGATATTTGACAGTGGTGTGATGGTGATTGAACTCCAGTCTCATAATGAAGAGGAAATGGTAGCTTCTGCTTTAGAAACAGTAAGTGTACTTCATTTCCTTCAGTGTTCTGACTGCGCTGGGGAAACTAAACGCATTAGGTATAAAAACTTGAGGTACAGGATTTCCTTTTGAAGTTTTGAAATACAAAATATTCCACATCCAAATCTTCTAACAGTAATACTTAAATAGCACTTTTCGAAGTGCTGTGCAGGCAATAATCTTAGTTATTGCTTTCTCCTTAAGAAATAAATCACTTTTCCATCTCTTCCCAAACTTCGTTAATCTTCAGCATTCCTCAAAATCTTTTGCACTGTAGGATGAATTTCATGGTGTGTATTAAGCACTTAAATTAACAGAAGTGGACTTAAGACACTGTACGCAATGCTTGAAATAACTCTTAGATGTTGATATAGGCAGTTGTTTTGTTTGGGTTTATTTCATAAAATAGCGCATTGTATGTGTATCACCTTGTACTGTTTGCTGCTTTGAAGAGTGCTCAGTTGGAGAGTAGTGCTTATAGAATTAAGCTAGCTTCATCAGGGAAAAAAAATAGTATAATTTGCTCAGTGTGCTAAACATTTGTGATCTTGCTACCTCTGGACTCTTTGAAGTCCTGCTGTCCCATTATTTGGTGCATTTTCGTGTGTCTTTTTCAGTGGGTTGTAATTTTTTGTTCTTCATAAAGTTGAGTAAAGGCTGATTCAGTGTATCCTAAGTCAAATATCAAAATGAAAAAGGACTTCGACTTGGACAGTCAAGAAAAAAATAGAGCTATCACAGACACCTTCTCACTTGATATGTGAGGTGGACTCTTCAGTGCGTTTTGCATGATTTATTACCGTATAGCTTTCCCTCCCCGAAAGATTTTTAGATGAGAGAAATGTATATATAGCGATCTAAAAGATTCCATCCTAAATTATCAAAACTAAACTGTTTAAATCTTTCAATATATGTTAAAAATACCTAGTCCATTTTAGTTTTTTTCCTGGTTATTTTTGGTTTCTAATTAATTTGTTGCCTCCAGTACGAGCACTTATCTCTTTGAAAGGAAAGGAAAAACCTTTTCTTGATAACAAATGAGGTCAACTGCAAAAAGCGACAGATGGTGGATTTATTACTGAAGCGCCTTTTTTCCTTCATTTTCATAGTATGGGACTTTGACTCCATTAAAAAGTGTAAGGGAAAGGCTTTGCATGAGGAAGACTACCCTGTAAGGGAACGGCAAGATGAGATCAGACTTGTGGCCAAAAGCACCCTGTACTTGATGTAGAATGTACAGTAGCATGAACCTTATGAGAAGAGAAGGGAAGTGACAGGGTTTCAGACAGGAGAGAGAGGTGGTTTTGAACGGCTGGCGAAGACAGGAAATGACACAGAAGTCAAAGGAACCTGAAGTCACCCTTGATGAGAGTAGTGGTTTGGGAAGGAAAGATAATTAATCATCCATATGCATATTAGATTGCGTAGCTGACTTCCATTACTCAGATTTTATCACTTAGCTTCATAAAATCTCAAGTTAGAACTGATTAAATCTGAGTTTCTGTAACAAGACTGGTGCTGAGAATAACGCAGAATAGACCCCTCCCCTCCCAGTATTGTGGGAAGCAGGAAATGGCAACTACATCTGGATTTACAAGTTTGCTTGAATCTGAAGCAATGGAGAAATGGAAGAATTATTAATTTGTAGGCTTGTAAAACATGTTTATCTGGGAAATTAAATGCAGTAGTAAGTCTGGACTTCATATCTAATATTTTAAGCATCCACGTGTCCAGTCAGTGTGGGAAGGTTTCATTTTAGCGTGTATTAACTAGCGTGGTTGAGACAAGGGGACCAAAGTTTTGAGTCCCAAAACTGAACCTGTCTTTTGTGTCATCTGAATGCGATGGTAGTTGTTACTGATTCCTCTATATCCCATATTATAGGGTTGAGTATGAAGGTTTGGGAATTTTTCTGCAGCCTGTGGGGATATTTTAAATTCCGTTAAATTCACCGCTTCCATCTGAGATGACGTAAATTTCTAAATCGATGACCTGGCCTGAACAGGTCTTTTATTTCTTCACTTACAGCTCGCTGTTTGCAGAATCAATTAGTATAGTTGGGCTGTGTAAATACCGATTGTGACAGTACACTGCTGTCTGAGCTATTCTAATTTTTCCACTCATTTTGTCCCAAGGCTTCTTTTAAAAATAACCTGAAGGAAAGGGTACCATGTGATTTTTTTTTTTTTTTTTTTTTTTTTTTTAA
>Ga0065711_1006341_pt1 | contig 17654 bp, 6 predicted proteins | sample Hoacrofraction12_FD_59098 | JGI IMG/M metagenome (GOLD analysis project Ga0065711, IMG submission 59098) | Hoatzin crop microbial communities from Cojedes, Venezuela - Epithelial fraction 12 v2 (version 2) | ecosystem: Host-associated > Birds > Digestive system > Esophagus > Crop | place...
CTCCTCTTCTCTTCTCTTCTCTTCTCTTCTCTTCTCTTCTCTTCTCTTCTCTTCTCTTCTCTTCTCTTCTCTTCTCTTCTCTTCTCTTCTCTTCTCTTCTCTTCTCTTCTCTTCTCTTCTCATTTTGTTGCTAGTTTTAAAACATTTTACACATTTTTATGATGAGTTTTTTGCAGCTCACAACCTAATACAGTCAACAAAATCATAGAATCATAGAAATATTAAGGTTGAAAAAGACCTCTAAGATCATCAATTCCAACCATAAACTAACACTGCCAAGTCTATCACTAACCCTAAGTGCCATGTCTATGTGTCTTTTAAAAACCTCCAGGGGTGGTGACTCAATCACCTCTCTGGGAAGCCTGTTCCAATGCTTAATAACCCTTCCAGTCAAGAAATTTTTCCTAAAATCCAATCTAAACCTCCCCTGGCAAAACTTGAGGCCATTGCCTCTCATCCTATCGCTAGTGACTTGGGAGAAGAGGCCAACACTACAACCTCCTTTCAGGTAGTTGTAGAGAGTAATAAGGTCTCCCCTCAGCCTCCTCTTCTCCAGACCAAACGCAGTTCCCTCAGACACTCCTTGTAAGTTTTGTTCTCCAGACCCTTCACCAGCTTTGCTGCTCTTCTCTAGATATGCTCCAGCACCTCAATGTCCTTCTTGTAGTGAGGGCCCCAAAACTGAACACAGTACTTGAGATGAGGCCTCACCAGTGCCAAGTTCAGGGGCACGATCACCTCCCTACTCCTGCTGGCCACACTATTCCTGATGCAAGCCAGGATGCCGTTGGCCTTCTTGTCCACCTGGGCACACTGCTGGCTCATGTTCAGCAGGCTGCCGACCAGCACCCCCAGGTCCTTTTCTGCTAGGCAGCTTTCCAGCCATTCCTCCCCAAGCCTGTAGAGTTGTATGGGGTTGTTGTGACCCAAGTGCAGGACCCGGCATTTGGCCTTTTTGAAACTCATACCATTGGCCTCAGCCCATCGATCCATCCTGTCCAGATCCCTCTGCAGAGCCTTCCTACCCTCGAGCAGCTCGACACTCCTGCCCAACTTGGTGTCATCTGCCAAATTACTGAGGGAGCACTCAATCCCCTCATCCACATCATTGACAAAAATATTAAACAAGACTGGCCCCAAAACTGAGTCCTGGGGAACACCACTTGTGACTGGCCACTAGCTGTATTTAACTCCGTTCACCACCACTCTCTGACCTTAGCCATTCAGCCAGTTCTTTATCCAGTGAAGAGTACACACATCCAAACCATGCGCAGCTAGTTTCTCCAGGAGGATGCTATGGGGAACAGTGTCAAAGGCCTTACTCAAGTCCAGGTAGATAACATCCACAGGCGGGTCACCTGGTCATAGAAGGAGATCAAGTTGGTCAAGCTGGACATGCCTCTCATGAACCCGTGCTGGCTGGGCCTGATCCCCTGGTTGTCCTTCTCATGCCTGGTGAGTGCACTCGTGATGAATGGCTCCATAATCTTCCACAGCACCGAGGCCAGGCTGACAGGCCTGTAGTTCCCAGGATTCCTCCTTCTGGCCCTTCTTGTAGATGAGTGTTACACTGGCTATCCTTCAGTCATGTGGGACCTCCCCTGTTAGCCAGGACTGCTGATAGATGATGGAGAGTAGCTTAGCCAGCTCCTCCACCAGTTCCTTCAGCACTGTTGGGTGGATCCCATCCAGCCCCATAGACTTGTGAGTGTCCAGGTGGCATAGCAGGTCGTTAACTGCTTCCTCCTGTATTGTGTGAGGTTTATTCTGCCTCCATCCCTGTCTTCCAGCACTGGGGGGGCTGACTACCCTGGGAATTACCAGATCACTAGATAAAACTCTTCCATCACTCAGACATAATGTAGTGATTTAAAGATACCTGGTAGGTTTTTAGAAGTTGTTGTTTTTAGGTTTTTTTTATACGCTTAGAAAGATGAGGTTTCAGGCCATTGCCAGTAGGTTTGACTTGCTGTTAGTAACAAGAAGTACTTTCCCTTAGTCAGCTAAGTGTACATGAATCTCTCCCCATGTTACACACCACTCTGTTGCCCAAAACAGAGGTTACTACTTTTGTAACTATGCTGACAATGGTTTCCTAAACATCCTGTCAGCCTCAGGCTTTGCTTTGCTTTTTGTTTCTCTTGGTTGACTATTATGACTCTGCTATGCATATTTTTATCTAGAGGAACTTTAGAGGGAAATAAAGGGAATGTTTTCTTAAATACTTAGACTCTCCTTGTTTGTTCTGATTTTCACTGCAGATGTGAAAGCTAAAAATGAATATACTGAGATTATGACAATTACATGTTCTAAAAGAAACCTTTTTTTAAAAAAAAAGCTTTAATTTTGCCCTATAAACCAGTAGACAGACCCAGAAACTTTCCTGCTCCTGTACCTGTATGATTGCATCCTGCTGCGTGTATTATACAATGTACCATGTGCAGTCAGGGGAGTGACAATGCTGGAAGCATTGAAAATTTGATGAAATTCCAGTCAATATTTTAAACACCTGTTTACCGATTCAGTGGAATTTAATGTACCTCAATAAGTGATACAGTAAAAAAGTTAAAACAAGGCCAAGTGACAGGTTCTGTATTTGTGGCAAAACAACCCCATGCAACCCTACAGGCTTGGGGAAGAGTGAGGTTTAGACTGGATTTTAGGAAAAATTTCTTCACTGAAAGAGTGGTCAGGCATTGCAATAGACTTCCCAGGGAAGTGGTGGAGTCATCATCCCTGGAGGTGTTCAAAAAAGTGTAGATATTGCACTTCGGGACACAGTTCAGCAGGCATAGTGGTGTTTGTCTGACAGTTGGACTTGATTATCTTAGAGGTCTTTTCCATCCTTAATGATTCTATGCTTCCATGGTTCTATGATTCTGGCCAGAGGAGAGCAGCACAGTTTTCCTGACTACTCAGCCAGTGGATCAATGAGCATGGGCTGTCCAACAGACCAGGCAAGAAAAGGGAAGATGTTACAGCAAAAGTGGAAAAATAGGGGACATGCAGCAGAAGAGGTGTAGGGTAAGAGAGACAGTGGAAGATGAAACACTAGCAAACCAGGGAGCCACTGGGATGGACAGTGGGCTGAGACCCCAAGGAGATAACTGGAACTTCCCAATGGGCCAACAGTCACTGAGCTATACACTGCATCTTCAGGGACCTCTGGACCAAAGACACTGAAGTTATCCTGCTTATTATCGTTACTGAGGCTTGTAACAAGTACACAGAAATGAATCTTTCCTCACTCTTGTTTGCAGAACGCCTAAGTTTTGCAGGATGCAAAAATGAGGATTCTGTTCAAGACTAGGCAAGATTGGAAATTTTTTTTCAGTAATAATAGTTTTTTAAAAATCAAACAGTTCCATGGCAGTTTTATTAACTCTACCTATCAAATTCTATATGAATTATTAAGTGAACGAAATGATCTTCATTTCAAGCATGTTCAAAGCCTTTGTTAATAAGTTGTTCAAAACCATTTATGCACACCTAACTTTGCAGTTCCTCTTCTTCTTCTGTGACTCTGTTTCACTATTGAAACACCTTTTCCTATGCAAATATAAATCCTATTAGTTATCCTAGACTGTAAAATTCTCTTTGTAATTCAAACTTCAAACTTGCATCTGAGTTTCAGGCATCAGTTGAACCAATCTTTCTGATTTCTATTCACATGTTTATATATAATCAATGGATGGTGTCTCTGAGGACTTGTAAGAGAGGGACTTCTCTCACTTCATTTAACTGCCTAATTAATCCAACACCATGTTGGTCTGCTTCAAACAGTTTTCATTAAATTGAATCTTTATGTGGTATTGTGGAAATACCATATAAAAGGAAAAGGGAAGTAAGGGACACACAAACGGAAACAGCAGATATTACAGAAAACAAGGTAGAAACAAAAACTCCAGCAACGCACAGGGGAGAGACTGTGGTGCAACAGGATAAAAAACTGTCACAGATCATGTTCCTAGGAGCATTTCCCCTTTGAATAAAATAAAAATTTTAAGGAAATAACTGTTTGCCCCCATTCACCTGCATGTATTTGGGCAGGGATGAAAAAGGACGTTTTCTGTTTCTTCGCCACTTTTGCAGGTATTCATTTCAAACACAACTAAACCTTTAAAAGGCAGCAGAAGAACAACCTTTCAATATTGATGCTGAAGAATATTTATAGCTGACCTGGAAAAAGAAAGCTTTAGGGAGAAAGAAAGCACTGCTTTCTGTAGCATCTTCCACCTTGAGGAGATGACAAGTACAATTTGCTAAGCAATTGCTAAGCTTCATTTTTTGGTTTTGAAACTTCGGTCTGATGCTATTTCGAGACAAATTCAAGTTATCTCTGGCAAATCTTAAAGGAACAGGTTGCTATGACACCAAAGGAGCTTTCTGAAATTCACTGGGGGGAGAAAAACTACTATATGATGGCATGCATCACTGGAAAAAAATTGATTGAGATGCATTTTACGAGCAAAGGAGCTATCAAAATAACACATTAAAGCAAAACTTCTAGAAGAATACAGATTCAGCCATACAAAAACCTGTCCATTTGTAGCCTTATTATGAGAAATCTTATGCAAGGAACAGTTTTTGACAAATTTCAGGACCTGGTGCTCTAGTTAAGAAATTCCTTAAGCAAGAAAGATTTTAAGTAGTCTTCTTGGATATGAACTTCCACTCTCTCTAAAAGCCCTGCTGAATAGCTTCCGTGGGTGGGCAGCATTCTGAATATGCCCAGCTGTTCCAGCTCTGTCTGGCAAAAAGCTCCTCCTTTGCAATCAAGGTATTCTGAGACACAGTCAGGATTCAAGGAAGTCTGGATCCAGAGGACATTAAATGGTCAATCGACTTCGATATCCTGTCATAGAACTTCCAGCAATACTGCAGCATTAGATGAAATGCAATCCCAAATCCAGACATTGTGTTTTAGATGAGTTTTTTGAAATTAATTTTGTCACTGAGTAGTACCCAACAGGACTATCTGCCTCCAATTGGTGTCTTCTGCAGAGGGCAATATACATCAAAAACAGAGGAAGAAAAACCTTTGAAATCTGTTCTTAATGATGCCAGGGAGACATTAATGGAACTGAAAACACCACTTGAATATTCTTGCCCTAGAAAACAAAAAAAGGAGAAAGATATGATGGGAATATTAGGCAAATACATGACTGAAATATTAAATTTGAAAAGGATTTTTTCCAATTATTTGCAAATTACATTAGTCAGGTTCTCAAAATTTCAGTATACATGGAGATTGCTTGTGGATGTCAAATTATGAAGTAATTTTATGTTATTTTCTTTTATTTTATGGATGAATGGACTCATATGAAGCCTAAGTATTACTCCTCAGCAAAAGTACTGATTGTGACTTCCACTTGCTCTTACTTTCCATAACAAAGTTATTACAACTGTTAGAAAATACATTTTTTTTTAACTGCATTCAGCAAAGTAGTCAAGACATAAAATTGAACTCATGAGGTACTGGGGAAAGCGACCAAGAGCAGTTGTTTTCTCATAAACTCTTGAATTATCAGAGCACAATACAACAAAAGCCAACTGTGTTTGTCTGAAAAAAAATTAGACAAGATACCCTGGAAATATTAAGTTCTGTGCAATTCAAAATGATCATTCCACACAAATAACCATATGTGTTTGTGAAATAAGAATGCCTTCTACTATTTCCCCTGCTAAGTGAATGGGGTTTATGTGTTTTTCTTAAAAACATTGCAATCTGGATTCTTGCCATTTATTCCTGTATTCCAGAATCACTTGAGTGTTCTCTAGATTCCCCCATATTTGCTCTAGACTCCCTATACAGCCACATCTAATAGCTGATACGAGTCTTGTTCTCGAAGTATCTCACACTTTTGATTAACATTGGAGCCAAGTGTGAATCTACTCCTACTCTAATCACTTAAATTAGAAATTAGGTGGGTTGATTATGGATCAAAACTCTTCCTTATTTTTCTTTATGTTATTACATCCTTGTCACCTAGCAGATAGTCAAAGTGCTGACTCTTGCAGTTTGTTTGTGTTTGTAATAATATCTGGTGATAGGTTAGGTATGTCTTTGATGCAGTTCTGTTTGCTCACAAATGTTGCACAGAGCTATGTTTTCCAGACATTTTGGTGAGAATAAAGCAACAGTAGATAGTTCCTTCATGCACAGATCCAAGTTTTTTTCAGCAGGATTCCACTAAAATACAAGGGGCTTTCTGCTTATTTTCATGTCACCCTACAAGTTTTTCCTTAGTAATCGTCATCTTCATCATCATCATTAACATCCTCATCATCATTACCATCCTCATCAACATTATCATCATTTTAGAAGGGAAAATTGGTTTCCCTAATGCCAAAGATCTGTTGTTGCAAACCAGGGCTTTTGTTCAACTTCTAAATTTGATCTGGAATCCAGGTGGCCACCATTGGACATGAAGTCTCTGATGCTTTTCTTTAACCTATGAACTGCCATTGATATTCACCTATGCAAAATTCAATACTGCTGGAATCTAGATGTTTTAACACCTAAGCATAGGCACCTCTTACAGAACGTGGAAGGTTTGCAGAAGTTCGTCATAAACTTTCCATTAAAATTTTCTCCATTTTCTAAATCAATTCCTTCAGGGAAAATTGCTTGAGGAAATACTGCTTTAAAAAGTGATTAATACAACCTTTTGTATTTTGAGTTAAAAGGTGAACTTCTTTAACAAACATTTCCCTGAAGTTTGGTTATTTACCTTAGGCTTCCCTATTTTTTTTCCTTTGTGCTTAGGCCAGACCACCCAGACATTCTCTTTATTTATGTCTATTTATTGTTCTCTTTCTATTTATTTCTGAATCTTGCACAAGGAAATTTCAGAGAGGAATGGTTCCCCACAATGGTACTGGAAAAACAGATAATTGCCTCTCAAAATATATTTTATGAACATGAAGTCTATCCTTTATGCAACACACTACTGGAAAATGATATGCATATTTTATATAAAAAACCAAAATCATTGGGGTCCACGAATTATGAAGTTTTTGCCTGTTTTTTTAGAACTTAGAAGTTTAGTTGTGTTATAACTGTAAGCTGTACAATTATCATTTCTGAATGACCAATTCTGTTCCCTGCCATGGCTGAAACAGTTCGGGTTTATGTAGAGTGCAGTCTAAAACAATCCAGACAGGATGCTTTCAGAATCATTGGCAGTATGTGAGAAGACTTAAACAGCTGTCAGAGTGGATTTTTATTGAAGTAGGGGTTGCAGTAATGTCTGATTGTGATAGCTAATGGTATTTTCTTATTTGAACTAAAGCGGGTGTAATTTATTTGTCTCCTTTGAAAAGCGACACTACAAAAAGTGTCATACACTAAAGACCTACAGTTTTATGCATCATCTACGCAGCTGGACTGGTAATTTCTGGTGTGCACTTTCCTCCTCCAGTGAATTCTAGAATATGATGGGTATGCCTTTATGTTTAGTTGTGATTTAAGTCACCTCAGTGGTGATGATCTAGAAACAGATCTTAGAAATAATTCTTAACATAAATATTTTATATAAAATCTTCGCTGCAAATACATTTAAAAAAAAATAATATTAAAAATTACCTTAGTGATATGAAAATTAAAAATAGCAAAAATATTTAAGAACAATTTTTCTTGTGAAGATAATGATTGACAAAGCTGGTTTGTGATATTATAAAGAAGGTTTAGCTAATGCATTTATTGGGGTAGGAGGGAGAAGACTTCAGCAGTTTTACTGAGAAATGAAGCAGAATCTCCTTGCTCTGTGCACAATCATCTTTTTGAACGACTGTGAAGGTATCAGAGTTGGCTTACAGCCACAGCATCCTATGCAGCAAAGATGTTCAAAGGTATAGCACAAGAAAGCCTGAAGACCATTTTGCCTGAGGGAAATTAATATATATATGAATATATAGCTGTCTCTACTGTCCCTCTTCTTCCCAGTGCAAGGCCCACACACACATCACACATCTTCAGAACATACAACCACCTTTCTCCCATTCTGTTGACCTATTTTGCTCAGTACTTCTTTTCCAAGATGGCATGCCAAAACACTGGAAGAGATTTTTTAATGTTAAACCTTTCTTTCCCCATTATTGCAATCTTCTAATTGCTAAAAAAATAACACTTTGTCAGAAGGCTGTTGTTGATTCCCAAGATGAAAAATGATTGATAGTGGGGATCCAGTGTTACTGCTGGACTATGATTCCAGCCTCACACAGACCAGGGCAGACTACAAAGCCCCAGAGGCAATGCCCTCAACACAGAAAGAAAGTCTGACCAAACAAGCCCCTTCCCTGAATTAAGGATAACCCCACAATTTTTGGTTTGGCGATTTCGCCAGCCAATTAAATCAATCCTGTTGAGTGGCACAGCTTAAACACACTGCCTCCGGATTGCATGTTATAACCTATTCCTCCCTTTCCATCTTCTTCTTTCTTCTACATTGTGCCTTTTAAGATCTTTTAAGTACCTCAGGGCAGAAACTGATGCTGCTGTGAGACACAGCAACTACTTAGCTGACCTACTTAGTTCAACCATTTTTAGCATGTGACTGTTGCTCCCCTGAAAGATTCAGCACTGAACAATGCTGAAAACTATCAAAGCAGATTTACTTCCTTCCTTATAATAGACCTGCACATTCCTAACATGTCTGATATCTTAGAGTTGGCATGTGTGTCATGTTTAATTTATTTTAAAAGGCATTTTTTTTCTGTGCAAGCCTCAGGGTGCAATTAAATAAAGCCAATACAGACAAGGCTAGCATATGAAGGCAAGGCATAAGTACTTTGTTCCCCAGGGCTGTACTACATATGGTTCATTCTTTTCAAAATTCTTAGATATTCTCATAAATATAAGTAGTTTTGACAGGAGGTAAATGCTTCAGCCTGTCCTTTTTTTGACCTGAGCATCTCTTGTAGGGCACAATATTCTTGCTGTACATAAATAAAGATAACTAATGATGCACAGGAGAAAAGATGAGTTCTAGAAACCGTCCTGTATACAACTCAAACGGGAAAAAATCTCTTGCAAAATTAAGGCTGAATGACCTGTCTCAAAGTTATGAGCACTTCTTCCTGAACATAGTCGTTGTCTGATCTTCTTTTCTTTGGCTTTTCTTCCATTTGAGCTTGGGAGATTCTCCTGTCATCAACTCAATAAGTATCTCATAATTNTCAATCATTTCATTTACCCTGAGATGTTTTAAAGATCATTTGGTTCTGCAAGAGGGGAAAAAAAATCTGCCAGTGTTCTTTTTGATGTCCCACTGATTTCACTGACGTATATTTCCTAAAAGTTGCAGAGAAACATAACAGTTTTCAATATCGAGGTAATAATGAGAATGGCTGGTAAAAACAGACAGGGTTTGGACCCAAGCTTTGCTTGGAGCTTTTCTAAACTATTATCTAGTCTGATAGTATCATCACCCTAAAAGTTACATCTTCCTTATATTCTTTGACTACTGGGACTATGCCACTAGAGTGAGAAACTTTATGATGTTGGCATTTAAGTTAAAATCCAAGATTTGAACTGGTGTTGAATACCTCAAGCTGTTGTGGTACCTGGAAGTAATGCTGTCCCTGGCTATCATCCCTCTGGCCCTATTGTCTGTCGGTTAACACTGGCATCTGCTCTGCAGTGCCCAACGTGGACCTGGATATATTACCACAACCTTCCTGCCTCCCAGCCTACCTACATACTCCATGTAGCACAGGAATACGCAGGAACTGTGATGGCCAAGGTTTTCTTCCAGGTAGCTACAGCAAGCACATGAAACCTTATTTACCCCTTCTGAGGGCAGGGTGAGAAAGACACTAAAATACTACAGGGACTGAGCGATGTTTCCCAGTATCCTCTCCCAGGAGGAAGAATTGATTTGAAGGGTGTTTGCCTTAGCAGCTAGGTTTAAAGATCTCTAAAACCTGTGTCAGCTTTTCTTCCTGAGTGAAAGATAGAGGAAGAACAGTATTGGGCAAAGCATGAGTAAAAATTAGAGTTAAATGTACAATGAAGATATAATGTAACTGCTAAATTGAAAGACTTCAGTGTGGAAGAAAATGGTTCCAGCTCAACAGGCTGCTTCACATTTAAAACTGAAAGTCTGCCACTAGTCCAATTAAGCCCCAGCTAAATACTTCTCCAGTTGACCTGATTCACTTTAATGGAGTAAAGAAAGGCTGCCAGGTCTGAAATTAGTTCTGCTTTGCTTTGCATGAGCGAAATTTTGACATTTCGTTAGAACATGAAAGTAAGGGTTGACCTGAGTTTTTCTGAAGTTTTCTAAAAAGTCAATTTTTGTTTTGAAAACATGGAACACATGTACGTACCCACTAGTCTTCACCCTAAATCTTAAGGTAGAAAAGGAATCATCTGTAATGTGCTCAGCAGAAGAGCAGGAAGATACACCTTTGACATGTTGTTCCTTCAAGGTAAGACAGACCTTGTTTTGTGTCATTCTGAGTGTGTTCCTGGTAGCTACCAGAAGATCAGATGAGTTATTAAGACCATATGGAAAAAACCCACGGTGATTATGTGGAAGATGACTATGCTACTGCTGTGCAAATGTGTAATTTCGCATTATAATCTTCGATGCAGCAAAGCCAGTCCCAGCCCCCCATCCTCTGAATTCACCTGCTCTCCATTTGCTGTATAGTTGTGTGTTTCACACCATGTTCATTGGCTTTGAATTTTCTGGTAGAGAAATAAATCTGCTGTATCTATTCACTACATAAACCTATTTTTCTTTCTGGGAAATCTGTTTGCAGATTAAAAATGAGGGTGATTTTTTTTCTTGCTCGCTTCTTTTTCGGTTCAATAGTTCATTAACTTTCAGACAAGATCAAAAGCTTCCTCAGACTTCTGAAATAAACTGATGCGTGCTTTCGAAACATCCATGAAATTACGTATTTTTTCACATGAGTATGAAAAGAGCTCATCATGTTTAAATATTAAGAAATCCAGATCTGCCACTTACTGTAAAGTAATGCATCTTGCAATTGCCTGTTTTTAAAAGCTGCAGAACACAAAATTCTGTGCTATAAATGTAATATTAACAACAACAAAACTGGCAGCAGAGTGTCCAAGACTTCTGACACAAACCAAATCTGTTCAGGTCAGCTATGACTGTAGGAATTACTGATGAATTGCATGACTAGATTTGTAAAGGAATGAGAAATGAAGGTTGCTATGTGCATCTTGTGGTTTTGTCCTAGCTAGGTGAACTTCATAGAATCATCATAGAAACATAGAATGGTTTGGGTTGGAAGGGACCTTACAGATCATTTAGTCCCAAGCACCCCTGCCATGGGCAGGGACACTTTCCACTAGACCAGGTTGCTCAAAGCCCCATCCAACCTGGGTTTGAACACTTCTAGAGAAGGGGTATCCACAGCTTCTCTGAGCAACCTGTGCCAGTGCCTCACCACCCTCAGAGTAAAGAATTTCTTTCTCATATCTAATGTAAATCTACCCACTCTTAGTTCAAAGCCATGACCCCTTGTCCTATCAACTTCTTTTGACTCTCTTGTTGATTGCCATAACTGTACAGCACACATCACCTGAACGGGCTTTTGCTTTTAGTGACACTTTGTCCCTTTCTAGGCAGTCGTGAGAAAAAGTGAAGAGGTGACACAACCACACTTTAGCTGGGTGTGATTCAGCTCACTTCATTTTAGATATCGCTAATGTCTATGTTTACTTCTCCGCTACTAACAGGAGGCTCAATTTCTCATCAACAGAAATAAAAGAGAGCTCTTAAGGTGATGTTCATTTGTGCTGCCCATCTGTGTTTTTCATCTACTTGCCATGCCAGCAGACAGCTCTCTGAGTTCAGAGGACCAGCCACCACACAGACAGTCCTACCAAAAGCAGTAAGAGTAGGGTAAGGGCAACTAGCACACCTTCCAGCTAGTATTTGAAGGTAGTCAGTTAAATACTAATTTTCATCACCTATTTCTCAGCCACAGGTACCCATGTGATTGCTAATATTCAGCTACCTGCTAACATTTCATATAAAACTCTCCGGAGCTAATTTTAAGTAGTGTATGTGTTGTAGGGAAGAACACTCTCTTTTATTACACTGAGTTATATCAGCAGATAAACAGACTAGCTTTCAGACAAGCAAGGCCTGTCTTCTGGCTCCATGCACAAGAAGCAAACTCCAAGCAAAACATAAGTGAAAAACAATTACTTGAAGTTTAACTTAATTATGTCAAATTTATATACATACTTTAGCACTTAGTAAGTATTTGATATCTTGTGAGATGGTAGGCGAGTGCAGGGGAGGCTGAGAAACAGGTATTACCTTTAAACATGTTAGCATAAGAGCTGAGAAAAATCACAGTCAAAACAGCCTTAAGGGTCCCAAAACATGGGTGTATGATATGAAGTAGCCCTTGGTTACCACTCTGGAGCTTGCTTTACATGTCAAAACCAGGTAGACTCAGCTGCCAAGCTCAGTTCACAGTAGGGATTACAAGTTTTAAACTCTGACTGAGGGAGCATTGGAACCTGGGCTCAGGTTTTGGACAGCATCCATAGCAACTGCATTAAAGGCTTCAGCTTAGGCTTCTGATCTACATCGACTCACCAAACACGAGACTTGCCTCCCAGCAAAGGCTGAGTTATGTACATACACAGACAGTAAAAAAAAGAGGATTTACACCTTTAAAAACAGCAGTCTATTTGAAGAAATTAGATCAGTCAGAAGTGTGATCCATTTTATCCAGGATAGTTTGACATTTCAGTTAGACATGGATAATTTACTTCCCCAAATAATTAAGTACTTTCATGTATCTGACTCTAGAGTATTTGAAGCATACAGTTCCATCAGTGAAATGTAGCAGTTATTTCTCCTGAACTTGCATAACATAAATAGATAATGACTAGTGACCTACTTAAATATATGGGTAAAAACTAATAAAGAAATAATATTCAGCTCCAAAAAGCAAAGTACTTGCAAAACCATGCTCCTGCTCTGACAAATCACTATTAATTTAAAGTATAATGTACTTATATCCTTTCCTGATAAGCTTATCTGGAGTTATTATGGATAAGGAGGGTTGGCAGACTCACGTCTCCATCATTTTTCCATCAGACTGACCTTTTGATCCTGTTGCAAAAGGCCTCCATAAGTTTTCTATTAATGTCTGAATTCTCAATATAGTCTTACAGTTTGTCCTCTTTACTTCCCTCTGGCTCTCTAGAATGATGGCGGCTAAAAAACAGGAATTGTGTCCCATTGCCACAGTTCATTACTCTCCAAATCCTTGGTTGTTGCTTAACTGAGTAATCACATCATAAGTGTTTATCCCTACTTCGATGATAGTTAACCTGCTGGGTAGGGGCAACTGTTCTAGATGCCTTTATCTCCTGCAACATTATAACATTCCTGTAAAAATGCATAATTGATCTACAAACCAACACTGTTGCTGAAGTGCATGGGACTCTCCTTGCTTTTGAAAATTAGAGATGTAACTGCTATAGCAAAGATGTACACCCAAGGCTCTGCTCCTGATGCTGGTAGTGCTTGGTCCACTCATCACAGGTTATTACTTTGAACTAGACCTAGAGGTTACCACTATAAATCGGCTAAGAACAGAGAGATCTGGGTGTATATGGGTCACAGAGGCAACGTGTCCTCGCAACAGAACAAGATTGAGTAAATAGTACCTTTGAAAATCAAAATCCTACTATTGCCATTTCATGGGCTTTACAAAAGGTATGCATATTCTGGGCAACATACCAGTATATCTGGGCCTGCTTTGGGGTTTTCCATCTCAAATGCAGAACTGATGACTTTTGGTGGTAATCAGACATTGTTCCAAAGCTGTATCATCTAAGGATAAAGTTTTCGACAGACCTTCACCGTAAGGATTCAGTGTTTATGACCCATACACTTGCTTGCACTCATGTTAGTGTTTCTTACATATTAGTGTTTCAAAGGTCCAATTTCTATGGCAGGCAATTCAGCTTTCTCTGTTGACAACAACAGTAGCTGACTCTGGAAATGCATGCTTGCATAGTAGTCCTTCATTTATTTAGAAAAAACGGATTTTACAAAGTTCACAAATAAAAAATTTAAGCTTTGAAAATTACAAATGCCAGGGAGATGAGAGGTACAATCAATGGATCAGTCCCCACACTTCAACAAGTATATTTTTATGTGTGTTTTCAAGTATTCAAGGGAGTCCAGATAATTCTTACAACTTAATCACTCAGAAATGTAATCATAAATACACAACTCTACAGCAGAAAACATTAAAAAGACAAACCACATTCTGATTAAGTGTTATGAGAGAGTAGAAAAAAGTCACAATATTCTTAATTGATACTGGAATAGAAAAGCTTTTAAGAAAAGTAATTACCCCAGTACCAATCACATCTCTCTTGTCATGATGGAATTTCTAAAACATGCACACTCTTCAAGGTTGTGTTTATGGAAAGACAGTCAGCATCATTTGAAATGGATTGCACAGAAAACTAATAGCCTGGTTTTAATACATTGAATAAAAAACCAAAATACTACTACATTGGTACGTTCAGCACTAATGAATATTTGCCATAACTGAAGCTATTGGTAAGCTCGAAAACACATATCTTACTTGCCTATCTAGAGTAACTGCCACTGAGAAATAAACCATACCTATGCTTTTATGACTGATTTATTTTCAAAGCTTTCGGCTGAAGAACAGGAATGGTGGGGAACCATATGTGAGCTTAGAAATGATCAGGAGCCTCTGGCCTAGAAATTCTTTGATGCAGTACCTACGAGACTCAGTGCAAATACATATTATCAGGAAGCTGCTTCTCTTTAATAAAAAAAAAATGAGATCATACAACGCAGAAGATTCAACTTACTTGTGAAAGGTGTGTCCCCCACATGCACCACTTTGAGATTTGGGACCTATTAAATCCAAATATATTGCCAGGTAGAAATTTGTCAGATCTCCGTTTAGAACTGGGAGTAACTTTCATTCCTTCAACAATATGGATCTTATAACTGATTGTCCATGATGCATTTTAAAAGATTATGCACTAAAACACTTGTAACAATCCAAATGTTATTCTTTACTTGCTGAACATTTTCAATGAAGACTCATCTTTCACACTCCTTTTTCACCAGCAACCAAGGCAATGCATCTGCCTCGGGCTGTCCATCAAGGGGACCGTAGAATTATTTCAAAAACTTACAGTCATAGACAGCATTTCATTAATGAAGTAAATACATTTTTATGGCTTGTCTTAATTTAAGATTAAGGTTTGCAGACAATTTCCAAGGATGCCTGTGCAGTCAGTAGCCTTCCTGTGCCCCTTAAGTGGAGGATTCATAAAGAAAAGACACTACCACATATTAGTGCTTCTTTCAAATGACTGCATCTTTGAGGTGAGGATTCAACTGAGTTAACCTTTAACTGTCATAGGGAAGAGAACGCTGCAGGATTAAAGTTCCTATATGACCCACGACACAGAAGCTGGGTGTCCTGGAGGAAGCAACGTCTGTGAGTCAAAACTCACAGGGTATATACAAGGCAAAGAAATGATGTAGTAAAAGAATGAAGTAAAGACTCAGGAAAATAGAATTTCAAAAAAACTAAGGTCGAGATGATATATGTCTCACTGTATTGTGTAGATTGCAGGAGAAGGATTTATCTCACCTGCCTATAATCTGGAACATAGGACTTCCTTCACAGCTGAAATACTTAGTGAGATACCTTTTATATGTGGACAGATAAAGGCACGTCTGGGGAACCTGTCTCATCCTAAGGTAGGCACTTAACTAGGTCTGATGAATCAGATCCTGAAAATCCTATTTTTCTCCTCTGACAATAAGGATACCTGATTCAGACATAGCACCTACATGTAGGCAAGACAAAACCCCCTGAAGCCGTTGAGCCTCTGAGCACTGATACGCATGAGGGCTCTGCCCAGGAGACAGTGTAGGCCAGAAAGCTGCAGCATTTCTGATGAAGCATCTGCTCTCAGGCTTTTGCAGCACATTGTTGAGAGATTTCACTTTGGCCTAGAAATAAATGATGAACTAATCAAGAATAACTGCCAGGTAAGTCAGTGGTCCACAGCTCCCAAAGCCTTTGTCGAATTCTCTTCCTTTCAACACTAAAGGCATAGCTGTAGACTATTAATACAAAGGATGAGATCATCCTGTAGACCTCCACATCTAAGGTATCATCAAGGATCTCTCTTACAGATAAGGGAGAGAAATAAGTTTTTTGACGGCTTAGCTGATTTCTTTCTAATATGACCTTCTGAAAAAGGACAGAAAATTTGGCTTAGAAAAAATTTCTAAAATCCAGAAAGTTTAGCTTAGAAAATTATTGTTATTCTCCTCTGACAATAATTGGAGTTTGAGGTGGTAGCTCAGATACTGGACTCTAGTCTGTAGACATGACTGGACGAGATGAGTGTCATACTGAAGTCAAAGGTTTTAACAAGCAGCAGGGGAGAGAGCTCAGTATTTGAGGATTTATAGGGATTGCGATAAAGATATGATAAAGAGACAATCTGAAAAAAAATGCATTCTGAACTCTTTATTCTGAGCACGTCGTTTTTCTAATATATGCATTTTCCTCTAGATAAAATGTAAAGAATGATATGACTGGTTGCTTCCACTGACTGTCATGTGAATGTGTACAAAGCCAAGAAAAATAAAACTGAGTTTGTCAACAAGAGGCAGAAATCTGCAGTTACCGAAGTGGAGAACTTCTGTTTTGTTGATTTTGTAGTACTGGTTGGAAAAAGATAGCTGTACCTCTATTAATCCCCATAGCCAGTCCACCAAAATAAGGTTTGGATCAATATGAGTTTTACAGCCTTTGCCGTTAAGAACACATTGAACTTTATTGAAAACTCAATACGTGTACTCAGTAAATGCATGACTGGGAACTACTAGCAGCCATTTAATCAATATCAAAGACAGAGTATCTTAAAACCAGCCCAGTTTAAAGCTTTAACGTTGTGTAGACTAAGTTATAGCAGGAGAGAACAACCAGTTTTAGATCCCTGATATCAAAACAGACAGCATTGTAACATCATTTCCTGGTCAGAATGACCAGGGCCATGAATTCATAAATCCAAGAATGTGTTTTAACCCAGTAAAAAATGTACTAAAATCCTTGTTTTAGTTTTAGATTTAGATTTAGATAAATCCAAGAAAGTGTTTTCAGGGTGATACAGTGAGAATGAAAGGAGATCTGGATGGACCTCACAAAGTGACCTCCGTTCCAGTGTCTTGCTGTTAGAGAGGCAAATAAAGGTCAAACCTCAGATGCAGCGACTGCAGCAAAAGGATCAGTCTCAGAACTCCTATTCCAGCTTCTTCCTGACGCCTGATGAAACATGAAAGGTGAAGGTATTTTGAGATGGACCAGAGAGGAAAGTCACTAGCAGTGTGAAGATAGAAATTAACAGCTTGTTTAAAAACATGCCGTATGTCAACAGAATGATATTTTATTAAGAATAAACATTCTAACTTTGCCTTCTTCCCATCAAGAAAGGTGTCGTGTTAAAGGGGGGGGTAAGGGGAGTCTGATATTCAACTAGCCTGCCAGAGCCCTTCCAAGGACTTTCACTGAAACAGTTTCGCAAAGTTGAAACAATAGGTAATTTATTCAAGCGACAGTTATCACAGATT
>Ga0065711_1039617_pt1 | contig 17654 bp, 14 predicted proteins | sample Hoacrofraction12_FD_59098 | JGI IMG/M metagenome (GOLD analysis project Ga0065711, IMG submission 59098) | Hoatzin crop microbial communities from Cojedes, Venezuela - Epithelial fraction 12 v2 (version 2) | ecosystem: Host-associated > Birds > Digestive system > Esophagus > Crop | place...
CCTTCAGATATTTGTAGGCATTTATAAGGTCCCCTCGCAGCCTTCTCTTCTTCAGGCTGAACAAGCCCAGTTCCCTCAACCTCTCCTCGTAGTGGAGATGCTCCAGTCCCCTCACCATCCTTGTAGACAGAATCACAGAATAGTAGGGGTTGGAAGGGACCTCTGTGGGTCATCTAGTCCAACCCATCTTAGAAAACTATAAGAGTATACTATAAGTTATATAAGTTATTATAACTATAAGTTTCATCTTAGAAAACTATAAGAGTATGAATTATGACTTAACCAGCTGCTCCTTTATGCTCAGTGATGAACTGGTTGGTGATAACTACTAAGAATTTGCAATCTCTTCTTAGCTACAGCAATAATAATGATCTGGGTGCTGAGATTTCAATACTTAGCTAGTTAGAATGTGCTTGCAGGTGTGGGCATTCTGCACTGTGGAATATATTTATATGTCACTTTTTCATGCAAAAATCTGATTAATAAAATGTACTTCCAAACTAGTTGTTGAAACTCATGCAGGGAATCGTTCTCTGATCTCTAAAGGCTCTGTGTTCCTAGCTAGCATACCAGCAAAACCAAGCTTTTCACTAAGAGAAATCCAACAGAATTTCCCAAAAATTACTTACTTTTTGGTTATCGAAAAGATTTTCCATTCATTTTATTGATGGCTTTGCTAACCAGCTTTGGAACAGAAAACAGACTGTGGTAAGACATAAGTCCCAGGTGAAATTATTCATCAAATTAACTAAAGGGGTTTATTTTTTATCATTTAATTCTCATTGTATATCCAGTTTTTCAAGTTACTAGAATTTAACTTTTAAATTAAATAGTGGAAACATTGCTTTAGTGATATATAGCTTGTATACCTATAGCTCAGAAAGATGGAAGCAACTTCAGGTGTTTGATACCGTTTTTCCCTCTGATTTTCATGTTTAGAGTAGGGTAAAGTAACACCTCTATGCTGATACAAGCAACAGGAAGACCTCAAAGCTATCATAACTGCTGTCTTTAGTTTCCTTATTGGAAAAAGCAGAATATGACACATTTTCAATACTTAAGGCACTGAGCTAGCACATCTCACAGAATGAAATTGAAACCTACTTTCATGTCATGTCTCCATACGCAGCTTGTGCTTACTGTAGGACTCCTCGCCGTAGTAGTATATCTTTACACTGTTGTGGCGTTCAACTTCTTCCGCAAATTCTACAACAAAAGTGAAGATGAAGATGAACCAGACATGAAATGTGATGACATGATGACGGTAACTAAAACATCACTAGCATGCTTCAAATTTTATCCTGAATTTTCAAACGGATACTTAAGATAAAATGATAAGCAAGAAGGGATGTTTTTGGAGTTAAATTCATGGGTCTCTTCTTCTTGCTTATACATCATTTTGAAAATGTGAATGGTCCTGAAATTCCCTCTGTGTTCTCCAGTGGTCTAAACTCAAAAGTAGGTGGATGACATTCAGCAGTAGAGGAAGATATTCTGGATTTTTCTCCTAAATACTGTGGTATACGATTTGCTGCAACTCTTTTACATGTGAAGATGGCAGACCCTTGAATTATATGGAAGAAATTTCATGACAGCCCCATGCCCCATTTCCGGGCCACCCTGCAAAAAGAAGCTGTGTTGTCACAGCACAAATAATTCCAATTTGTTCCCAATGTTTGCAATTGTGCAAGCTCTTCCTGTCCTTATTTAGGTTATATGAAGTATATGATGGTATTGGCACTAGTTATAAAAGCCTGCTCCAGACTGCTTACAATTAGTAATTTAGTCATAAAGTAAGAAGACAAGGGTGAGTAGAGAAGGGGGAAATTAAAAATCATTACGGGTGATAATCTAATGCTATTTATTTCCCTTCTGATTTCCATTTGTTGCCACAGAATGTTATTTATGTCATATTAAAAGATACTCTACAGATACGTATTATGGTACGAAGATATTTTCTTACTGTATATAGAAAATAGCACAAATTCAGGTCTTAAAAATGTAATATTCTGAGTTTGTGGCCCGTTCATTTTTTCCATGGCATAGTCACTCTCTGCCCTGTGTTCTATGCCAAAGACAGAATACAATACCTCAGAACAGCGGTGTGTCATAGACTTCACAAAATAATCTTCCCTGTTCTTGAACTTTCTTTCAAACACTCAGCGCAAGTCAGGTGTTCAAATGACAGAAATTGTGGAAACTGCCCAAGCAGTATTATTTAACTGGTCCCTCTGCAACCTAGATACAGTAGTCTGGTCATAAAATAGATGTAGGACAAATTGGAATAATGAAACTATATTACATTTTAAACCACTCTACCAAGTGCGGTAAATCACGTCCAGCTTAAATTATTAAACTAATACCAGCATCTTGCATCAACAGTAATGCTGCATTATAAAAATGGATGTATAGTTCTGTTTAGTGTTTGCTTACGAAAGACCAGATTTGACATGTTTTATGCTGATTATTTAACACCAGCATTGCTGTCTAATGTGATTTCAGAACACTGTCTGGGCGTACGGATTTCCGTTGTTTTTAACCCAAGTTGTGTGACTGAAGGTGGTTTACAAGATTCTGTAGCTGATTCATACAGGAACATCAGTAGTGTATTGCTGCAACAGAAGATTCCATTCTAATATACATACACAGCTTGAATACCCAGATTTTTAAAGATTTTTCCATGAAGACTTATATGTTCAAAAAATATGACACACAGCAACATTTTTGCAAAGTGATTTGTTCCACATCGAACTGAACACAGGCTGTGTTTCCCAGATCACAAATAATCTACAATATACTAAACCAGACATCTAGAATTGCAAAATGAAATTATCCAGAAACCACCCAAACACAGATAGATCTACCTGTTGCGAATATCTCACTATTTATTTTATGGCAATATTTGCCAACATTTCTAAACTCCATTACAAGACTTTAAAAGATCTCCTCTGCTTACTGAGAGCAAGCTAGAACCTTAGGAATTAATATAAGGCGTAGAATATAGTGTGGAATACAGTAAAAATACAAGCAAAATGCCCCCCAAATGATCTTAGTCTGTAAGTAAGACCTGGGGAGCGAGGAGAGGGTACCAGCTGATGCTGACTCCCCTCTTCGTAAGTGTACTAGAAGATGTAATCACATTAGTTAAGACAGTAGCAGATTTTTGATGCAGTGTGTGTGATACGTGAGGAATGACATTATGTGTTGTTTGTTACTATAACTTTGTGAAAAGAATTAGCAGAGCTGAATAATTTAAAAAAAAAAAAAAAGAAAGAAAAACCCCAATCAGAATCATTCATGGTAAATATATCTGTAATTTTCCTCTCTCTGTTTTAGTGTTACCTGTTCCACATGTATGTGGGTGTAAGAGCTGGTGGTGGCATTGGGGATGAAATTGAGGATCCTGCTGGAGACCCTTATGAAATGTATCGAATTGTCTTTGACATCACTTTTTTCTTCTTTGTCATTGTTATCCTGCTGGCCATTATTCAAGGTACCGTCACTTACCTCAGTAGACTGTTAGAATTTACTTAAGTTCTGCAGTGTATTTAAACTGTATTTGTGTTTGAGGTAGATTTAGCTGTATTGCTATAAAGACTTATTTCAGAGCTGATAAAATCATTAATTCTGAACGTAATAATTTTATCCTTCATTAATAAATAATGCATTGTCCCAAGTATTACACAAAGACAATGCCCAAGAAACATAACCTACGTGGGTTACAGTGTTTATGAACACTTTGACAACTATCCAGCAATGATGCAGCCTGTGCAGGATCACTGTTCTTCCTATAACACCCATTTAAATTTGGAGAGAGCTTCACTGTAGACACTTTTCACATCTTTAGTTTGGAGCCACCACAGCTTGCTGCAGAATGGAGACTTTCCCCTTGGCCACACCCCCGTTTCCTCTTTCTTTAGAGGATGATTTGCAGTTTTAATTGGTTTGCAGTTGTGATTTGCAGAGAATGAGACCTCTCTTCAAGATGGAACACTCATTGTATAAACTAACCTGTCAGGAAAAAACACCGGTTTACGGCAATCTGGTGGCAAAGAAAAATTGTAATATATCTATATTGAGAAAAAGTTGTGAATGTCACAGTCCCCCACATGACCCAACTCTAATCTTAATGTGTTGGAAGTGGAGGAATAATGCTTCAGATGTGAAGCAGCATCACCCTCCCAGAGGGGGGAGCTGTGGGGAGCAGAGTTGTCTTTGCTGAACAAAAGTTGGGATACAAGAGTTCCATGAGACAGAGAATGGAAATTAAATTCTTTCATGACAACAAAAGAGATGAGGTTATAGAAACTTACACTGACCAAAATATAAGTATAGAAAGGCCTTTCCACTCTCAGGATTGTACTTCTATGTAAGAGAAATTTTTACTGCTAGGAGTGCAGTGTAAACAAATGTTGGATGTCTGGAAACTGATAGATTGTAACTTGAATTGTTCAACCACGACATAAGTACACTAACCTTCAAAGACAGTGGAAGATGTCTGTCTGACAGACATTACTTGAAATATGAATATTGCTAACTACTTCTCCATTTGGAATAGGTCTGATTATTGATGCTTTTGGTGAATTGAGAGACCAGCAAGAACAAGTGAGAGAAGATATGGAGGTATGAATAAGCACACTACACTTTTCATTACTCTTACTCATCTAGATTGTTACCAGTTAAAAGAGTGTCTTTGAGTTAAAATTCATCTGTAACCTCAACTTGTGTTTCCAGACCAAATGTTTTATTTGTGGAATCGGCAATGACTATTTTGACACAACCCCACATGGCTTTGAAACACATACTTTGCAAGAACACAACTTGGCAAACTATCTGTAAGTATACTTTACTACTGGAATTACAGTGAAGAGACCTTTCAGCTCCGGAGTAATTTAGGTGCACACATTGCCGACAACCCTAAGACAGAATTCTGTAGAACTGAGGAATATCTCCATTCCTTTCTGATCTCCCTTCCTCTACTCCACACCGCTGGTTAGCTTTAGAGCGCTCAGCTTGCACATGAGCTACCTTAGCGGAACGAGACCTGAAGGCACACCAAATCCTCCTTCCTCTGGAAAGAAACCCAGATCTGTGGAATGATAGGAATAACAGTTTAATAAGTTGCTTCAGTTTGGAAGTTTTGGTTGTGACTTCTGGGGACTTGGCAATGTTGATGAGACCATTGAAAATTAGCCTCAATTTGACAAAAAGAAAACCCAGACCAAAACATCAAAACAACAACAAAACCATTTCTGGAAGATTCCTCAAAGATAAGCTGCAAAAAATAACTTACAAGTCTGATCCTATAGTTCTTTAGTGATAGTGCAGCTTCACGAAACCTCGAAGCAATCAGGAGTTGTTTGTGTTTAGGCCATTGCCCAGACTCCCAAAACAGTGATCTTCTGCTTTCATTAGTAAATATAGAGCAGATCAAAGAGGATGTTTAAAAAGTTAATTTGGTGCCATCACTTACTCATACAATTGTGCCAGCAGAACCAAAGGAGCTGAAGTGAGAAGTCTGGCTTTGGAATATTGTGTCTGAACAACCTCCTGGAGCTGTGATTCCTCACATAGCAAGCAACTAGCACTGCAAAATCAATGCACATTACTTTTGTGAGGCTATTACCAGTCTACAACCTCCAAGCTTTTCTTACTATATTGAATTGCTTAATTGGTACATGGGAACCTGTAATTCACAGTAAATTAAAAATGGCAATTTCTTTAATATTAGAATATACAGAGAACAATCTTTCTAACCAGGTTGCCCTTTAATTAGACAAATGTTAAAGTCAGTATACACTCCTTCCTTTACAATGAAATCATGTACCAAGTTTAATTCCAAATGCTCAGCATCAAAAGTGGCTAACCAAGGGTTCTGTTACATAAAGACAACTGTTAGTACTCTGCAGCCTTCCTAATTAGTTCAAGCTCTCTACACTGGAGTGGGCACAGCTATCTGAGACAGACAGGCTCAGCTCATGAGCTGTATGACATCAGTGTTTGGAAATCTTGGTGCAGCTGAGAATCTGCCACACTTTTAACTTGCAGAGTAGCCACAGTAACCTCTTCCAAGGTGAGATGCTGCAGCATATGTGTATAGGAGTTGGCATCTGCCTAATTCAGGTATTGCTCCTAGAACTGACATGAAGAAAATGCTAAACCACGTTTTTCCAATTCTACAGATTTTACATGTTGGCACTTCCACAGGAGGAGCACTGGAGGACAGAATTTTCTCCTTCACTATGAGCGCTTCAGACACCCAGCAATATCCCTTCTTTGCTGGTTGGCATAACCTCCCTCACATCCCATCCAGGCAGGGTTAGGCAGCGATGTTACGTTTTCTGCATTAACACCCGCTTCATGTGCTTGTTTCAGGTTCTTTTTAATGTATCTCATTAACAAGGATGAAACTGAGCATACTGGCCAGGTGAGTAGAATATAAAACTTAAATTATTTTCTTAAGGTTGTCTTACAACGTTTTTATCCTCTCCAGACTTGTAGCTGTGTACCACCAGGTGGAACTGATGCACCACCAAGGAGTAGAGATGATGCCACTGTCCCTGACACTCTTCTGCAAGTCAAAGAAAAGGAAGGGTTAAAAAAGAGGGAGCAGGTGGGCTGCAGCAGTGTGCTGTTCTACCCAGCACTGAACTCTGCCAGCAGCAATTGCTACTGATCTTACTGGCATCTTATCTCTGAAATGAAACCCTGAAATGTACCAGTTGTAGCTTATTCCAAAAAGATCAAGTAGTTAAGGTACTATATTTATAGTCTAAATCCATATATATGTATATATAGGTACGTATATGGATGTGTGTATGTATGCTTAGTGTTGTTAGGCCCTAAATGTAAAGAAATAAGAAAATAAATAGGATTAAATTGTATCTTATCTCAAATAAGAAGCTGTTCTGCAAATGCTGCAAAAGTACCTTGCACTTCAATGTTTTCCAAGCAAACTAAAACACATTTTGTATATACAGAATATACACATTTTGTCTACAGGTTTGCTCTGATATAACTAGACTGATTAATTTACACTTACACAGTTTTTCTAATAAGGCCTAAATTTCAGTAGTACTGAATCAAGTGCAGAACAATACTTTTGTAAACATTCTTGAGTTACAATCTTTCAGTTTCAATGTCCTCACAGTTCTACTCCATAGTAACAGGCACAGGACCTGGTTATTGTTCAAAGTTTATCTAGAGCACTAACTGCAAGGTGTCTGTTAAAATAGATATTCTTTATCGTTTTCAGGAGTCATTTGTGTGGAAGATGTACCAAGAAAGATGTTGGGATTTTTTCCCAGCAGGGGACTGCTTCCGGAAACAGTACGAGGATCAACTTGGTTAACATCACAAAATAAATTATTTATTCATGAACTGTTAAGATTCAGTATATGACAAAAACCTTTGTTTCTTTTCATGGTGTAATTTCACAGTTTGTATTCACTTTCAATGTCTTTAAACTTCAAGACATACATAAAATTTGACGCTATTTCAGAGGCTTTTTGTACCTACCACATATGAAACAGGTCTTTTGTTGGAATTTTAGTTAGAAAAGAGAAAAGCTATGCCAGAAAAAACTACGTTAACTTAAGCCTTCCAGTTCAAATATGGTCTGAAATTACAACAACTTTTTAACCATGTCATTAACCTGGTGTTTGGCAGTACAGTTGAAAGGGCTAAAAGGTGTCTTAATTGCACAACATTTGACATTTAAGAACTTGAACATTGGAGGCCATGCCTCAAAAAAATATTTTAACTAACTGCTGTCCAGTTTCCCCCCCCACCCCGGTATTTGCTAGTGAATGTATTCAGATACAGCTTGAAAAGCTTTAAGCAGTTCAAAAGAAAACATTTTCAAACACTTTGTCGACCTTGAAACATTAAGTGCCTTAAAACCTCGGTAGACATAGCTATGCAAACTTCTTTATGTTAGTGTTCTAGATGAACAGATCCATTAACTGTATTGCTTTTCTCTCTTTCCGTTTGACAATGCACTTGAAGTTTGTTCATATACTACCTTCAATAACAGCTTATTAGATGCTGCTGTTGAAAGACATACACTGTATCAAAATGAATACAATTGAAATCTTCAGCCAAAATAAGACAACGCTCTATGGTCACCTGCAAGTAGAAGCTGCTAGGATTATGCATTTTTTTTCTTCTAATAAAAAGTGCCCACTGCAATAAAATATTAGAAACCAAATATTACCTTTGCTGTCTTCTTTCTCAATTTTCTACAAGATGGAGATGCGGCGTGAGGATGGCGACTAAACACACATGTATTCATTGTTCATGCATAGCTTTATTTTAAGGACTACATCGAGCAAGTACAAGCTGAAATAACTGTTCTCACAGTGTTCTGCAGCCTCCATCTTTAGCAAAGAAAATCCTAATTTCATCACAAATTTTAGACCTTTGAAGAATGTTAGTCTTAGCCAAATCTCAATCACATCTAAATGAATTCTGCTTGCACAGAATTTTAGGGGCCAGCAAAGAAAACTGGGCATTTGGCACAATGAGCAACATGAAACAGATAAAGGAAATAATGAGGAAATGAAGGAATATTCAACTTTCTACTTCATGTTTGCTATATTCAGTTATTCATATAAGACAATTTGAGCTTCAGGAAATCATGCTGTCCAGCCAATCTTCGAGCTCTTCCTCAGTAACATTTTTAGATGTAGTTTGCTGCTGCTGTGATGCTGTACTCTTCTCTTCAGGCACATCTAGTTTTAAAGGGGCTAGAAAAGTGGAAAGAACAGACTTGAAAATCTGGCACCAATTCCATATCATCTCTTTGTCCCACATAATTTTGCTTTTTAATGCACAACTGACTATTGAAACACACCCTCTCTTTCTTGAAGACTAGCAAGTCATATTGCAAAAACAGTAGCAGCAATTAAAAAAAAAAAAGAAAAAAGGCAGCTTAATAAGCTCAAGCAGAGGAGCCTGGCTTCCATCCGCTTCAAGGTGGGCAGGGCCTGGTCTGCAGCAGACAGACTGTAAGTGATCCCCCCACTGCCATCTGCTTGCAGTCCTCGCCAGTGCAGGGTTTAATGTAGAAGAGGAGCAGGAGGCCACCGCAGCAGATCACCCTGCATGACTGTTACAGCATGATATGATTCTGGATTCTGATGGTATTGTTTTCTTAAGGGATTTACACAGTGCTTTGGAGTGGAAAGCATGATGTACCACTGACATGAAAGAGCATTTCAAGATTGTCTTCAGCGACAAGGCGTGCTGTGTTGCCTGTGGTGACATCTTACATGTTCAACTATCTTGGACTTAATTTTTAAGATAACAAGAAAATCATACACAAAAATCAGAGACGTCAAAAATGCTTTTACAGCACAGTGGACTGAGGAGCAGTAGCAAACCATCTCCATCGGATGGTTGTACAGTAGTATAATTTCTAGGAAGGCAAACAAAAGGAAGGATTTGCCAATTTTTTATATGTTTTGTTTCCATACTAAATTTTGTAAAATGAATACTAATAAAGTTTTAAAATAGCATTTATAACAAGCCATCAGAAAGAGCTGTCAATTCTTCTGTATTAACTATTTGCTAATTCACTATTAGTATAGTGAACTAAGGGCTGATAATGTCACATAAAAACTTGATTTTATCTTCCTCTCACTAAAATTCTCTAGTAGTACATTAATTGTTTTTTTTTTTAATTAAAAATTTTGCTGAATCATAAGACCAATGCTGTTCTGCAGAAGAACTTCTCTTCGTGCTTAAAATGAACTGACAACGAGGAAACATTAGTTCAGGAGGGAGTTAAAATTGAAAAGGAACGAATGGGTCAGCATATAGCCCCAGATAAATGAAAGGCAGTATGACAGAGACGACGACAGCAGTACTGTTGTCTGGCTAATCAAGAGTTCAAAAACATCCCCAAAACAGAGAGCAATGGAAATTAAATAATAGCATGCTGAGGAGAAGAGAAATCTTACCGTTTTCCTTACAATCAATTTTCAAATCTTTCTCAGTTGATATGTTGTAGGATAGCGCCCCTGGCATAGGTCTGTTTTCCGTATCAATGGGAGCATCCAGATTTAGGAGAAGATCTAGTTCTTCATCCAAATGGTCAGTCTCTTGCTTTGACAGCAGATGGGGTCTCTGAAATGGTTCTGCTGCACTTGCCCTAGGCCCATTTTTACTTCCAGGCTTTGATGGAGCAACAGAATCACCAACAGGATTGGAGACCAACACCGTCTCACTCTGAGCCAGAGACTGTCGGAACAGAAACTCTCTCCTCTTGCTGTCTTCAATAATTTTAGACCTCGTCTGTGGGAGCTCTACAGGTGTTGATGCCTAAGAGCACAAGAAAGGAAATGAGTCTTTCTAATGATTAATTCCATTTTTACTATTGTCTAATTTGGATTGTAATTCATGCTTCCTACATTCAATCACTTCAGAAGACACAATGAATTTCAGCAGAATTTAATTCAGAAGTAAAAGTAAGCCAAAGTTATCTTGATGATACTTTTACAGAAGCAACTACAAAATACAAACTCCTTTGTTACAGAATATGAGATTGTATGATAAATCAGCAAGTTCCATTGTTTCACAAACACTTCCTGGAGACTGACTTTTCTTTTATTCTTCTTTAATGAAATCCCATCAATACTCTGAATTTTGGAATGACTGAAGTCAGCATGTGGCTAGAAACATTATCCCATGTTAGGCCTTCCCTCCAAAATTCCAGTCTTGAAAGCCAACCCTACTACAGGTTGCTGAAAATCATTTAGCAATAGCTGTGTATTTTGAAAAACAAAACCAAATTGCAAAACTTTATCAAATAGTGAAACAAGAAATGGCAACTCACTAACTGTGGATTCTGCTTTCATCGGGTTGCCCTGGCATTAGTAACACTGCAGCATAGCTGATGACCACATCACCAGTCAGAATGACAAGATAAAGATGAAATGCCATAACACACACTTTATAACCCTGATGAAAGTTAAAGATCATGACTTGAACTCTTTAAGAAGAAAACTGTATTTGAAAGTAACATTTATTTCCAGATTCCCTTAGATATCACATCTGCAGATAAATTTGAGCTCCCTTAAAAAAAAGCATCATTGTGTCAGTCCCAGATGGATTTTTTTTTTTAATTCTGTTTTTATATTTAAGTCTCATTGGTTCTTTTGCCCTTACATGAATATTTTCTTTTTCACAGCCTGAAGAGACACTTATTCCTAATATTCTGTTGCTTTTTTGTTGTTTTACACCAGAGCATAAATGACATTTTCTTCACCTGTTGGATTGACAGTTCTACCTGTTCTAACAGAGATGTAAGTTTGATTCATGGAATAAACACGCATGTTGATATTAGCTATGTGGAAGAGCAAATCACAATAAAAATAATGAACAGGAAAGAATGTGAAAGCACTTTCAAAATTTTGGTGCAAGCTTTTAACAGCTGCTAACAAGAGGAGCAAATATAGAAAGAGTGCAATCATGCATGTCAAACACTCCAATACCTGGCCTGAAATCTCTGTGCTACACATCGAAGCATTTTGTTCAAAGCCAACAAAGCAGAAAAAGTGCTGCAAGAGGGGTATCCTGCATTACACGCCATTTGACGTGCCGATCTCAAGGAGTGTATTTACTTGTAAGATAGACTCTACTTATGTTTGAAGACCAAGTTTAAAGTAATCATTCTTGCATAGATTGTTTCACTTAAAATATTTGCAGGATGTTTTGTGAAAATTCATAGCGTTACCTGCACAAGTTCAGCAGCTACATTCAACCTCAAGTGGAGAGGCAATTCCTGAAGGGCCTGGACCAAAGACTGGCAGTCAACAGAAAGCGCAGATAACTGAAATACAATTCAACACACAGTAGGCTGCTATTAAAAAAAAGATGAACTAATAATGACTTTAATCTATTACATTCCCCTGTTCCATACATTCAAGGAATGTGAAGAACAATCTAATGAAGTACAGGAATTCATAGTTTTAAAGTACACATGTACAAAACAGTTTGGCTACATTACCATATAAACACATAAGGTATAAATAGGATGCTTCTTAGGCAATGTCCTGAAAATCCAAAGCAGGAAATAGTTCTGCAAGTTGACAATGTCATAAGAGGCTTTTCCAACCAAATCAAACATCTTTTCATCTGTGAAGCTTTCCACACAGTGAGAATCGCCATTCTTTCATGAGTTGCTACTATTTTCTAAGCAATCAAACCACGTAGTTTGTGTCTAGCTCTACTGTTTTTAGTGCCCAAACAACTTGGCCCATCTGTTAAAATGTTGGTTTGATGCTTACAAAAGCCACAAACTATAGTTAAATACACTTCTAAAATGATACTCAGGAGAGCAGCCCTGCAGAGAAGGACTTGTGGGTACTGCTGGATGAAAAGCTGGACATGAGCCGACAATGTGCACTCGCAGCCCAGAAGGCCAACCACACACTGGGCTGCATCAAGAGAAGCGTGGCTGACGGAGGGGATTCTGCCCCTCTGCTCCGCGCTCGTTGAGACCCCACGTGGAGTCCTGTGTCCAGCTCTGGAGCCCTCACCACAGGAAAGACAGGGACCTGTTGGAACAGGTCCAGAGGAGGCCACAGAAATGATCAGAGAGCTGGAGCACCGCTCCTATGAGGAAAGGCTGAGAGAGTTGTGGTTGTTCAGCCTGGAGAAGAGAAGGCTCCAGAGAAACCTTATAGCAGCCATCCAGTACTTAAAGGGGGGCTACAAGAAAGATGAGGACAGGCTTTTTAGCGAGGCCTGTTGCGATAGGACAAGGGGTAATGGTTTTAAACTAAAAGAGGGTAGATATAGACTAGATATAAGGAAGAAATTGTTTTATGTTGTGGGTGGTGAAACACTGGAGCAGGTTGCCCAGAATGGTGGTAAGATGCCCCGTCCCTGGAAACATTCAACGTCAGGTTGGACGGGGCTTTGAGCAACCTGGTCTAGTTGAAGATGTCCCTGCTCACTGCAGTGGGGTTGGACTAGGTGACTTTTAAAAGTCTTTTCCAACCCAAACCATTCTATGATAATCAACAAAGATACTCTACTGCTGCTTAGTTGTTTAAAAGGTGGAAATGTCACTTATTAACATGACAGGTATTGGAGTTTCCTTTTCTCTTGACCCTTTTTTTTGGCTGTAAACTATTAAAAACTAATTTAAACAAAATGGACCAGCAATATTTAATGATTTTACAGACCACCCAGGACTTTGGTAGACTTAAACAGATTTTGAGCTCACAGTACAGCAGAACATTCTGAATACATTCACCACCAGTGAAAAAGCTAATTTGATATCCATCACATCTTTTAAAATCTGACAGCAAAATGCTTCAGTCTGTACTCTCATTTTCATGGAAGCAGAGAAGCTGCTTCTAAATCTAGCTTAAAGAGACAAAAAAAATGTCCCTCTCAACATGGTATAGACTGACACAGACATGCAGAAGTCCAAATACTCTTAAGTTAGAAGAGAGTGTTTTGTGCTATATCGTAAGAGATTTGTCAAAGGAATTCACATTGCTCCCAAAAGCTGGTCACCAGGTGGCTTTTGACACCTGCACACACAGCAAGAATGAACATCAACGACACAGTGTGTTCCAATAGCATATTTACAAAATTAAATTAAACTAAATTAAAAAAAGAAACAATGCAGTTGGTTTAACAGTTTCTTGTATCCAAATTCTGATTCTGGTATTCAGTAATGAAAGTAAAAGAACCAAACTACTTAAATATCTGATGGTTAGAATTTTTCTTCTTTACTAACAACTGTATTTTACAGTGGATTAGTGATCACTGTTAAAGATGACTCCTTGGTACAAGTAACCTCAAAAAGCCTTCCACAAGCAATTCTTGCTGCCCAGCAATGAACTACAGCTTCAGAAAACACAGTTCTTTTGAAGAACAAATACATCTTCTGCACGTTTGCAAGGGACAAGGAAATTGTATGAATCTGCTAACACAAAAAAATTGTAAAAAGTGAAGTATCATTGAGCAACATTTAAGTGTATTTGGGAAGAGCTAAGTATACTTGCAAAAAGATTAATGTGAATGAACATTGCGAATGGAGGTGAAAATGGAGACAGGGAAGAGGAGGAAAGGCTGAGGATGAAGGAAGACAGGAATTCAATATGCAAGCAGAGATTTCACTAGAAGTAGTGTTTGATTAAAAAACAACAGGATGAAAGCAGTACTTAATAAATCATAAGCACTTCATGGCACATGTAGTTATTTGTTCAAGAAAACAAGTAGAAGCATACTTTGTTGAAGGAATTGCCATTTTTTACTGAAAAATCCAAATGACTATTACCTGTTTGATTTTTGAATTGCAGACTGTGTTCTGAAACATTTTTATTGCATTTTATCAATATACAATAACACAAATCGAGATCTACTTTTTGCGACAATGAATGAATAATATTCCTAATAAATTCACTATTGTGGATGTCACTGTTACATTTCCATTCCACATTTGAAACTGATGCTTTGCCATTTCTTTCTACAAATAATGTGGAATGGGAAACATCTAGTCATTCTGCAACTATTTTTATGCCTTCTCTGCTTTATTTTGTTTCATAATAATCACTTCTCTAATCTTGTACATAATGTATGGACAGGCAAAGAACTAGAAACAGGTGAGCTAAGAGGCTAAGGTAAGGAATTTGGCAAAGTGGATCAAGGATGAAAATTAGACCCGGAGCCAGCTTTCAGGTAAAAGAAAAGAACAGGCTGAAGACCAGAGGCAATGTGAAAAATTAAACAATGCTATGAAACCATCTGGGCCAGGATTCTAAACTAAAATAAGAAATCAAAATAAGGATAATGGTGACTAGTGCAGTAAACTATTTCAAACTGACATTAGAACAGCGAAAGACAGAAAACAGTTTGAAACAACAAATTTGGATGGGGCAGGACAAAAGACTACAGCTTGGTAGGGACAGAGGCAGAAGAACGTGCCCACCACAGCACAATTCTCAATGAGTGAGAGCATGGGACCAGCTGCAGAACTGTGCAGTCTCATCACTGGCAGCCAGAGAATATTTGTGAAATCCACTGGCAACACGCGACTTCACTCTGCTCACAATGACTTTAGCCATTAAGAAATTAATTAATGTGTTTGAATCACCTAAATGCTATAATGACAAGCCTATGAGGAAATTATGAAGAAATTCATATTCTGGATACTGACATCCTGCACGCTAGGAGCTGGAAGAACTGACAAGAAAAAAGTCACTGAAAGACTGTATCCCACTGAAGAAACATATGATGGTTTAAACAAATGCTTGCACTTGGTTTTATTTCCTCATTTTAATTTGATGTTCAACCTTTAATGTATCTTTAACTACCACTTCCCAGAGAATAATTTCAAGAACTAAATACAAACTTTTAAAATCTGAATATATAAGTATGTTTCAAGAAATACTCAAGCACGGTTTCGCAGCAATTTTAAGAAAAGCTTGGAAGACAAAAGCATTTATCTTGCAATAATTTAGGTGACTTACGTGAGGAAGACAGCTGCAGAGATTAAGACTTTCAAGTATCCTGATATAGAAAACAGCAGATTCCTATTGCTTTTCCCCTTTTTGTTCCAGCATAAAGAATCCACATACAAATAATCTACAACCTAGTTGGTCCCATAGTAATTTTGGAGGTGAAGTTTCAACCACAGGACATAAACTGTTAATTTGAAAGAACTAGAACAAGATTCATAGTCAAATATATGAATACACTCCCATAGGTTTTGTTACAGCCATTTCACTAAACGATTTTCTCTTGAATACAGCTGAAAAGTGAGTCTGACTTGACATGTTAGTAAAGCAAAGTGACAGTCCTTTCTTTCCCCTTCACTCGATGTATTTGCTTGTTCTTTTCTTCCATCGTTACTCAACAAACCCTAGCCTGCTGCTTTGATTAGTCTTCAACAGGAAAAAAAAAAGAAAAAAAAAAAAAGGACAAGACCCAAGAGTCTCCAGCATCAGAGGCAAATTAATAAAAATATACAGAAAGAGACAGGTAGTCTGTGCCAGGCGATTATTCGTACAAACTCATTTGAACGATAATTTGTTACCTGCTTATGGCATATGCTTTCTTTATCCCATTCTTTCTCATCAGCAAATTGGAACTGTGTAAAGGAATCTCCTACACAAAAGAAATAAAAAAATATATTTATTTTTTTAAAAAATAACAAGGTGTCTCCAATGTTTCCAAGCCTACAGGAGTAAATTCAATCAATAAATGACAAGTGTTCATCAAATTTGCATTTAATTTTAATGCTGCTTGCATTCACAGTATTAAACTTCTTTAAGCCAAAGTTCTATAGAAAGATCTTTTAATCTCTTATTTGCAAAACAGTACTGAAAATGGTGCAACAAGTTCAAAACTGAATGAGGAGGTGCTAGGTGCCATGTCAATAAGCAGGATGTTCATTGAAAACTCCGACTTGGCCAACACACCAGGAATACGTACAGTATTCACCGAGTGCATTTTTTATGAACAGCTTTGTGCTGTAGACAGACCTCTTATCAACAGGCAAATCTCTCTTAAAATGGATTACAAATATGCTAAAAAATCAGTTTGTACAGGCCACGTAAAGACTTCTTGTTGCCCGATAGCTGAATTCTCCAGACTGTTTCTTCCTTGAACTAGTCCCTACTCCAGCATGTCATCAAAAAAAGGCACTGAACCCCAAACTCCAATTCATATGCATAAGGGACTTAATTAAAAAAAACCTTAAATAGGGCTAATTAAGATACATATGTAACCTTAGTTATAGGATCTTCTAAACTCTTGCTCCAAGACCCTCCTACTATAGGGGGACTTTGGTTATTACTTTGTTTTAGATGTGGTATTTCTATTGCACTACCATGCTGGGTGGTAAAACACAGTCCTACAAATTAATTCACTGACAAAACACACAATTCCAGGAACTTAGAAAAAATAGTAAGGTCTGTGACAGAGGAAACGTGAAAGACCAGGGTTGCAAGATGATGGCCAAAGGTCTAGAGTAACAGAAAGCAAAGGTGTTGCTGGTGTGGAGTGTGGGACATCTGCCTTCTTAGACCATGCAGTTTGAGAACAAACAGCTGTTTCAGGGGCTCTATTGGGAAAAAAAAAAAAAACAACACAAACCTGTTGAATTATTGCATGAAGGAGATGACATCTGATCCTGAGAATTGCAGATCACCCGTAAATCAGCTGGATTTAGTCCAGCAGTTAGCTGAGAAGCAACAGCTCACTCTTTCCCAACTTCCAACAGAGAATGAATGCGCTAGAGGACGTTTTCAATGGCATTACCAACAACTGCGCATCTAACTTCCATTTGGCTCTCAGTATCCTAACTGCCATTCATACATTTGACAATTCCTGAATCACGCCCTTAATCGTGCGTACAAAATCCAAACATATGCTGTCCCCAAAATTGGCTTCTTTTCCATTGTCTGCCTGTCCCAAAATGTAGGGAAGTTCAGCCTTTCAGCAATTTTATTAACAGTGCAACCATCAGCCAGCTTCTGTTTTGCAAACAGAATGAATAAGCAGCAAAATGGCACAGTAATTGCCATAATACTTTGCCAAACAATAAAAAAAGGGAGACCTTAACCATCTCCCAGCTGGAATGCAAAATGTATTGGCCAAGCCTTTTTTTTTTTTTTTTTTTTTTTTTTTTT
>Ga0065711_1039618_pt1 | contig 17653 bp, 9 predicted proteins | sample Hoacrofraction12_FD_59098 | JGI IMG/M metagenome (GOLD analysis project Ga0065711, IMG submission 59098) | Hoatzin crop microbial communities from Cojedes, Venezuela - Epithelial fraction 12 v2 (version 2) | ecosystem: Host-associated > Birds > Digestive system > Esophagus > Crop | place...
GGGGGGGGGGGGCAGGGGGGAGGAAAACAATGAAAATCCCACCACCAAAATGAACACCACCACCTCCTCACCCCCACAAAAAAAAAAAAGGTCACACAAAACAAACACCCAAACAAAAAGACCCAAAAAGACTATCTTATTTAGGGGGGATTGATTGAAACATTTCATAGCAGCTCAGCAACCCAGCCAGTTTTCCTGAGCAGCAGGGTTTCTCTCTTTTCCTCTATACTTAACCTCCACTGGAAAAGTCATGATTACAAAAACAGAGGTACACTCCTGATAGGAACAAACAAAAATAAATACAAAAAACTTGTGACCAAAACGTTGCTGCAGGTACATACTTAAAAGCAATTTAAATTCAATGCGGAATGTGCCAATGACAGGACAGAGGGAATCAGGCAAGTAGCTGGAGTTTGACTCCACTGCAGTGTCCTGAGCCAGTACAAATGTAAAGGAAAGCTTGTGGTGCGTCCCAGCAGCACTGCAGCAATGCTCACTCCATACTGTGGCACAGCTACATGGAACATTAGTGGCATCAGACCTCATTCCTACTTCAAAAGGGTAAGAATTGATAAACCACCGCCACAGTGGATCAAGCCCAAAACTGTTATGTGTTTCATAAGAAAACATCAGCAACCCTCACAAGAATCAATGCTTGTGGAAGGGGTGGTGAAACCTCTCTATACTTCTGAATAAACTCAGCTCAAGAAGCTGAAGATAATAAAGCTTCACAAGTTATACAGAGGACTGGCAAGGAGAGAAGAACTAGAGACAGAAACCCTAAAGAATTATACAATTCTCAGCACAAGTGGAGAAAGAAGGCCAATACCCATTTCCAAGAACCATTTTAGTTTGCGCTGAAAAACCGCCTCCTTAAGGAATGCTTGTTTTAGGCAAACTGATGCTATTTCTACCTTTCCTGTGTCAATGCACAGGCTTCTGATCAACAGCCCTTATCCCGCCATCATTCAGTGAAATAACTCAATGTATTAATTCACCCTTCATGAAATCAGGAAGAGCATGTTAGCTAGAAGCTTTTTTTTTTTCAAAAGTACAGAGAATGCCATGATGTAAATACAAACAGCAAAGTGCCTTTGGTTAGTTCTTAAAAAGATATTTTTAAATACACTTCCATATATGATCTTAGATGAATGTACAAGTAAACCTATGATTCATAATACTGACAACATGAGGAGTTCAGCAGGAACAACCGCTCTTATTTACAGCTACCCTATTTCTTAATATCCCATATGGTAGAAGGCACAAGATATTTTTCAATGCAGATGATGATAGGATATATGGCATTTACAATATAATAGTAAGCTATCTTTTCTTTTCCTTCACAGGTTTTCACCAGCAATATTTTTATATCTGATTTGCACAGTACCATCACTATGGCTATTAGAAATTCATCACGGGACTCAGGTATTTATTACGAGACAAGATGGACTAGTTTGAAATTGATGCATTATTCAGTGGGTTGGATTTGGGCATACAGACAGAAGCCTGCCAGGTCTTGTTCCAATTTTCTGTTTTATACTGGTGGGTCTCCCAGTCCAGCTCCAGCTATACTGTACAGTACCGCACATTTCCTAAATATCAAATCAACCACCTCATTCCTAGCTAAAATGAGACTGTTTCTCTGTATTTGGCTGGGAAACCAAGGACTAGAAGTTTGAAAAATACCCTTTCACCCCAAGGTTACCAGCTTGAATCTTGCTCAGGATGGTGAAAGAATTTCTTTGCTTTAGAGGCCTTTGTAAAATAGCGTATGAGTTTCACAGCACTTACAAGCAGATATCACAACTCTAAGCGAGGCAAAATTGAGGCAGGTATCAGTGAAAGGAGTCTTAAAGTCAAATTACCTCGTGTTTGCTGCAAGCTAGGAGAGTACTCACAAATTGCTACCACAGACAGCAGACACGGTAACTTGTCGGTGTTTAGTACAGAGCACAAACAAAGAAAGGATATAATCTGGGAGGGGGGGTATCTGGATTCCAATTCAGGACGAAAACACATGGTAAATTTTTTAAAAGCAATTGTTCTTTTGGCAGATGGAATCAGTTAGAGCCAGGACAGAGCCGTTTAGCCCAGCAGCCCATGTTGGGTGAACTACCTCCCCATGCGGGCTACTTTCAAGTCGGGCTACTTTCAAGTCCCCATAGCACTTCCACATACCGAAAAGGGGATTTTGTCTGTCCCATCATTTGCACATACGCAGTACCTTACAGCCACAGCAGAAGAGGGCGCAATAGGAACAAGAGCAAAAAGGAACAGAAGAAAATACATAAATTAGACTAAGAAGACATAGTGCCTCATTTTCTGCTTCGAAACATTGTTAGAGCCCACAGAAGCATAATCAAATATTCAAAATTGTGTTTACACTGAAAATGCCTGAGGCTTTTTCTAAATACAGCAGCAGGAATTTATTGTCTTCTTGTTTCACCAAATCTTCTTTAACAGTCGCAGACAGGTAATGTGGATATTGAGAACATTTGTCATAGTTAAATCTGGTCCAAGAAACAGGCTAATTCTGTAGTCAAAGGCAGCAGTTTATTTCCCAAAATGATGTTAGAACATGGCATACTTTGTTCTTATTGATATACTGCTACTGTGAATTAAAGAGGGAGTATATCAAGTTAACAGCTTAGTTTATACCTGGAGAGACAGGACAGAGAGTTCTGGAAATACAATCTAATAGATTCAAAAACAATACCTCCAGATGGGGAGCAGCCCTCCTAATACTTAATCTCAAACACAACACCCAGACTAGTACTACTCACTCTAAAGTATCACTGGGATTTTCCTTGTTAAAATACTAACAGAACATGTGATTATGCAGTTGCTAGATCCCCACGCTTAACATATCCACCATGAAAACAATCTGAGGTCTTTAAGGCAGCAGAACTTTGATCTCGCATTGAATCTCTGACAGGAAACATCAGCTGCTTGTGTCGGTGCTGTTATTTAGGGCATGGGCTAATACGCAGTCTCTCCTCCCGAAGGCAGAGGCAATTCTGCCTCCCAGTACTGCAGAACTGGACGCGAGTAATACCATTCATATATCAACAGTGAAACACTGACTGCATAGAAAGTACTGCTTTGTGGTAAAGTATTTGGGGATGAAATACATGTTTGGGAGAGACTATAAAGTAAATTGAGTGAAAGAATTGCTGTCTGCAAAACAGAGTGGCAAGAAATTAAAATAGTTTTATCTATTAAAAAATCCAAACATTCTTTCTTCATAATGTGTAAGATCTCAGATAAACAAATCCCTCCATTACCTTTTGAAATGCCTGATGCATCACTGCCACAGAAAGCAATAATTGACCATCTTCTGCAGGGCTTACCTGACTACTACTGCTATAGTTGATGTTGGCTTCCCAGTCGGTAATTAGATAGATACTTGGTAAACCTTGGAATTACTTTAAACCACTTTAACTTGAACATTTTAAGGACATAGTCAATATTACTGCTCATTCCCTCAGCCTTATTCTGAGGTGGAAGTCTTTTACCAGCTAAAATTCTAGTATATCGCTCTTCTAAAAGTGATCTTGCATCTTTCACCATTTCTTCCCTCCCATATTCATTATCTTCCTCAATTCGTAGAACAGCTTAAGCAATCTCTTCTCTCTGCTTTACGCTTCAGCTTTCCTGTACGAGCAAAACGGAGCAGTCACGGTTGCTTTGAATTTCTGACACCACACGTGTTGCTATAGGGACGGCACCACAGTTTCCAGCAAGAAAGGCTGGAATGGCAGGGAGCAGGCAGGGTGCCTCTCGCTTGGCAGAGGGCCCGCTCCCGGGAAGGGCCAGCCTCCTCTTCCACAACGCAGTCGGGCTGCCAGCCGCCACGCACCTTAACAGGATTGAGGGAGCTCTGCCCCGGTGTTCAAGGGTCAGTTCTACCGTCTCAATGCTGGACCCACTCTGAAAAGTTTTAGCCAACCTCATTTTTTATTTGGGAATAATGGATTGTGAATAGCATGCAAAAAGAAATTTGCTGAGTTAGTTCAGTGTTTCAGGAGCTCTCTGTGCACTGGCAGCGAGCTCTCTGCAGGCCACGCAGTAGGACAACACCATGTCACGAGACACGGTTTCTGTTTTGATTAAATGTCTTATAAATCAGAGGAATGTAAGCTTTATCTCAGAAAAAAGGTATTAAACTGAGCAGCAAAAGGTGCTCATAAATGCAAAACAATTTCTTCCTGTTTTATTTTGCACTGTAAAAAAAGGCATTTTTGTTTAGCTATGCGCAGTCTCCATACCTAGGAGTAACTGGGCTCTAGCAGCGAAGAGGTAAACCACGTTTATCAACTGCCCATGAAACTTAGTGTTCACTTTGTCCTTGTCACATTCCCATTAAGTCACTGCACATACATAATCGGCGAGGCAAATATGCCTGGCACCAACAGTCCTATTTACATGCATATACATGATGAAAATAAAGGCTCTTCTCCGAACTTCCAAGTGAATCACCACCACAATGACCACTTAATGAATATTCAGAGAGAAACAAACCAAAGCAAGATAGGAACCTACTTAAATTAAAAATCAGGAGCCTACTTAGATGTCTGGCTTCGCAGATGCAGTTTGCCATTTCCTGCCTCGTACAGCTGAGGAGGGATACGGACCCAGCCCCGAGCAGTGCCGTTCAGTCCGAGCTTGGGGGGACTTTGCGCTGAAATCATAACCTCCCATTCAGCTGAGTAGTTGAAAAAATTACATATAAGGATCCTACAAGACAGTGATAAAGTGAATTAGTTTTCGTGAAGTGTTCTCTGCACCTTTGTGCCACCAGAAAAATAGAAAGTGAGCCCCCTTGCCAGCCACACAGAAGACGTGGAGTGCTTTCCTCCTCCGGACCAGCCACGCTGGTGCCGTGAGAGCTATCTGCTCTCTGCTGTTGGCACAGGGAGAGTCCCAGCATCTGCTGATCGGCACCCGTGCACCTTGCTACCCACACAGTGTAACTGCTACACACTCCCATTTCAGTCCCATGCTTCAGCCACCCGATTTACTTGCTGGGCGTTCTCACAGTGTTCGGGAAGGGATTTCCCCTGTCCTTGCACATACAGCAAACACAGCAGGCTGCCCTTCGCGGGTCCTGCCTCAAATTCGGCACATTCCCCTCTGAGCAACAGGGCTTTAAAAAAACCAACAAAAAATTCCCAAACTCTGATGTGAAGTTCAATGCAAGTTCATGGCTCCCTTCCTCCTGCCCCTGCCAGATGAGGCAACGGGGCAGAGGAGCAGGGTCAAACACAGATTCAATGACACACCAAAGGCTGTCAAGGTGAATTAGCCTTCCTCCTCCAGCGCAAGTTAGTAGTCCCTTTGACTTACCCAAGCTACTTGTTACAAGGTAGATACTCACTTCTTAGTATTCTAGGGCAGCTACCTGAGTTGTGCAATGTTTTTAGGCCGTCGTCTCCTCAGCCGACTGTGTCACACTGCCTGTGGGGTTACTCAGAAAGGCTGAGTTTGACCTTGGGGGCTGGTCTCCATAGGATTCAGACTTTTTCCTACAATCAACAGGTAAAAAGGCTTCTCCAAAGCACCAGTTAAATTTCGTTTCTAAAACATCCTCTGAATAAGCTGTTCTCTCTCGCCTTTGAAAGCAAAGGGCTAACTGAGGGAGATCAGACCCACGAGGCTGTAGCCAGCAGAGTACCAGCCCCGCTGTCTCACTGCCCCCATGCCCAGAACTTGTCTTCTCTCCTCCAAATGGAAACATCATGTTCTCTACATCTGTGTTGCAGTCTTTCAGTGCTCTCACGCCCACTGTCCAAATACAGCAAGCATTCAGTTTAAGAGACTTTAACACCAATTATAAAAGCAACAAGCACTGACTTATTTTCCAGATTTTCCAGACCACGGGAAGTTGCTCCACTTGTCTACGACAAGGCCAGGCAAGAGGCAGTGTTCACCCAGATACTGAGCAACATTATCAGAGACCAAGTAAAGTATCGAAGCGGAATCTCAAATTCACTGAAATGTGACATTTGCTGGAAAATGTTGCCTGTATATTGGCAGGCATTATGCTGAACACAGCTACTCAATATGCACTAGAAGACATTCCAATTGTTACACAAAATCACTCCCTGTGAAATAAAATGGTAGGGAGCCCAGTGGAGAAACACAAATCAGCTGGCATTCTCTGTCACAAATAGGACAGGATGAAAGTCTTTAATAACAGCATGGTTTGATTTTCTAATTATCCCTTTTTTATTACAATCAAGAGGCACACTAAGGGATTGTTATGAAGATGAATCTTAGAACCCTACCCCAGTTACTCCAGGGCCAGTCTTGGGGGTGAAGGTAGAAGGCCAGTGTGATGCTGTGGACCTCGGGAGTCTTAACACAGTCCCACCACTGGTTTGCCGCAGTTGAAGTAACAGTATGTTTTAGCCAGCATCTGATTTCCCAGAGCACTGGGAGAAAGTAAAATATACCCTTTTTTCTACTCTGCAGGGGTAGGCAACAACACAGGCCCATTTTTTCTTAATTCTTCCTTAGTGTCACCTCTCACATTATGAATTTCCTTACAGCATAAGGCACAGCTGGGGGGCAAGGGAGGAAGAGAACACAACCCAAACCTCCTACCCCAACTCTATTTATTCAGCCTTGAGGGAAGTCATACAGAGGAATGAAACAACGGCATTTTTAGAGAACTTTTTCTGGATAGTAGAGATGAGAAGCAGATATTTTGAGAAAGAGTTTGAATATAGAGACTGACCATGAACATAAAACAGCAGACTGACCATGACAAAATTTTACCCTATTTCACTGCTTCAGCCAGAGGGAGACTATGTAGGAAATCTAGGAGCTTTTTCAGGAGAGCTGCAGGCAGATCGCATTCGAAGAGTGCAGTCTTAACAGCACAAAGGTGTCACCCACTCCATCAGCCTTTGAATAGATATCCTTTTCTACAGTAAAGTCCTACACTTTCTCAGGGACCTACCAACACATCACTCCTCTCTTCATGAGAGGAATTCCCCTCTTGTTCAGAAGGGAAGAATGTCATTGAGAGTGAGCATGTATCTTTGTAAGCATCAACTAGATTTCACAAATGAACCCTCTGCAGTTCAGCAAAACAGAACTGTGTCAGCCTCAGAGCACATCTGCTCCCTGTGTAGGAGGTTCATGCGGGTGTGATGTTTTTGTCCACAACAGTACTGTGGTAACGAGCCCGGCGCAGTTCAGGTGAATGTCAGCAACCAAGACTTCAATCAATCCAGAGACAGCAGTCATGGAAGTGAGGGAACAGATCACCACATCATTCAGACGGTGGGACACCTTTTCCTATTCCTAGTAGAGATCTTGTGATATTAGATCAATTAGAGAGGACTGTTGTGTGTCTATTTGGGCAAGCTCCTCAGACAGAGATTAAAACTAAAAAACAGAAAAAGGAAAACAAATAGTTGCAGAAAACCATATTGTGAAAGTGGCCTACAGCATGCTGCATGCTAAGTATTGTTGGTAGGAAATTTTTCTGTGTGAAGGGGAGACTCTCCTACCATTCTCTTCCAAATCTCAGTGACTGAATTTAGAAAATGTCCGGGTGATGATTCTGCAAAGAATAATGCTCAGCTGAAAAAATTAGAACAGGAGGAGCAGTACACAAAGAAAGACTTGCTATTCATTACCCCAAATTTGTACTAATGTGCCTTTTTCAAATTATGACTGCCACATAGAAATAATTTGCTCTAATACAACGTGAAGGGGAACAAGAGCAGGCTCAAAGATGTGAATACAGTCTCTGAATGTACCTAGAACGTCAGTCTCCTGAAGTTAGTTTGGTATTATTGTTGTCTTCTACACAGGCTAAAGTCTTCGTAAATCAGCTCTCTACAATCTGCGAGACTGTATGGACACTGGCCCTCCACCAGACTTTTCTACTGCTACTAGTAGTCGGGAGATGGCTTCTCCCCATTGGAGTTGAAATCACCCGGGATCAATTGTCTCAGCTGCTTCTCATGTTTGTGGGAACTGCAGCAGATATACTTGAATTTGCTAGTGAAACCTTGGACATCGAAGATGTTCGGTGAGGACAATTTGCGGACATAAATAATTTGCATAGTGCAAGATACATGTTTTGTTTGAAGATTTGTTTGTGCCACCTGCGGTGTTCAGAGTAGTGGAACTGTCTTTCCCACAGATAACAGAAGGCTACATTCGAGGCTCCATTTTCCTACTCTCACCTTTCCCTCTGTAAAAAGAGCTAACAGTCCTATGAGCTTTTTAAGCGAATACTCGTCTGTTGCCAGCAGAGAAGCAGGTTGTATCCATCACAATAAAAGAATACAAAGAGCCAAACAACTAGCATAACTGTCACGTAGTGACAATTCTTGCAGCTGCAGGAGCTGAAACGCTGGATACACAGCAAGCCTCGTGCAGGTGAATGAATTGCTTTAGACTAGCAAGGAAGCAACTAGAGTTTTCTTTAGTGATTCATTATCCAAGTTACTACTTTGGTTATCTCATATGTACTTTCTTCATGGTAGAATGACAAACCTTTGAAAGATAAGAAGAAAGAGCACAGCATGGTCTGGTGTGAATTTCCAACATTCTGATCTTTCCCAGAGAAAGTAAGCCCATCTCCCCCTCACAGCACGGAGATGAGCTGTGAACATCCATCATAAAGAGAAAGAGTCACAGACGAGGTTCATCCTCTCTTACAGACATATTTTTGTTTGTTGGTTTAAATATCAAAGAAAATGTTTTGCAGCAGGAAAAGAGGTCCCTCCCACTTGGCAGAGAAGCTTCAGGCTTGCAAGGATTGTGTAAGCGCTACAAGGGTAAAGATGTCTCCTCTTTGAGAAACAGTCTATTTCCATACACTTATAACATTAGCATCCGGTATTTAGTGTAATTACACAGCTGGAACACGCAGCCTGAATAGCAAAAAATTCTATACCAAAAGGTGCCTCTTTGTCTTACACCTCAAGAGCATGCATTAATCAATCACTGTTTTACTCAACCACCCTTTAAATGGCATTCCAAACACTACAGGAAACATTTTCGTTGTCACATAAGGGAACTGCATCTTCATTGTTACCACTTTTTTCCCCCCCTCCCATAGGAAGAATTACGCTCTCATAAATGCAATTCTTGCTGTATGGACGTGGAGTATGTTACAGTTTCCACTTGATCTTGCAGGTAAGTACTTGCACATAGACAAGAAAAGAGAACAAATGCTTTAAGTTTTTGCTGGCGTGTCCTGTGGCTGTGCACACGCTACAGGCTATACCTGCTTCTGGTGGAGAGCAATTCATGTGACAACGACGGCTTTTGAAGAAAGCCGACTGTGGTTTCTTTTGAGGAAACACTTGTTTCTGGCTAACCTCTGATCTCCCTGACAAAAACTTTCTACTTCCAAAAAACTAGAATAGCAATATTGTATTGGAGCATCTGCACCAGTTGCCTGTTACTGCCTTAAACTTCTCTATGTGAGCTCTTGGGTTAGATCTGGTCTTGGATTATATTATGGCTCCAGTCTGGGTAGGTTGCTAGACCCTGTAGAGAGGCAGGCTGTTGTCAACCATAGGGGTCAACACAGCCAAGAGCACAGAAGCAATTATCACAGGAGAAATTACCTATTCACAGGGAAACTAAAGGACCATGTAATTTTGGGACTGTGCACCCTTATCTTAAACTAAAAGGCTCAGCATTCAGCTAGCTCAGGCTGGTAGTTGTCCCTAGGCAGAAAGTGCTTCTCTATATCCAAGAAGGATAATGAAAGCCACCTCAGTTGTTATCCATTCTGGCCATTTTGGCCTCTACTCACTCCAAGTTTGCAACTCAACTACACCAGTCCAAAGACACATTATCCTTACTAGCGTCTTATATAAAATTGATGACTAGGTTGGCACACTGATTAAAATAATAAATGAATAAAATAATAATGAATAATGATTCCAGGAATTTTTCATTAGCCTTTTCTTCACGGACAGCACTAGGCTTTATTTTCAACACTGAAGTTATGAAAATATTTCAGCATTTGAGTGCAGCAGCTCACCTGAAAAGACTGATGCACAGCATTTCAGATTTATCACAGCTAAAATTCCTGTTACTGGTAAAATATATCCTGCTAATGATGAACAACACTCAGGTTTAAAACAAACAAACAAACCAAAACACCCAAACCATCCATACACATCACCACTATCCAAATAAATGAATGCTATGATTGTTTAAGCACTGTTTGAATTCAAAAGTAGTAATCTGTCATACTGTGAGTTTTTTCTCTGGCTATTGTTTTTCTGTTTAGTTACATTTACTGGTTAAAAATTAAGTTATTGAACACACATTGCCCTGAAATTTACTATGGATACTGTTTACTTCAGTTAGTTCCATACAGTCACACAGATACTACTTTTTATTCTAGCACAGTATGTTTACTAACACATCAAACGTGACAAAATAGAAATTTGTAGGCACTACAAATTTGTAGGACTACAGCAATGCAGTTAGGACTATTAAACAGCAATGGCTCAAAAACATATTAAAAAATTAGCTGCTGCTGAAGCTTTGCCTAATGGATTCAGCAAATTTCTGCGTTCTACAACTCATTTTTCACTAGAGTCTTTTTTTCCCCCCCCCAGTGTTGACTCAAACAATAGAATTATTTTAGTAAGCTGAAATGTTTGATGGCTGTTACTGCATCACAAGTAGTTGTTTTTTTTAAACTAGCAAATCCCACCGCCTGAGAGACAGGTTAGTTAAGCTACACACATTTTCCTAAGAGGCAGTTGTACTTACCACACACACTCCTCCTTCTGATGATCCTTCTCTAGCCACCATGCCACAAAGAGCATTCTGTCCCACCACCACTTCTACAGCCCAGGAAGCCACATGCAGTTTCATACCCAGAAGACTAAGAAAGAGTAACTGTGGCTCAAATCTTATATGGCAAGCAGTGACAACAGTTTCTTCCTATCCATAATATTCGATATTGCCCCGCACTGATATGACTTATTCTTACTATGACGGATGAAAAAGGTGATGGCTATCCGGTGAATCTTTTAAAAACAAGGTCTTAGACAGCCTGGAACAAATGGAAGTGCTACAGTTCAGGCTGTTCCCATTCAGCATGGTACATTTTTATTCTTAAATATACCTATCAGCCGATCATGTTGTATTAACAGAAGAGTGTCTGGGGAAGTTGCTACAGAAAGAGTAGGTGATCTTCTACTGCTTCTTATTTTAAAGGTGTATAAATACTGATAGCTTTGTGGAATAGTAAAGGGGAAGTGGGTTTCGGTCCTGTTTGGAAGATTGCGTAAGTGCCTGCTTAATGTGAGCTTAGTGTGTTTTGCTAAAACAGATCCCAGAAATTGGATATCATCTATATTGAACTGTTCACAGCTGAGTGCATTTATCATCCAGGGTACCCTGGATTACAACTTCCCTTTAGGCCAGTCCTGGGTTTTAACATAACTGTGTTTTATTTCCAGTACAGCACATTGGCTGCAAACCAACTATGTCGACTAGGCGGATCCCCAGCCTGCTGTTGTGCAGGTACAGCGCAGAACTGTGGAACATTGGAGTCAGCCTTTTCATACAGGACGGTCCCTTCTTCATTGTGCGTTCAATCCTGATGGGCCACTTCAGAATATTCAATCAGATGCTGGTGTTTTTTACAGCCAAGAATATCTTAGTTGTGACTCTACAGTTGTATCGTTTGGCAGTGATAACCTTAGACTTCCGTGCTACCATTCTGCAGAAGAGCAGGAAAGGAGAAGTCAGCTGTTGCCCATGCGAGCCTTGTGAAGCTAGTACTCATGCTACCGCTGACCAAGATACCAAAATGAAAGAGTTTGTTGCTTTGCCTCCAAAACAGGAATCAAAAGCTCCATCAGAAGATCAGTGAGCAGTTATTGACTTGAAAGAGATTGCATTTCCCACAGCTTCTTGAGAAGGACTCAGCCTATTTCTATGATCAAACACACCTTGACTGTCTAATTCATCTCTTCCGCCAACAGATAAATAATTTCTTCTAAATTTTAGGGGAAATTTCTGAAGCAAAGCCATAGAAATGGGACATTTTTGTATCTATTTGTATGCTGGGTTTTAACTAGTTCCCTATTCTATTATCCACAGGGATTTTGTAGCCATAGTTTGTAGTAGAAAGAAAGGTTTGGCACACTAACAAAGTTGGCTGTTACCTTTGGTGGTCTTGCGCTAACATATGTACTCGTATGTATTCAAATAGAGGGACAAGCCTATCCATTTACAGGAGGTGTGAAAGTGTTTAGCTCTACTATAGCCTGACTTCAGTGGTTGGGCTATAACTAGTGTGATGAGCAATATGTTCACCATGTATGGTAGCAACTTCAGCAGAAACAACTGTGGAGACATGCAGCTGGAAGGGGGTGACAGATTTCAACTGTTACTGTGACATCGAAATATTTTTCATTCAAGAAATTTAAGAAAGTCATGTTCAAATGTTACCTCATCCTTGGCTGAATTCAGTTAAAAACTATTCAACATCACAAAATAGCATAAACAAAACCGTGTCTTAGGACCTGCATGGTCTGAATAACCTAAACCTTACAAATAAAAAAATGAAAAGCAGCCCACAGACCATTAGAAGACAACTGCATTTGTCAAAGGGATTTTCTAAAGGTACTTGCCTTTATATTTCTACCAATCACAACACAAAAAACCCCACCCAAAACATTTGTAAAAACTTTTCCTGGTTCACTGTGCTTGCAGTTGAGACAAGCTTAAGAGTGTTCATTTTATAGGACTTTTAAAAATGGCCTGATTGAGGCCTATAATCTAACTAGAAAGAAAATGGCACTGCTCAAGTTAGACAAGACAATCTAAAAAAAAAAAAAAAGGATTCAGGTTTATGCTTCATATTTTACAAAGCAGCACAAGGTCCCATGAAATAATTGGAGAGATTGTCTGGTCTGTTGAGCATCAAGATCCTTTTTAAAAAATGGCTAATAATTACTCATTTACCACTTTGATGTTTGGAGTGAACAACACAGGGCCTGATTAATTTCTCCCAAGAACACACTTCACATTTGTGTAAGATCATTGACTTTACTGGGCTTAGATTATAGAAGCTAAAAGTAAGATAAATAATTTTTGAAAATCTGCCTAAAAATTATATGCTCACGGAAAATAGCAGGTGCTTTTACAAATTTCTGCATCCATTCTAAAAGAGTACAGAAAAGCATATTTAAAAAATTCTAGCAAATATTAAATGACTTAAGGCAACCTCCCTTATTAGAAATTCCCAGCTAAACCTTATTTTCTAAAGCCTTCACTATCTAAAGGCAGAAACTGGTCTGTGTAATGAATAAAAGTCTTTCTACCACTGCAGCAGCTATATGCTTATTTATCCATAGCTTGATAAGCAATGACACGTCTACCCTTTGAAAGGCTAACCTGTTTAAAAATTTCAACCCCCAAATGTGAACCTGTGTTTATATTTGTGAGCTGTTACCATTCTATGCAGGATCAGGCCCTTCCATTATGAAAGAATAAAATACATAACCGTACAGAAGTAAGGAAGTCTTATATACTTCATTGCCCTCTCTAACATTTGTACTTTAGTTACAGTGTGCAACACCTACTGCTCTTCTTATTTTGAGCCTTTTCCCAGCAGAAATTAAAAGCCAATCATCATTCACCACGGCACTGTGAGGTAGACACATGGAGACTGGAATGCAACTTCATTCAGGGTTTTAATTCAAATCTAGAAGAAAATAAGCTGGAGCGCTGCTGCTGACCAGCTGTGCTGTCTGCAGCCTTTCACGCTAGGGTGAGCTTCGAATCGGCTGGTAGAACCGCAACAGCTCTTCCTGGTTGATGCAAGCCAGGACTACTCACATTCATTTTGAGTTTACCACTTGCTGATACAGTAATTATCCTGTTAAAGGGATCCTTGCTAATTAATTTGAGTGTACTGAGCTTGCTAGAACTTCATTCTAAATTCATCAGCACAAAAATTGCAGGACATACTTTTTTAAACTTGCTGTCTATTTAAAGGGCTTAGTTCAGCAACAAACTGCCTGTGAGGCTCAGCCTGCAGCAAATGCAAGATCCCCTACGGCCAGCAACACAGACACTAGTTACAGCAGGAATATTTTAGAGAACTATATTTCCTGGTCTTCAGGCTGCTCCATTTTAAACAGCAGTAAAGCTTCTAATCAGATTTAAATAACTCACTCCAGTGCTAGGTTTTTACTACTAGATCCCATCCCCATTCACTCACAGACAAAATAAGCTAGATCCTCCATCACTCTTACGATAGGGGGGAGGAAAAAAGAAGTTGAAATCTATCAGGGGTGACAACAAACAGATTGTTTAAAGAGAAAAGAAAACCCAAACAGACAAAGCACTTAAATGGTGTGTAGTGTCCCTCCCCACCTGTGTGCAGAGGGGAATGACACATGCCAGGTAGCAGCAGAAACGACATGCGGTTCCCTCTACTTTAGTGAGAAGCCTTGGGAGGGCAATTAACTCTGGTAGCTTGCTTGTTTGGTCACAGGGGCCAGCCTCAGTTGCAAGACCTCCTCACCTTCCTCCTGCAAATTTTCTGAGAGGGAGGGCGACAGCACTGGTTTCCCAGCAGGCTGTTCGAGTCGGCTGAATCAGCAGCTGGATGCGGGGAGCCTTGTGTCACCTTGCAGCCTTCCTGAGCTTTGCACTGTGCACGTGGTAGAACGCGTTTGCTCAAAGACCTGCCAGCATCTGTGGTTATCTAAAGAACAACTGATGTCATGCTTGCTATTCAGGAAAAGCTGCAGTAAACTTCCAGACCAGGAAAATTCAAGTCTTCAGAATGGAAGGATTTCAGATCATTTATATTAACCATTATTTACTCGAGGCAGGAGAATTGCATTACTAAATCTGTTCTACAAATAGATATCTAGCCATTTACTGTTATTTATTCTCATTGTTCCTGCCTTGTCCTTCTATATTATTCCATATTAAACCTCAGTAAAATGTTTTACCACTTGTCTTTTCCTAAGCTTAAATGTATTCCTCCTTTCCTTTGGACATTGGCTCAAATAAGTTCATAGCCCTGAGCCTGAAAAAAAAGAAAATAACAGCTACCATGATTTTATTGCATTCCTGTTGTATTTGTACTGTACTATGTTCTCTGAGACCACGTGAAAATGGAATAAAATGTGAAATTACTTTTTTAAAAATTCCAACTGTATTTTGCAAATAAAAGGCAGTTACCTCAGGCATAGCTGCCAATTTATTATGTGAGAGCTGACTGTTGTATATTCCCATTAATTACATCTTCCACATACTCCTTTTCCTTTCCATCCTTCGTAAGTTAATTACTTAGACCAGATTCTGACTGCAGCTATTGCTTTGAAAACCCACAGCAACTGCAGTAAATTCCACTCTATTCTGGACAGGTTCTTTATTCAGAACCTTCGCCTCCAAGTATGCAAGTCACAGCAAAATCCCAGAGAGGATGTGTTTAATATCTGCACACAGGATGCATTTTACAGATGCATACAAATACATACATGCATTTAGATGCACCTGGCAATGCCTAATACAGACATACAGCTTTTATTTCTGTTCCAGTGTGTGAGATTGCTGATGAAAACACTCTGCAGATGTCTGTAAAACTCTTACAGAAATACCTAAACATTGCAAATATCTTAAAGCTTAGGGCTCTAAATACTCAGCATACAATACTCTCTGAACAATATACATATTTTAAAAAAATATATTTGGTAAATTCCCTGGAATACACTCCTTCCATGCAGATTTCCTCAGTTGAATGAGGCCTACCCAACCATTATTTCCCCCTCAAAAATAAAGTTTTTTGGAAAGAGCATTAGAACAGAACACTAGCATCTGAAACTGCACAAGGCTGTTTCTGCAGTTCTCTGTCTATAGAAAATGGGCAGGCCTTGAAATCAGCAGGTTGGAGAGTCTTTGGCCCTCTGGTCTTTGGGTTCAATTCTCCATCTTTTTCCATGCTGCTTTATGAGGAAGGAAACCTTTCCTTCCTTGTGAGAGGAAGGAAAACAGGTTATTCCTAATCTGTAATGGTGAGACAATAAAAAGCGTTCATGACAGCAGAAGCAGCAGAGATGTTTGCCCAAGACTGGTCATGGCACCAACAGGGAAATACAGCAATACAGACCCCTAAATGGAATAGATACTAGATACTGAGAAAACCATAAGAGCTGCGTTCTGAAAACCTTCCCTGACCCTTCAGAGCCAGCACAGGAAGAGTTCTCGCCGCCAGCTCCACTGCAATGATCTCCAGCAAGCTGCTAATACAGGAATTCCAGTGGTCCTGAGTCCGTCTTGCACGTGACCCTAAAAAGCTTTATGCAAACTTTTCTTAAGTTGGGCGTCATGCACACTGTACAGCTGGGGGAGCTGGCGGGGATAAGCGCTGCTCAGGAGAGAGCTGGGCATCAGGCAGTAAGAAAACTGCACTGTGCATTTCTCATTTTGTGTATTCCTTTTATCACTATTATTGTAATTTTCCTCTTCCTTTGCTGTTCTGTTAAACTCTATCCCAAGCCACGAGTTTTGCCTTTTTCTTCCAGTTCTCCTCTGCATCCCACCAGGGGGGAGAAGTGAGAGCACAACTGCGTGGTTCTTTGTTGCTGGCTGGGGCTAAACGAAGACACTACTACAGAGAGAAGAATGTTTTCCTGAGTAGTCTTTCTGTGAAGGGATTTGCTTATTCAAACAGCAGCATCATTTACTGTAGCCCTATGGATTATATCTCCTTCAAACAACCTTAAGGTGATACAAAGTTTGAAACGAGGCCTTCAGACTGTTCGTGAAGGGTGGTACAATGAAAAAGTGATGCCCTAAAACCCAGCATTTTTAATTTTGGAAGGTGGGAAAGGCCTCCAAGCTAAGTAAAGCAGGCCTGCATGGTGTCATCTGTAATAGCAGGTTGGAAGATCTGAACAATAAAGTTACTCCAAAGTCTCCAGTCCCCTATACATCTAACTAACAGTATCCTAAAATGATCATACAGAATAGATGTAATCACAGTTAACACCCAGGCCTCACAGAAGACTCCACAATAGCATTAGAATAGATTTACAGTGCAAACTACTGGTTGAGTGTTGCTGTTCTTTCATTTTATATTATTCTGAATAAACTGATGCTTCACATTTGAAGAATCTGTTGGGCTTAATTTTATCTGGCATCCTGCCTAAGTGCTTCACAATTTCAGTCCCTTGGTAGAATTCACAAAAAGCTTGTCTTTCACAACAAACTTGGTAGAAGCCTTGTTGAAGCATCTTTTAGGATTGCAAGAGACAATAGTATGCTCAGCAATCGCAGTACATGAACCAAGACAGCTGTCAGACACTGTAACTCACTGTAGGCCTAATCCTGCTTTCAGTAAGCATTCACAATGCCACTGCTGAAGATCATTACCGTGTCTATAGTATTACTAGAGAAACATGAAACCAGGACTTAGTTTCTCATGCAACCAATTCTAATGTTTTAAGAAGCACCTTCCAAAGAGATTTATCACAACTGTCAAACCACAATACTGTCTTTTACTCATTAGAGGTCAACTCTGAAGTGGTTAGCCTTCTCACAGAATCACAGAATGTTCGGGGTTGGCAGGGACCTCTGTGGGTCATCTAGTCCAACCCCCCTGCCGAAGCAGGGTCACCTACAGCAG
>Ga0065711_1010828_pt1 | contig 17652 bp, 14 predicted proteins | sample Hoacrofraction12_FD_59098 | JGI IMG/M metagenome (GOLD analysis project Ga0065711, IMG submission 59098) | Hoatzin crop microbial communities from Cojedes, Venezuela - Epithelial fraction 12 v2 (version 2) | ecosystem: Host-associated > Birds > Digestive system > Esophagus > Crop | place...
CCTGGACAAGGTCCTGTGCAGCCTGCTGTAGGTGACCCTGCTTCGGCGGGGGGGTTGGACTAGATGACCCACAGAGGTCCCTTCCAACCCCTACTATTCTGTGATTCTGTGATTCTGTGATTCTGTGAATCGTGGGGTAAAACTACTCATTTAACTGGTGCTTTAAATCAACCCAGATTTCTTGAAGTGATTTTTCATGGCCCCAGGTCAATAAGTGAAATTCTACTTCCTATAAAGGCAAACACATTTACTGGGGGGCAAGGATTGTCCTGTTGTGAATGAATATCTGAATTTCCTAGAATTTCCCAAGACTTCTAACCTTTACAAATTTGCTGCTCTTCTAACTGGTAAGATTGTTGCTTTAGCTAATAATGATACCAGGGGAATGGAAGGCATCAACTGTGATGCCAAATTGTATAGATAGCTCCAGGTAAGACTGACCACTGCACTGAGCAAATAACTGGAAACTATGACAGAGAGTAGAATTAGAGGAGAGTTAGCGCTGATTTGGTTGATAGAAGTAATCGCTCACAAGTCCACTTGAGTTCTTTGGAGAAGTCAATGAGTGTGCCTAGAGTCTTTAAAAGCTTTTAATATGGTCCTGCAAGAAAAAATAATCAAATAAATTAAGCTGATGTGCAAAGACAGATCCCTGTGGGGCAAATCCTAGTGAAAACATCAGAAATAAAATTTGAGAAGAGGTCATGAGTTTTGATATCACATAGGGGTTACAAAAATAATTTCAGAAGGGTCAGTGCTAGAATCTGGGCAGTTTAACATACTCATAAATTATTCACAGAAGTGGTGTACCAAAGTGTGCAAATACTGTAAAATTACTCAGGATAGTAAAAATTAAAGCTGGCTGTAAACAGCTGCAGAAGGCTATCACAGTTCTGGGTAACTGCATGATAAAATGCCAAATGAAATTTTATATTGATTAATGCAGGGTACTGCACATCATTACAAAAAAACAGCTAACTCTGTTTAGTGGGTTCTAATGATGTACTTTTATTTCAAAAAAAATCTAGGAGTGAAATCTAGGAGAAATCTAGGAGTGACTGGATGCAGTCATTTTTTTACATATCGTTAACTTGTGACACTTTTTGCTTAAACAGTTATGGAGTCCAAAACATAAATGGAGCTTAAAATAGAAAGAGAATCATATTAAGTTTAGAAAGCAAATGTTTCATAGATCCCTTGATGTCTATTAAACGAAATTGTTTGAATGAAAACTCCAGTTACAGTATTTCCTAGGACACTTCCCTAGCCCTCTCCAGTAGTAAGGATCACTACATACTGGGAGTTATCCCATTTCTTCTATTCTTTCTCTAAACATCTTGTACTAGTTGCCATTGTAGACACTACATATGGGTTGTTAGTGTCATCCCGTGTTCTCACATTCATAATTTAATATGCTGTGCAACACAAAACCTAGTGCTCCCTTATAATGTGAGTTGGCAGTATTAACCTAATTTGTATCAATTCCTCTTCAAGAAGTACCTGCTTTTTGGTTTAGCTAAGTCATCTGACTTCAGGTAGCCTGCTGTCAGATGACTTTTCTCTTGCACAAGATTAATTATATTACCAGAGTTAAAATCATCAATCTATTTTTTAATCATGCTTTTTGAATTTGTAGCTGATACACTCAGTGTTCAACTAAGTGTTTCAAGATTTTCAATAGCTGCTTTGCTGATCAGATCTGATCTGAATGTTAGGCACTGTAAAACTGATTGTATTGATGTTCATTTACATTAATTTCCATTGCTGACTTCATCTGCCACCAAGTTCTTGCGAAAGGTTCATCTGAAGTTCAGACATTCTGTACAGTTCCTGGTTTTGACTGACCTGGGTGACATGCTCCCAGAATAAATTATAGCTTTCACTGATTAGATGGGTTCAAGTACAGCTGTCAGAGCTGCCAGAGCTCCTAAAACATCAGATCATGGAGGAGTTTTGATATAAGCTATGTGCTTATTACTTATCAGTACTAAGTTCAGTATAAAAAAAAAATAATTTTTCACTGAAGTTGGTTTTCTACCCATGTACCTCCCATTAGGATTCTCCACTGCCAAGGACTGCTGACTACACCTTTTTACAAAATCTTTTTCCACAATTTCACCCTCTTCAGTTTTCTGTACACCGGATCTTACTGACACGGCCAGCATGGGTCTACGATGCCTTCCGTGAAGCATAGAGATGGTTCCCTCAGTCTGTGGAAAATCACATTTTACTGTCATACATGCAAATAAAATAGTAATTTTCTCTGTACCAACAGCCTGAAATAATGTTAGCTAGGTAATTTTCTCTGTACCAACAGCCTGAAATAATGTTAGCTAGGTTACAAACAGCCTTATGTGAGTGTCTCTCAGTCTCTCATCTCCAAGCTGCCTGATACAACATACTGGCAATGAGCATGACTGAAGAGGGTGCGCCTGGTGAAGAGCATGCTCAGTAGAGTTCTTCCTTTTGGTCTCTAGCCAGTTGCTTTCAAACAACAGATTGGTTCAGTTTCCTAAACTGGGTCTGTAACCAAAATTTGCCGTAAAAAAATTGCTCAAGATGGCTTCACATTAGATAAACAGTTTCAAGTACATAAATAGCAAGTCTTAAAGGGTGGGATTCCTGTCATCTAAATTACCTCCAGTTTAAATATCTATTATTACATGACTGCAACCACTTTGGATAAGGACAAAGATTTAGATATTCAACAGCTTTTATTTTTTTACTCCAATTTCATTAAATAAAATTAAATTTATAGCTCACCACCTCACCTACTGCATGAGCCCAGGTACTAACATGTCCCAGTGAGTCCTGTCTTTGACAGTGAACATGTGTCCAACATGATCCATCATCTGCTTCATGGGGAACAGAAGGTCTCACACACAATAGACTGCACAGAAAAGCTATGGCACAAACGTGGCTTTCTGTTCCTGGGGCTCCAGGCCCAACAGTGTCTACAGTCCTGAAGAATGTCATTGATGATGATATGTTTATCCATGGACAACACAAGACAACTAACTCCATGAATCCTTATTCTACGCAGTAGATTGAGTGGAAAATGTTGCATATAAAGACATTTTTATATAGCAGGTTGCAAAGTAGGATCCTTATCTTGAACATGGCCTGGAGGTGCTACCTATATCGACACACACACATATTTGCTTATAAATATGCATGTACATCTAGATTTGGAATAGCATACACCTTTAGAGAACAGTCTCTTTGAAATCAAGTACAAATAAACTTCACTACCAACACCACCATCCCCCCGCCCACAAGTGTAGTGGCTTGATTTGCTACTAGATATTGTGAGCTGTACACTCCCAACAGCTATTTGTGTGACTAGACAAATGTGTCCGCATATTGTTCTTTCGGCTTGCTGAAGCCTGCTCTGAGGTGCGGTGTGGTTACAATGCCTTTCCGCCCATGCTATGAACTGAGAAAATCTGACTTATAGTGAGGGATTCTAAACACAGGCAACCAAAATTATTGTTTCTTTTAAAAACTGAGGCTAGCATAATAGCTGCTTAAACCATAGTAAGGATCTTTAAAGATTTCTGATTATGGATGAAAAGCTGCTCTGCATTGATAGGTAACTATGTGTAAAAAGGCCTTTCTGTATTAACACCCACAGTAAACGAATGGGAGAAATTGCACTTGGTGGTTAGTATTCCAATCTGGAGGCGATGACTAAGAAATATTCATAATTCCTAACTGTGACATCAAACCAGTGAATATCGTGGTTCTAGCCTTTACATTAGGAGTGGCAATCTCCATTTCTGAGAACAGGTAATTTTTTTGGGTGGAGTGGGAACTCCTTGCTTCGTATGCAGCAAATGCTGCCTGAAACAAGCACCACAAACGGCTGACAACCAGATCTCAGGTGAGAGTATCAAAAGTACAGCATGAAGCACCTACAGATGGCCACGTGTTTCCTAAACTGTGAGACAAAAGGGAATGTTGCTAATGGTAGCAAAATTATTTTTTGCCTGATATGTCTTTAATCCCCTCAGGAATTACTGTTTAGTCAGTGCTTACCATTATTAATTGTACATTGGTGTTGTGCTTATCAGCATGACATCTGGACTTGAAGTACACAAACAAAAAAAATCAAGAACAATCTCTGAGAGGCATCTGAAAGGTGAAAAAAGAATGAGTATTTCACAGCACAAATGTCTGCAAGACATAAAGTAACAATTTTTTTATTTTTTTTTATTTTTTAATTTTTAACAAAAAGGAGAAACTGTGTTTCTGCAATTTCTAAGGAACGGTTATGTTAGCTTGTTGCAGTGTTTTTCAGAAAAAGAAAGGGGAATGCTTAAAGCAACAAATGGTTCCATGAGTAACCAAATCAATGGGATCTTTCCGCCAACATTTTTGTGTCTCAGGAGTGGTCAATGTCCCAAATGGCAGTCCTGAAGCCTTCCCTCTATAGAGGCATTTTTAGGGTGCCTCTTCTTTGCCTAGCCTCATATCTTCACAAACTTTGTGAGCACTCCCAATAGTTTAGTCCTGTACCTCTCTGACAGACTTATTTGAGATTCAGCAATAGATTAAACGTCCTTATTGGGTGCTGACAGACACTTGTGTTCATACAAACACAGACAGAGCAAACTTATTTCCTTAGGAGTGGATGGGGAGGAAATGTACATGCTTTTCATTTCCCCTTGATCCATCTGCTGACAAAAAAATTGTAAAAGGGAAGCGTGAGATCTTTTCAGACCTGCATACTTCTGGTACCTAACTTAGCTGTTGCATGGTTCAAAAATTCAGAGTGCCTGAGTGAGGCATTTAGCTGTCCTATACACTCATTGAAGAGATACTGGTTCTTCTCAGCAGTAATTGAAAGCATCTGCTTCTGTACATTGACTAAATAAGGTGCCTAAGTACTTCATAATTCTACAGACTGATCTTGACACTGTATCTTGACACTGAGCAACAAAGATACCAAGAACCAACAAGCAAGAAAACCTAACCACAGAATATGTTTTAATATGGGCCTGAGTAGGACCTGTATTATGGGCATTGCTGGCTACAATAACAACAACAAGACCTTTCAGAGAACGATTGTTAACAAAAGAGGCAAGGGAAGATGCAATGACACAATAGTCTTTGTACACTAGTCTGGAAGTTGTTGTACTTGCCCAGAAAAAGGTGGTCAGGATACTGGGTCTTGCTTAGCTTAAAGACATTTTAAAATATCGAAGGACCCAAAGAGAAACCAGGTGAGGCTGAGACTGAATCTGTGGCTCGTAAGCTAGGATGTCTTGTATGAAGAATCATAGAATGGCTGAGGATGGAAGGTACCTCTGAAGGTCACCTGATCAAACCCCTGTGCTCAAGCTGGGCCACCTAGAGCCAGTTGCCCAGGATCTTGTCCAGATGTCTTTTGAATATCCCAAAGGATGGAGACTCAGGAAGCCCAGAACTGGACATAGTGCTCCAGGTGTGGGCCCACAAGTGCTGAGGGGAAGAATCACCTCCTTCAACCTGCTACCAATACTTCACCTAACACAGCCCAGGATACCATTCACCTTCTTTTCAGCAGGGGCACATTGATGGCTCATGTTCAACCTGGTGTCTATCAGGATCCCCAGGTGCTTATCTGCCAAGCAGCTTTCCAGCTGGGTGGTCCCCAGCATATATAGGTGCATGAGTGCATGAATATGCAAGGATACGTGAAATACAGTATTCTCATAACACCTGGTTGTGAAAATATCTGCTAAATAGCTATTCAGCATAGGAAACAAAGACAAGAATCAATAAAAATAATAAATTAAACATCTATCTATAAAAGTCTATGTCACTATAGATAACAGAGACAATATCATAGACGTGAAAGGCCGTTGTAGTAAGTTTCACTATAAGAAAGACATTGAGTTGCTGAAGTGTGTCCAGAGAAGGGCAAAAAGGCTGGTGGGGGATCTGGAGAACAAGTCTTATGAGGAGCAACTGAGGGAGCTGAGGTTGTTTAGTCTGGAGAAGAGGAGGCTGAGGGGGGACCTTATCGCTCTCTACAACTACCTGAAAGGAGGTTGTAGTAAGGCGAGTGTTGTTCTCTTCTCCCAGGCAACTAGCAATAACATGAGAGGCAATGGCCTCGAGTTGCATCAGGGGAGGTTTAGATTGGATATTAGGAAAAATTTCTTTACTGAAAGAGTGGTCAAACATTGGAATAGGCTGCCCAGGGAAGTGGTGGAGTCACTGTCCCTGGAGGTGTTCAAAAAACGTGTAGGTGTAACACTTCGGGATATGGTTTAGTAGGCACGGTGGTGTTGGGTGGATGGTTGGACTCAGTTATCTTAGAGGTCTTTTCCAACCTATGACTCTATGATTCTATGATTCTATGATTCTATGATTCTATGTTTGTAAGATTCTGTGATGTCAGAAGTGTACGCGAAATTAGAAAGCAAATATATTGGGCGGGGATGGCAGATAGGGAAGAAAGCAGAAAGGAGTGGGGAAGCACAGAGAGAAAAGTAATGAAGTCATCAATTTCCCATTCTAAGTTTGATTAAAATGGTGATGATTTGCACCATCTTGAAATAATACATGGGGGGTAAGGAGGAAACCACCTAACTAGAAAGTTCATAGGAGTAAGACTTATGTCTCTGTCTTGTTATCTTGGAAGAGGAAGAGGCAGAATCTTTCCTGTCATGCTTAGACAATTGTGCAGTGTTTACATCACTTTCAAAAATCAAGCACATTGGGGCAGAATAAAACAGTAAAAAAATGAGTAGTCATGCGTCTTTCATTATGGGAAATCGTAGTTCCCTGGTGTGCTAGGAAAAGGTCAGAAGAGCCCATGATAATATTTACACAGCTCTCCAAAAGCATTTTCAATCCACAAAAAAACTATACATTGAAAAGCTGTATTTTTAAAAATTATGATCACAAAATTATGAACACTGTATTGCCACAACTGACAAAACTGATGGCAAGGTGTTCAGATTACAGTGGAGGATATGAACTAGGCATTGAAGGGGAAATTCAAATTGTAACTGCTCAGCAGTGGTAATTTGTGACCAAGGAATGATGCATGGAGGGTAAGATGGCCCAGCTGCAGAAGGGGTTAAACTGGCTGGAAGCAAGAATGCCAGAGACAAAAGAACTCCCAGTGAGTGAAGTTTCCAGTGGTGATAAGATAAGAAACAGCCTCAGCATTGTCTTCCAGACCATCCTACAGTGGGAGGACTCAAGGGCCACCTTTGGGCAGCAGAACCAGCTTTGGGGGATAAACCCAACACTGGGCTGAGGTGTCCCATGCCAGTGGTCACAGGATTGGTGCTGGTGCAAGTGTATATAAGGATATAAGGAACTGGCTCATGATACATCTTTGCAGACTCCTTGTAGAACTGCGTATGGCAGTAGGACTCTGTCCAATGCATTGTTTGATTTTTTGATTTTTTTTTATATTTAAGCACATACACATTAATTCACCTCAAGGGGTACAATAAAAATTTCTCTCGTCGTGCAAGCTACAGGGAGTCAAATAAGGAAGGTCACAAACTTTGGCACAAGCATTAGACCATGCAATGCTACCAAACAAGCTTGCATCTAAATGCAGAGAAAAACTGGAGTTGTTAATAACTGGAGAGGTGATTCATCAGTAGCCTGGAGAAAGCAGAGATATTACCAAAATGTACAAACACAAGCAAGGGAACTTAACATAAGTTTATATAAAAATACAAACAGAAAGCAAGGGAAGATGAGCAACACAAAATGGTGAAATCATAGAAAAGAAGTGAAAAGAGAAAAGAGAAAAGAAAAAGGTTCTGCATGTGAAGTCACATGCAATAGTGTTTGCATGAAAAAAATTGTTACGCCAAAGCCTCCAGCAAGAAGAACAGACCAGTTAAAGCACAAAACCTCAGAAGCATCGGCCCAAAGGATGAGATTTTGCAGGCGGAGGGGTACAAAGTGGCTCTTCATTCTCCAATTTTTAGTGCTTTTGTTCTGCCTTTGTCAGTAGACCTTCCCAGCTGTATGGGAAGCTGAGCATCAAGGAGTCAGCAGCACGTCAAGGATCTACCTGGTCACAAAAGCTTCCTACAGGAAAAAGAACTGAAACATCAGCCAAGCCAATGTTGAGTCAAACAACAGGGGGACATGATTACATACCCGCAGCAGAATATGAAAGAACCTCAATTTAGTCTTGCAGCATAGAGATCAGTCAGAGGCTAGCAAGGAAGCGTCTTCTTTAAGCTACAGAGCACCTGACCGCAATGTCTAATCTGGAACAGGGAGCTGTAGGACAGACAGAAAAACAAAAATCTCAAAGCACATTGAGAATTTTTGCTGCTCCACAATTAAACTGCTAAAAGATTGCCAAGACTTGTTTGAAAGATATTGTCTAAACATACTACATCTGAAAAGATACGAATGATGCGGTAGTGTATCACCTGCTTCACAGAGTAATTAAACAAATGCAGAAAGCAGCCTTTGTTACTAAAGACAGAGAACCCATAACCTGGAAAACGTGAAGATAGCAATTTAAGCAAAGCACTACAGACACCTTACTGCTAAATGCCTTCCAGTGACTCAGGACAACTCCAGTAAAAGAAAAAAAATCATAGTATAGAATACTAAAAACTTCACTTCCGTTTCTCTCCCTCCTCCTCCCATACGGCGCAGGGGGATGGGGAATGGGGGTTGCGGTCAGTTCATCACACGTTGTCTCTGCCGCTCCTTCCTCCTCAGGGGGAGGACTCCTCACACTCTGCCCCTGCTCCAGCGTGGATCCCTTAAACAGGCTGCAGTCCTTCAGGAACAGGCTGCTCCAGCGTGGGTCCCCCATGGGGTCACAAGTCCTGCCAGCAAGCGTACTCCGGCATGGGTTCCTCTCTCCATGGGGCCACAGGTCCTGGCAGGAGCCTGCTCCAGCAGGGGCTCTCCACGGGGTCACAGCCTCCTTTGGGCATACATCTGTTCCAGTGGGGGGTCCTCCCTGGGCTTCAGGGGGAGATCTGCTCCATCGTGGACTTCCATGGGCTGCAGGGACACAGTCTGCCTCTCCATGGTCTGCTCCACGGGCTGCAGGGGAACCTCTGCTCTGGTACCTGGAGCACCTCTTCACCCTCCTACTTCGCTGACCTTGGTGTCTGCAGGATTGTTTCTCTCACATTCTCACTCCTCTCTCGCACTGCAAAATGCTGTTATACGGGTGGGGTGTTTTTTTCTTATTAAATATGTTATCCCAGAGGCACTACCACCATCGCCAATGGGCTCAGCCCTGGCCAGTGGTGGGTCCACCTTGGATCCAGCTGGCATTGGCTCTATCAGACACAGGGGAACCTTCCAGCAGCTTCTCACAGCAGCCACCCCTGTGGCCCCCAAACTACCAAATCCTTGCCATGGAAACCCAATACAAAAGTAAATTGAATTTGTGATTGACTTCACTATCACACATATGTGCAATGTGTCAGCTCAACTAATCTAGAGATGAAAAATTTCCAGAGCATTTTGCTGGTCTGGGGTGCACTATGTCTCTCACCCACACAGATGAGTTCTTTTCAAAGCAGACACAGTGAGGGAGGTTGCCTGTGCATAGTTGAACTTTGTTTCAATGCTGGGTCAGTTCCTGACCCAAGAAGCATTGCTAGATTTCACCACTGAAACACAGCTAACCTTCTCTCCTGGGGTCTATGATCTGACACCCTTTCCAGGTAAAAGCAAGACAGGGGGTCCCTGTACCTAATGCAGTAAATGCTGGTACTCAAAAAATTACTTCCAGCACTTCTGGAGACACCAAGAAGCCACCGCTAGCTGAGGAGGCAGGATACGCACCATTACCTCCTCACATGTAGCCATCTCACCTAGCAGGGAAGTAGTGACACATTAACCAAAATCATATGGTGCATCTCAGGAGATGCCATTGTGATATGGACAAAGGCCCTGCCCTTAGAAATGTGGACAGTCAGTAGATCTCAACCTGTTAAAACCACCAAAGATAAGCCTATCTGAAAAAGAAAATTCTTGTGGTATAGGTCACAGCTGGACTCCATAGTAAAAGGTATCCCTGCCAAGGAAACGCCATTGCTAGCAGGTCTAGGGGAAAAAGAACATCAGACCTTATTTTCACAGCAAACTACACAAACTGTAACTCCTGTTTTTACACTGATATTCCCCCTTGCAGGAATGAGAAATTACTGGAGGGTATCTAAGTGACCATTGCAGGGAAAGCAGCAAAGTGTTTCAGCAAGCACAGTGTCTCTGGCTGTGCCATTTTCAAAACTAGGATCTCAGTATTCTTGGAATGACTCTGTGCATTTTCCCTGGAAGTGGACACTTAGTCATCACCAGAGCACGGCCAGTCAAATGGTAAAGCTGCATTGGCAGTTATGATTGCTGAAGGTCTGTTAAAGAACTCGGTGGGAAGCAAAATAAAAATATTTCAATGACACTCCTGAGTGGAGAAGTTTCTTTCCAGAGGCCTTCACAATGGGTGGCAGTTAGTTCAAGATATAACCCTACATTCGAGTGCTTGCAGCAGCTGAGAAGACACAGAGATACAGGGATTAATGCTGGTTATGACAGACAAGCAAAGGATCTCCCAGAATAACAGTTTAAAGACTCTGCCAGGATGAAAGGACTCCTTCAAGAAAAACTCTGTATTTTGTTTACTCCTGTATGAAACTCCTGTTCTTACTGTAAATGCCATTTGTCTTCCTTCTTTCTTCAGAGAACCTGAAACAATGAGAAATTAATTCCCTCCATGCAGAAACATAAGAACATTCACTTCTGACATGCTCCCTGGAGGTTCCTACCATACCTGGTGCTCTGTCCTTCAGGCTTTGTATCTTGTTTCACAATAATGTACCTATTTTCCACTGACATGTGCTCAAAGAAAGACAGAAAGCTTATGTTCTGAGCACGTCCCATGGTTTTAGAGTTTGTAACAGATTTTGAGTTAGGTATTAAGGAAATCATCGTCAGAGGAAAAAGAATGAAGCACTGAATCTCTATCCCTGCAATCTTTACAAGAGTAGCCTGAGCAAACACATACAGATAGTGGCATAATTGTGAGTCTGATCTGGGTCAGGAGAATGAATTATTTAGTATCATGAGGTTCTTTTTAGGTCTGTCTTGCCACCTTGGATCTAATGTAATGGATGTGATTTTCATACGATGAACAGCGAAATCCTCATTCATGTCACGGCACAAAGCTGATTTTGTATATTGCTCAAACGCACTCCCAAGAGCCACTGCAAAAGCAAGATGCAAGCACAGGCATGGAGGACCACCAAGTATGTGCAGGCTGAGAGGTCCTCAGCAGGACATGGAAGGATCACAAGCACCCAGTGCAATAGTTATCAGAAGCAGCTCTCCTAAGGTGAAGAGCTAAATACTAGGTACTCCCTTGCCAGTGTAAGGGCTGCATTTCTTTGCTGCAGCATCAGGGCATGTCATATGCATGAAGAACTAAGAAAGAACAGCCTGCCAACTCCACAGCTCTGCTCCCACCCACAAGACACCCTGTTAAAGGAATCCTAAACAGGAGAGAGCAGCTGAGCTTCTCCACTCGGGCCAAAAGACAGACCCCATGGGTCCCTCAGAGTGGAAACGTCATCCTCCTGTGTCATTTTTTATTTTTATGAAGTCTGACAATTCACTACCTATGCATGGTTTCCATGAAAGGCTCAGAGTCAGGCATCCCAGTATACCTTTGTGATCAGACCTCTGAAAATGCTAACACTCAGGGACAGAAAACTGCAGTCCCCAGGTGCAAGGAATAAATCCTAAATCTTGCCTTGTCCTGCTTTTCTTTTTCCACGTGGATCTGAGCAGTGAACAATTGCAGTTACCTTTTAATGCAAAGTCTTTGCAGCCTGTCTTTCTGGATTAGATTTCTAATCCAGTTCATCAGGCAAGTGTGGATTTTATCTGCTAATAGTGTTCCTGCCGTGGGCAGCACATGGTTTATAGAAGTGCCTGAGCAATGATGTTGTCAGCAGCTCACAGACTTATTAGAGCATCTGTTCCTTATCAACTGTTATTTTCCAGCAGGAGTCCCTTTGTATGTCATCTTAACCTGAGAGTCCTGTCTTCTGGTGAGGGTTTTCTTTCGATTTCAAAAGGTATGAAAAAGGTAGAGGGAAAACCTGGCCTGGACTAATGGATTCACTGTGATTTTCCTAATCCCCTAGCTAGAGCTTTTCAAACTCATTTTGAAGAGCCAAAATGAGGAAAAAAGGCTGGGAGGACGCAGGGTGTTTGAATAAGGGGACAGAAGAAGAAGATGATATGGCTGACTGGATCCCCATCTGCCTTCCTCTATACTTTCCTTCTTTCCACAGGGTTCACTTTTTGTCTGCTCCTTGTGTCCAATCCTCTACTTTCTTTGCTGCCTTCTTCTTCTAAACACAGACTCTGTTGGCCCTCGGTTCTCCTTTGGTGTCCGTGGCACAGTACGGGCAGAGACATGACGATGTCCATCAGTGATGTGGGGACTCCTGCCAAAGGGGTGCTTGGTGGCCCACCCTGCGGCTCGTAGAGTCTAGTCCATTCGCTGACAAGGACCTCTAACAAGGACCTCCCAAAACCCCATCTAGTATCTAGTCCACTCTATGGCCTGCTGCCTTCTGTGCTCTCTGCTGAAAAGGACCAGCTGGATCTGCCACCCACCACCCAGATTTCTGTATAATATACATATATATATATAAAATATGTAATATATATTCATGTAAATATATATATAATATATATTTCTGTCTTTGCTTGCTTCCACCAAGAGCAATATTTACCAAAATGTTATCAAGTTTGATGATTTTATCAGCAACGCTCAGCATGAGGCATCTGCTATTGTTTCCAGTGCCTAAAAGAAAGCTGGTGCAAACTGTGACAACCCGCCAGCAGTGTCTGGAAGCCATGAACCCATGACAGATGAAAGCTGGGATCTGATGCCTGCTCCTGTACGGACTTCCAGCACCCCAGCAGCACTAGGGCTTGGCAATGGGGACAATGCAGACAAGGAGGTGTGTTTACCAGTAGGGACTAGGTGGGGGGTGTGTTTATTTTGTTATTACATATCTATGTTGGTGAGCTCTGGTTGAAAAGAATTACCAAGCATGTCAGTCAAATCCATGAGTTCCCTTTCTTTTATGTACCCATGACCAGAAAGAAACCAAGCGTAGCACGGAGTAAAAATAGCATATGTGTCACCCTGTGTCCCGCCGGCAAACACAGCGCTCAGATCTCTTTATCAAAAGGTCAAGTCACCTCCCGATCATGGATGAAAACCCACTCACTTAGAGGAAAAGAGCCGACTGTGCTCACGGCTACACTGAAAAACCAGCTGCATTGTTCGGGGAGCTCGGGACGGCGTCTCAGCTGCTAAGCAGGGCGTTTGTGCTGGCCCACTCCCATGTCATGCAGACGTGTGGGCTGCAGGGTTTCCACGCTAGCAGGGAGGGACTGCTCGAGTGAGGCAATCGTGCTGAACGGGGAGAAGGGGACCTGGGGATGAGTGATGAGAAACTAAGGTTTAAACCTCTACTGTTGAATACAACAGAGATAACGAACCAGGGGGAAAAGCCCTTACTAATAGGTGCATCAGGCTGTGGGTTTGACCTTGGCTACAGTAAGGACTAACAGTCAGTCATCAATCAGCTATTGGCTCAGATTTCCCACTGTGATCCCTTCCTGACTGTTTCGCCGCAATGGAGGGATTGTCTCCCTGATCCATGTTTCTCTTTAGCTTCCTGCTGTTTGTTTTTCTGAAGCTTCAGAGTCACCCACAGATGTCTTCACAGCTTCCTGTGGTACAGTTTCAAAAAGCCCGTATCCTTTTGGGGGTTTACTAAAGCACAGTCATCTCACCCAAAGGACATTTGGGTCTCCTGGTGATGACATGGGAGCCTGTACAGAGCAGAGACCTGCTGAGAGCATCACAAGGCTGGCACGAACTTGCAGGCAGCGTGAGAAGCAGTGGAGGAGGGAATGAAGGGACAGCAATAGTATGTGTATGACTTCTGCAGGCTTGAAAAGGGAAAATGGAGAGAGGCAACACTCTCCCTGGAGAGCCTGGCCTCTGGGTCACTTCAGTCTCACCTAAGCGCAAAGGCCTGTCACATCATTGAAGATTTAGGAAATCAATGTCTCTGCAGCTGAAGACAGAATGGAAAACAGTCCATTATATAAAGTGCTGCCAATTATGGTTCTTTTATTCACGCACAGAAGTGACAGGCTACTACACGTGTGCGTAGAGCAGGATGTTTCTGCTCACTAAGTGTCCACTTATCTCTGTTTAGATCCCTTCCTAGCCCTAAACACCAGGCTGACTTGTACCACTCTTGCTCAGATGAACTACATAATGGAGCGCGACCTCTCTGGTAAATGCAAGAAAAGATGACAAGTGTGCTAGTCCCACAAGATGAGGTTAACAGCAGTCTGGAAGAGTGGAAAGCAGGCTTAGCTCCCGTGAAGCATAATATCTGATGGCACATTTTGTTTTAGCATAAGTCTACATTAGTATTCCTATTCTTTTTTTTATCACCAACATACAGGGACCAGTGCAGGTATCCTTATTCCTGGCAAGTAGTATATTGCTATGTAAACTACTCCATTACTCTGAATGGTGCAACTTCCAGAATAATATATTCAATTAATATTTACTGTAAGTAAGAGTATCAATATTTGGCCATGTATAGTGATGACAGTACTGTGAGCTTTTAAAGGTGAGGTCTTTCATTTTAATGTTTTCTATGTAATATACCTGAAATATTATGATTTGTTTAGAACATGTGCAAGAAAACCAAACTGTTCTCTAGTATTAATGATCCTTGTTAGGTAAAATAGAAAGCATCTTAAAAAAAACCAACCATAAAAATACATTAATATTTTCTAATGTTCTTGAATAAAAATCTAATAAAATTAATATAACTTTCTACTAACAGGGCCATTTTCATTTCATGGGCTAAAAAGCAACGAGCCCTGTACAGCAGCAGAGTCTGCAGTCTAGGCAACATGGGAGTAACTAGACAAAAGGAGTAAAATGATTTTAAAGATCTTAGGGGTTAAAATGAGTGTTCCTATTCATTTCAAACCTCTTCGCACTCATGGTGTAGTGTCCTGAGCATCACAATTCCCCTTCCCTGCTACTTTGCCAATAGAGGTATAAAAGGATCAGGAGGGACTGTGGTATGATTTGATTTGGGATTAAAACAAAGCAAGGAAAAATTCTGATTCTCTTGGGGACCCTGAAACAGGGAAAAATGCTTTGGAGCTCTGTCCTAAGACTGTAGCACACGCCTCAGAAAAGGGATGATATTGTTGCCCAGACCACTAGAAGGTTCAAACTAGAAATGCTTCCATCTTGCAGTGATTAAAATCAGAGGTGAGGATCTGCAGGGAATTCAGAGGTTTACTCACTGCCATACGTCTGAGCTAAGGAAAAGCCGCAGGGTGTACCTGATGCAGCAGCTCAGTTTAAGGGAAAGCTCTGCTTTTCTCACTAAACCCTTTACTGCGCCTCCACACTTCATTCAACATTTGCATCGAAAATGAGAATTTTATAGTATGTCTATCTACATCTAGCAATTAAGTCAGATTAATATATGTTATGAAGGTAAAGGACAGCAGCTCTTTTATACTTGAGTAATTATTCCCAAGTAAACATCTTTATGCAGATAGTTTTGCAGGAACAGTTATGCTGAAATAGCTATTCCCATGTGACCACTTAGCCCTGAGCAGTTGTGAATGCACAACATTTGCACTGCATCACTAGCAATTAGCTTACCTAATTGCAAAATTATTTTTTTAATGAAGTTTAAAATTCTTCACTGTGAGAGTGGTGAGACACTGGCACAGGTTGCCTAGAGCAGTTGTGGATGCCCCATCCCTGGAAGTGATCAAGGTCAGGTTGGACAGGACTTTGAGCAGCCTGGTTTAGTGGAAGGTGTCCCTGGCCGTGGCAAGAGGGTTAGAACGAGGTGATTTTTAAGCTCAGGATGGAGTTCCAAAGCATTTTTCCCAGTTTCAGGGTCCCCAAGAAAAAAGGGTTTTTTTCCTTGCTTTGTTTTAATCCCAAGCCAAATCACATCACAGTCCCTCCTGATCCTTTAATAGCTCTGTTGGCACAGCAGGAGAGAAGGGGAATTGTGATGCTACACCACGAGTGAGAAGAGGTTCGAAATGAGTAGGAACATTCACTTTAACACCTAAAATCTTTAAGATATTTTTACCTCTTTTTTCAAGGAATACCCATGTTGCCTAGATTGCAGATTCTGCTGCTGTACATGGCTTGTTGCTCATATTCATCCACTCTACCAACACATTTGAGATGGTTAATATTAGAGAAAATACTAGGTACTTTGTTCATGAAAGCAAAGAAGAATTGCCAGAAAATAATTGTATTTCTCTCAGTAAATGCCAATTCAGTGAAGCCAAATTTTTTTTCATAGAAGAAGGTCTAGACAATACAAGTTAGCTAAAAATCTAATATGAATTTTGTTGGATTTGGTTTTCTTCAGGCAAAAAGAGCTCTTTCTTTAGAGATTTAATTTGAGCCATGAATATTATAATTTAAAACTAAAATTATGATTATAATGTGCCTAAAACTTTCCAGATGATGGAGAAGATGGTATTTTTATTAGCTGAAACCAAAATATTGTCATAATTTCTGTTCACAAAGAAAATTTTAGATTTTCAATTATCATTTAGATTTGAAACTAGTAATTTTTTTTCTATGTGCTGAAACATTTTTGAGACAGAAACAGCAGCTTCTTAACAGTTAGTTTCTCCCTTCTCTATAGAATGGAGTTACAGGCAGCCACAAGGGGGAACAAAGAGATATCCGATGTCTCCTTACCCTACACTGGGGCTAAATAGTTAAGATAAAGACTGTGAGGAAAGAATAAATTCTTTTCAGGGAATCCCTGAAAACTTTTAGTCTGATCTCATTTGAAGTATATAATTTTGTTGCATTCCTGTTTGAATGAAATATTTAATAAAAGCACAATATCTTCCTTTAATAAAATTGCCCTTAATAAAGATACTTAAGATAACCTTAGCTATATTATGCTTTTTGAGACACAGTGCTTTAATGCTGGTGATCTTCAAGCAGGATGTTGAAGAAACCTGCAGAGATCCCTTCCAACCAACATTAGTCCTGGTGCTTGCATAGACATAGCCTAAGGCTTTCACACAGCTTTCGGCAAATGTTGCTGGGGAGGGCTGATGTCTCCAGGTGCCTGCTCCCCTTTCTGTTGGTACTTACAGTCCCTGCTAAACAGTCAGCAGAAAGAAGCCCAGGTCCCTGCCTCAGGTACTGCCCTGCAGTCATGGCACACCGAGAACTGAGGCCCTGGCACACGCTCTGCTTCACCCACACCAACCGGGAACAGTCTGTGACAAACCCTTGAAGGCACAGGAAGATCTGACACCACCACAGCTGTTCACCAGGCCAGCTGGACCTGGCAGACTAGGCTTAACCACGTTTTCAAGCACAGCTTTGTCAAGCCTTGCTGAATGGAGCGATAGAGCTGTGATCTACCCTTCCCACTGGTATGCTTCTAAATACGTGGTTAACGAAGGAGACCTTTATCACAGAATCACAGAATCACAGAATAGTAGGGGTTGGAAGGGACCTCTGTGGGTCATCTAGTCCAACCCTTCTGCCGAAGCAGGGTCACCTACAGCAAGCTGCACAGGACC
>Ga0065711_1010787_pt1 | contig 17651 bp, 11 predicted proteins | sample Hoacrofraction12_FD_59098 | JGI IMG/M metagenome (GOLD analysis project Ga0065711, IMG submission 59098) | Hoatzin crop microbial communities from Cojedes, Venezuela - Epithelial fraction 12 v2 (version 2) | ecosystem: Host-associated > Birds > Digestive system > Esophagus > Crop | place...
GCCCAGGCTGCCCAGGGAGGCTGTGGAGTCTCCTTCTCTGGAGATATTCCAGCCCCGCCTGGCCGCGGTGCTGTGCAGCCTGCTCTGGGTGACCCTGCTTGGGCAGGGGGCTGGGCTGGGGGACCCACAAAGGTCCCTGCCAACCCCAAACATTCTGTAATCCTGTGAACCTTATCGCCTAGGCACGTTCCAGCAGGTTTTACAGCAAAGTCACGTTTCTTTCAGGTTACTGCCCTTTTCTGTTACAGTTGCAAGCACGTTAAGTGGGATGTTGCTTAGGGGAATAAACAAGTTAACAAACTACTTGCTTATTGTGAACCATGTTACCTGCTTGGTGGCTCACGGTGTGAACTCTTCTGTGTTGAGAAGTCATTCTCGGGTGGGCAGAAATCAATATTGCTTCTTTCCTCAGGCTCTTGATCCAGGCTGGGTTTAATCTGAACGTCCAGGACAATGATGGCTGGACCCCGCTGCATGCGGCTGCGCACTGGGGAGTGAAGGAAGCTTGCTCCATCTTGGCCGAGGCGCTGTGTGACATGGACATCAGAAACAAGCTGGTTAGTACGCACCGATGCTGGCCCAACTTAGGCAATGGATTTTGTAGCCAGATGAATGTCAGCTTTGTTGCCTGCCACTTGGTCCAGCGCCATGATGAAGTTACACGGTGAGCCGTGCTCCTAGGGTGTGCACTGGAGCATTTAAGTGTCAGAAAATAATCTCAACTGGAGGAAGATGGGAAAGATTTCGAGCATTGCTGGAAAAGATCAGGGATTAAACTTTAGGACCAAGATTGTAAGAAAGGATGGGGGCTAATATGTGTCTTCCTGTTTTAATGTAATGCTGACAAATTAAACAACAAAAAAGACCATCTTGGAGTGCAAAATAATTTGCTGATATTGAGGTAGAAGACACTGGAACTAGTGAACCCTCGAGAAACTGGCAGCTCAAAATCTTTTCTACTATAATGGTCATAAAAAGGGAAATTGAAAAATTGGCTCAGATTCATGGGAAATGAGTGAAGAAAAATAGAATGGAAGAAAAAAGAAGAAAAGGAGAAAAATTCTTCTTCCATGCTAACAGTTAGAAGTCTTTTCTTGAAGAGCACCTGGACATCCAAGAGCTGCCGTGTACTGGTCCAGGGCTGCTCTCTGTGTTCCCCTCCCGGCTGCCATCTCCAGGCAGTGTCTGTGCAGCGTTTCCTGCTGGAGCAGGTTCAGTTGTACCTGGCTGCTTTGGAGGAGGAACTGAGGTTCTGTGTACTTGGAACAGCACCCGGGAATGAAAGCAGGCAAGAACATTTGATAAGAGAAGTGTGGTGCTGTATGGTTTGAGCACATCTGTCTGCTGGAAACCGACGTGGAAGAGGTGGCTCTATGAGAAGGAGCCATTTTAGCCTGGTGAGCTCTGTGGCATCCAAAGTATGGGGAACCTTTCATGGTTGAAGTGCCATCAGGAGCTTTTCCAAAGTGTTCAGAATGTGTGTGGGTTGTGTTGTGCTAGACTTGAAAAGAAACAGGCACACTGGTGTTTGCTGCATTACCTGCTCTTTCCGCTCAAGGATTGTTGCCTGCCTAGGTCAGATGGTCAGGGCAGCCTGTAGCTATATGATCCCCAGCCATCAGGTTTAATTATGTATTGTTAATTAAACGGGTATTACAGCTTTAGCTGCAGTGAAAATGTAACTGATTTCTTGGTTTGTGCCCCAAAGTAACTTTTCTGGTTTGTTTTATTTTGTAAATGCTCATGGATTTGGAAGCAGCTGCCAAATTTTTTGGCCTGCTGCTGAAGGTTCAAATACGTAATGATGTGGTAGAACAGGTTGATCACATTCCTGCGCAGTACAAGTGTCCTTTTTAGAAGCTGGAAACTCAAATATGTCGGTCCTGGGTGTTTAGATTTGAGCAGCAGCAATCAGGGAGCTGCACTTCCATGATTAAGGTTGCTCTGATCATGGATGGAGTCATAAAACCACCATCACTGTGCTGAACTCTCCTGCTCTGGAGTGAAGCAGAGTGTGTTACACAGCATTTGGGAGGGAGGGAGGGTGTGGGCCGTGTTCACTTTTGTGCTTTGCTGGTAAATAGTGCTTTTTTTGAGTGTTGGCACCACGCCGTATCGGATGTCCTCTTGTCTTCTCTTACCGCATCAGGGCCAGACGCCATTCGACGTGGCTGATGAGGGGCTGGTTGAGCATTTAGAAATGCTGCAGAAGAAACAGACTGTGGTGAGTTTCTGCCGTAATTTTCCACCTCTCCAATTACCTTTTCACGCACGGATGTTCTCTAAGACATATGGCATCACCAGACACAGGAAGCTGAGGCCCAGCCAATTGGTTTTTTTTTTTATGTTAGTCATTTGAAATCTTTAATTACACCAGTATTTTTAATAGCTAGAAATCTGGATGACTGCATCAAGAAGGTCAGCAGTGTGCTGAGATGCAGAATTATGTAGACTGGTAAGGAGTGTATAGTTCATCTTTGGAACTGTTATTAATCTGCAGTTGCTTTTGTTAGCTGGCAAGCTCTTCAGCGTCAAACTGCCCTTTTCTTAATGAGTGATTACCCAAGCCAACTTTGTGTTTGCATCTAAAGAAATACGCTGTCAGTGTTGAGAAAGAGATCTGTTACCGTGTCTGCCTTTCTTACGACAGGGAGACTTTTGAGTGAGAAGAAATTATAAACTTCAGGGAATTCTGGTCTAAAAAAATTGGTGATTTCAAAGCCATATTAAATTGGCATTTTATAATGCAATGGGGATATTGGAAGGGGCTGTAAGCAGGAAATTGTCATAAGAAAAGAAAACAAAAATATATCTTGATCAAAACAAAGCCAGTCGTCAAGCCAGAAAGTTGGTTTTGGATTGCATTTTTTCCTATTTCATCTGGTCTACTCAATTATCGCATTTGGGTGCTTCCAAAAAACAAAGAAACCTTCTTTAAAAAAATAAAAATCAGTAAGTATAATTTAAAAAGTTGGATTCAGAAACAGACATAATGAGAACACTGCTGATAAAACCTAGTACAGTATTTTGAGGAACTGACGGTGTGGGTGGTAGAACTCAAGCTCTGATCACAACACAGCTGCTGTCATCCTTAAATAGCATCCGCAACATCCACAGAAACTTTTTAAAAATTAATCAGCTTCTCCCTAAATGAGGTGTTGATAAATACTATCGGTGTTGTATTTTGGATTTCCTCCTATCTCACTACACTGGGATTCTGCAGATAACTGCACTCCTCAGAAAAAAAGAAAAAGCAAAACGATGACAAGAATTTTCTTGGGGCGGGTGCAAGCCCATTTTTAGGCTGGCTTCACAGGGGTGGCAACCCCCCTTGCTCACTGTATGGTAGCACTGTATAAAGGCTTCTCCATTTATTAACTGAATGTAGCAAGCTAGAGTAGATCTGGGAAGAAGAGAAGAATCTAGATTTTATCACACTTTTTAGTGGATATGATTTTTTTAATGGAAATGCCATCATGTGTGTTTATCATATGCCATTTTTATCTCTCAACATGGAAAACTTACATTTGCTGAGGATGAAATAGGCAGCTCCACAACATGCCTCTAAGTACATCATTTCACTTTCAAAATGGCTCTCAAATCAGATTTTTGAAAATCTACAGCTTGCAGCAGAACAATATGCCATACTTCCTAAAAGATTTGCTGCTGTTATCGGAGAGAAGAGGGGAATTTGTTTGCTGGAAGCAATTCATTTGATGTGGGTTTGGATTTTTTTACCCTGATCTCTGACTTGCCTTTTGAATGGAGCAGGCTGTTTCCTGCGCTTCCCGTTGCTGTGCTCTGTGCTGTGCTCCAGCGGTTTCTTCTGTTTAACGACGTGCTGGACCCCAAATTTTGGCTCTTTGCTGGATTCCATGTAGTGCTTCCTACATTCAGAATTTGCAGAGCTTTTGCTTCTTGTGCCTGGTGTCGGCTCCTGTCAAAAAAGAAAGGCTAACTGGGCTTGATGTGGCACAAAAGAGACAGCCTTCAAAGCGAGCCTCTAATCACCATCCTTTTTTCTGCCTCAACTGTGTCTGTACTCCTAGGAGGCAGCAAACAAGTTTTTGGTTACTGTTTTGGCCATCAGTGGTGACAAAATTCATATTGCTGCTCTCTGGGCAAAACCTTTCAGTTGCTGCGGTGGTCACAGGTACTCTTGTGCGATGGCTTACGCTGGCATTTGAGAGGTTTGCGAGTGACCCGTCCTCGTGGGCGATTCGTCAGCTGCCTGTGCAGGGCTTGTGTGAATGCTTTCCTTGGAGAGCAAGTGAATAACGCAGAGGCGGCAGATTTTACACTGAAGCTGGCCTGATTTCATGGGTGTGCAAACAGATGTGGACAGAGCTCCAGCACAGGGTCTGCGTGGGCAGGTGCCCGGCAGTGCTGTGTAAGTCAGGATTTGACTCCAGGTCTCAGCAGGGACTGCTGCAGCCTCCTCGGAAGCCTTTATTGATTGCAGTTTGGTTCTGAGGACGTGCTGAGTGTGTGGCTGTGCCCTTACGGAGCTCTAGTCCAGGACATCCCGTGCTCTTGCAGATGTGCACCTGTTGAACTGGCTTGTTAAACAGATCCACAGCATTTTTCATCTGACGAGGTGGGGATGACCTTATGCTGTGGTGATTGTCGGGTTGTACTGAGGGGGTTGTTGAGATGTCGCTTTTCATTCTTTCTCCAATCTGCTTGGACTTTTTGACAGTTGCGAAGTGAGAAGGAGACGAGGAATAAGCTAATTGAAGCTGACATGAATGGCAAGCCTCAAAGCGGACTCTTCACCAAGTATGTTTCTTTCCTCTTCATTGAAAAGAAGCTGCATGGAGTGTGGTGGAAGGCCAACTTCGTCTCTTAGCCGTCAGCTGGCCTCAGCTGGTTTAAAAAAAGCTTGCTGCTGTTGATGTTCACTTCATGGTTTCTTTTGAACTTGAGCTCTCTTAAATACAATTTTAACTGTTTCTTAGCATACCCACGGAATGGCAGAACAAGGAGTGGGGCTGGGGCTTGGTGCCCCATCTGCTGCTCTTGTGGAGTATCAATTCGACCTTTGGGCTGAGAACTGCGTCTTTGCAGTTGCACAGGGCCATACAGCCCAGCCAAGGGGTTGTGTTGCGCTAAGAAAAGAGACACCACATTTTTTCTGGACCGAGAAAATTCTTGCAAATTTAGGAAATGTGAGACTGGCATTGGAATCCATGGCGAATTGGCAGTGCTGGGATGTTGAGTCTGCAGATGGATTTTTGTCATTTTGCTTGTTCTGTATGTAGCAAACCATGTCTATACATGTTCCTGAGAAGCAGAACTCGGAAATAACTCACTCACCTGGTGCTCCGTAAAATTTCTATATCTTGCAGCAAAGAGAAGATTCTTTATGAGGAGGACACGCTGAAGTCCGTGGAAATGGAGGAAGAGAACAAGGACTCTAGCAGTTCTAGCTCTGAAGAAGAGGAGGAAGCTGAAGAAGATGAAGTTTCAGAATCAGATGCTGAAAAGGAGTCAGGTAAGGCTTAGTACAGTCTTGGATTTAACAATTAGCCTAGCAGCATTAGGGGATCGGTTTGATAACTGCTTGCCTTTTTGTTTTCCCTAGTTGTTAAAGACATCCTGAAAGTCTTGCTTTGAGGGTACAGGTATAGAATATGGAGGACTCTGTAGCTAGTGTGCTAAAAAAGCTGGTCTAAATGCTGACTCCCAAGGTAGCAGAATTTTTCCAAAAAAAAAGCTGCGGATAGCATTTTAAATTCTACTTCCAGCTCACATGAATTTAAGCTAACATGTTGTTCCCAGGTTGTTCTTACACAGTAGTTTTTTTTTCTCATTGGCCAATTTCAGGATGAACGCTTCAGTTACTGGAAGATGGTAGAAATGCAGTTGAACACGTAGGAAGGTAATAGCCTGTTGTATTTGGATCGGAGGAATGAAGTGAAGGGCTGAAGCTGTTCTGTGTAATTATAGAGGTGAGGAACTTTTTTCTGCCTGTGATGTATAAGAATTGCAGAGCAGAGTGGAAAATAAGGGTGAAGTACATTGAGTCACGTTGGCCTTTACATTATAGCTTATTGCTGGCATCCTACTTCCTTCGTTTCAATCCCATTCTTTTTCCATAATTTGTAAGGCTTCCTTAATTAGTTTAAACAGCATATATGTGCAGCACAGAAAGTTTAAATAAAGATACTTAATTTTACAGTAAGCCAAGACTTACTTGTACTTAATATTTCTGCAAAGAGAGAAGGATCTTGGGCTATGAGATATTTAATGATTAAACTACTTTTACCATCAGCTTACTTGGCCTGTGTCCCAGTATACTGATGCAGAAGTCCTTGCGGAGAAGTGTAGTTTAAAGTTTTGTCCTGCTTCTTGTGCCAGTAAAATTGTCACCTGTGTTGTAATTGTATCAATTACGATGTTTATCACAGTATGAGAGGTGCTGAGAATCCTGGCTGCTGTTTGCAGAGCTGGTAGTTACAAATGCTGTTGGGGTATGACAGCAGCACGGTGAAATAATCTTTTGGCTTTTAAATCAAGCAAATGTAGTGGAGATATCGGTGGTAGAAGCAGGCATGCAGAAGTAGTCGCATTTATTTGCTCCATAAATCGGGTTTTACTAGACAGCAGCCCTGGGTAGCTGTGTGTCAGTTCTTGTAAACATGGTAAAACTTGACCAAAACGCCCCGAACATGTGTGGCTGTGAGCAGTGGAGCTGCGTGGTGCTGAGCTGCTTCGGGAACAGCACGAGGTCCTGCGGCAAGGGAAGTGCTACAGCACTCGGCGTTAAATTTTGTGTAAAGCCAGAGCAGTTCTTTTTGTTGAGTTACTTCACTGAGCAAAGCACATTATACAGATCTGTTTCAAACCACTAAAGCTAAAACAAGTCGAAGACAAAAAGCATTCACGTAACGATTAAGCACTGAGCTTCAGGCTTTGCTACCTGTGCTCTCTTTCCCTGGAGAGATTATTGGCTCCTTTGAGAAATTTCCATCAGAACTGAAACCTTACCTTGTAATTCTTGAATCTTGAATGAAATCAACGTGAACTTGTCCAGCTGGATGTAGAAATCGTTGTCAGTTGTGGCATATGTGAATGGGGTGCACGTTTTCGATACTCTTTTTAAAACAAGGTTCATGAGATAACAGCATCGGCCCAAGCGTTATAGGAGGAGAAGCAGGGAAAACAGCTTTTCATAGAAAATTATAAATGTCACAGTGTTATGAGTTTCAAACACAATCTTAAGAACAATTATGCTTGATTATCTGCTAGACATTTTAAATGCTTGTATGGATACAGGAGGCGTGCTTTTGCAAACATGGAAATTATTTCCGTATTACTCTTGATTTTCTTCTGAGATTTAATATTCACATAGCTTTGTAATTCCGAGCAGTTCTGGACAGAGAGAAGACAACTGTTGTCAGAAAGCGTCCCAAGTCCAGATGAAGGCAAAAAAAAAAAGCCAAAATACTGTTATGAGTGATCTTTTTAAATCAAAAGAAATTAACTCCTTTGGTGCCTGAGGATAATGCAGGACAAAGTAGAAGCTGTCAGTAGAATACCGAAGTTTATTTTGAGGTATGTTTTGAAGGGTCGGAGGTTGTGATAAATTTATGGAATTTGCAGAGATTGTGGGAGGAGGAGAAAATTGAAGAGGTGAGCAGTGAAACTGTTGGAGTGCCTCAGAGTACCATGTTTCTTAGTCAAAGACATTTGTGTTCTTCAAACACAAACAGCTAACTGCAGTTTTGCCATTTTATTCATCTTGGACAACTCACAATTTGGCATTGGGTTGTATATAAACAAAAAGAAAGATCAATATAAAATTCTGGAGTCATTATCTGTGCTGGTAACTATTACAATAGGTAATTATTGTGAATTAAAGCAGACCAGGGAAGCTTTCAATGTTTAAAAACAAAACCAGGAAACTCCCAAAAAAACTCTTTAAGAAAAATGGCATTTATGTCAAATTGGAGAAATAAATTTTCAGCCTTGTTGAATTTGTTTTGGGGAGGTTGAGCTAATCTTGACCTGTTTCCCTTGTTTGGAATTTTGAAAAATAATGTTTATTGCTGAAGTTTTAGTAAAAGTGGGCTCCTCCCCGAAGGACGGCGATGCCAGTGGTAGTGCAGTCTCTCACGCTGCCAGTACGAGGTGCTTCTGCCTGCCCTGCTGCGATCGACTCCTTTCGGTCGCGTTGCTCACAGTTAAGAGTTTCTTTCCAACCTGTCGTTACCACTTCAGCTTGTGCCCTTGTAATTAGGCTTGACCTCAGAAGTTGACCCCTGTACCACAAACTTCCAGCACAGGCTACCAGCTGCCCTTGAGCCCCGGCTGCGAAGCCTGCTGGCTGTCAGGACAGGTCAGCTCTCCCCTCCCTGCGATGGCGAGGGTTCTCCGGTGTTTGGCAGGCTTTGCTCTCAAGAAATCAGCAAATGGCCAGCGTGCAGTTTTTGTCTGTATGTATTGCCATGGGCTGCTGTATGCCGAGTCAGGCCTGCAAGGAGGAATGGGTGATCTACCAGCTCTTCCTAGAAGGGCTTTTTAAAAGTGCAGTGCACCTGAGTGTTAGGCTCAAGAAATTAAATACTCTGTTTAGATGGCTTTGATGGAAGTTCTGAGATAACACAAGAGGAGAGAAAGGTGGGTGAGGCTTCAGTATCACGCAGACCTTCCTAGGGGAGGTGCAGCTTTGTCTCTATAATTCTGGATCTGTCAGACCTGCTAACTGCCTCTTATTTTTAAATGTTTCTCTTGGCTTGCTCTTTTCTGTTTCCGTGTCCTTTGAACCCTGTATTCTAGGAGCGAGAACATTTGTTTCAGAAAGATTGATCTTCGTGCTCCAAGGTGCCATCCTCACAGATGCTCCATACTAAACTACTTTTTATATGAAATAAAAGATCTTTATTCACTGCACAGATCTCGTTTGCTAATACTGTTTGCATGGTTACATTGAAAATTACTTTGTTTCTTCAAAACCATGACTGTGTGAGGCACTTACAGCTGCGAGAGGAAAGCATTGCTTTGTTGGTGTAGGTGCATCATTTTGCAGGCCCCTTGTGCCTGGCTGTGTTTGCTGTCTGGTCTGTCCTCGAGCCCTGTGCGCTCCCGTCGGTTGAACCCATTGCTCGAGACATAGTTTCTGCTTACTCTCCCCCGGTAATGTCTGGTGGATGTTCTTAAGTCAAGCGTGGTGCATAGATACAGAAACACTTTTAATACTGCACGACTGCACTTGTCTAACCGGCAGGGAGCCAGCTGTGAGCTGTGGTAGTGTTTTCTTAGCTTGCTTTGAGCGTTAGCTGGGAATCAGTCCTAGCTGCCTGTAGAAAAATGGATTTTGCTGTAGAAGACCAGAAATTCTGCCTGCCAGCATGAGCAACTACAGCAGAACTGGGCAATGAAGTCCACCAGCAGGCTGAGCCGGGGACGGGTGCTGTGACCCATCCTCGCCCGCTGCCGGAGGAGCGGCACGCTCTGCTGCTCTGCCCAGGGGGGACGAGGGAAGAGCAGTCCCTGAGAGGAAACCAAAGTGTGAATTAAACAAAAAAAGCTGGTTGTTCTGCTTAAGGTGCTTTCTGCAAAGATTTTGCTTGTCTGTGGGGATGAAGTTCAAAAGCTTTGCCTGGAAAGTCGTGTTTGTTAGTAAGTAGAAAGCCTCCTTGCAGAAAGCCCTGGTCTGCCTTGGCACTGACACCCTCTTTATGATCGAAGGTGTACTGAGGTCACAGCGACGCTGAACTTGAGCTTAGTGCACACTGTGCTGGTGAAGAAGGGCCTTGGAAGTGCAATACTGAAACATTTGGTTTCTCTTCTTGTTTAAAATTGTAGAAAGGAAGGAAGAGCCCTTTGCCAACCACTCCAGTCATGAGACCAGGCCTAGCATCACCGAGCAAGTACCACCACCAGAGTCCAACTCCTTCACTGCATCTGCCAGAAGAGTAAGTGACTTGGGAAGCAATGGGGACTCCAGCAGAGCTTGGAAGCAGGAGGGTTTTCTGGGAAATGTACGCTCCGAAACCGATTTTCAGAGGAGTTGCAAGACGTGATTTCAGGAACGCGTGATAGTGTGCAGTTTTGATCGGGATGCTGTGTTAGCATCAGTATAGGACTGGCATGAAGGAGGAGGTTTGTATGATAAGGTTCCTCTTGAATCTCTTGCTCTCTGAAGCAAATTGTGCTGTTCACAAGAGAAGCCCTGCTTAGCGCAAGTGCTTTGTGTGGCTGTCAGTTCTGAGGTAGCTGGTGCCAGTCGCTAAGCAGCAGGTGATCTTTCACCAAAGCTGGCTCCTGCCAGTGTGCCAGCAGCGAGTTTGGCATCATCATCATTTGAAGTGCCTCTGACTTGCCAGACATGGTTGATTTGGTGGCGTTATGTTATGGGCCAGTAAGCACAGAGGATAAAGTTTGCATCTGACAAGATGGCTAGGCTATGAAAGCTTTCTGAAGGAGAAGCAGAGTTACTGAAATCTTACCTGAATTCTCCAGCTCTCGCATCATTCAGCTAGATGGCACCAGGAGACTGTGTTCTGCGGAGGGCTGGTACCATACACTTCTGCTTTCTTTTTGCACCAGAATATGGAGGACAGCTGTACAGTGCAGGCACCTTGCCAAAGTCAGAATCTCTAGGTACATGTTAGAGGGGAAAATGCTGCTCGCTTAGTCACACTTTTTTGACATGCTACCAAGTGTACCTTCTCGTCCAGATCAAATGAGATAGAGCTCCTCTGGGTGTTGTTCAACCCAGGCTGACTTAGCAGGGGAAGTATGAAAGGTAGAAGGATACTGGGAAGTGTAAACGCTTCAGTTAACCTTTTCCTAACTGCTGCAGAGTGTTGCTCTCGCTCATTTGAGCTGTTTAACCCAGGGTGAGGCTGTTAGGGTATAGAAGAAGGCTTGTGTGCAAAGCAGTTATTAATTTGACATCAGTCACTTAAGATCGGCTGCTTTACCTCGCTTACATGTTTGATTCTTCTGTAACTCTCTATCAGATTGGGTTTTATGTGGGAAAATACAAGTGCTTGTGTTGCCCTTCGTTTGTGGAGTTACTAATATTTGCCGTTCCTGTGTTGTCCAGAAATTGCAGAAGGCAGCGTTTACTGTGGATTGAAGCTTTCTCTGAGGAAAGTGTCAAAACTACATTAAAGCGTTAGGGCTGTGTAGCTCAGTAGGCTGGAAGTGCCAGAATTAGTGGACTACAGGAGATTAACTCTGTACATCTGCATTAAAATAACATTAGCTAAGAAACGCTACTAAAATACTGCAGTGATAATTTTATGATTTCAGTCTTGGGCCAAAGAGTTTGAGGGCAGAGCTCCCCAGTAGCTTCATTTGTTCTGGATAATGTCAGGTGGTTCGTGTTATGTAGAACATGGTCTAATAATGCTTGCATCGGCTTTGACCAAAAGCCTTGTCTACCCCAGTATCCTGCCCTTGACAGTGACCATCAAAAGATACTAGAGAAGACAGAATCTAGCTGGATTTGTCTCGCACCTTCTAGCAATTTGCATTTCAGGGACTTGCTGAACCTGTGGTATTTTTGTATTTGGTACCCCCGTTAGACTTTTCCTGTATGAATTTACGCAGTCACTTTTTGAGCACCCATAGTGTTTGGGATCCTATGATGTCCAGTGGCAGAGAGTTCTTTGGCTTAATTACACATTACACAGAGCTTCCTGCACCCATTTCTTTAACCCTGCCACATGATGGTTTTGTTTGCTGCCCCTGGTTCCTTTATGGAAAGGAACGAGGAATAATTATTCACCCTCTATGTGCCACTGAGGAGTTTGTGTACCTTGGTTGTATCTCAGCCTGGAGACTCCTGGTACGCTGAATGACTCCTCATGCAAAAGCTCTCTTGCTCTACTCGTTCTTGTTGCCGTTCCCTGAATCTCTTCCCCTTTTTCTCTCCTGCTTTTGAGCTGTGGAGCCGAGCTGTGCACAGTACCAAAGGTGTGCTTGTACCCTGCAGTAACACAGAGGCATAATGGTGTTGTGCTTCATATTCTATTATTTTCCAATAATTCCTAATGTTTTGTTTGCTTTATTTCCTATGCAACTCAGTGTTGAGCCCCTGTCTTTGTAGAAGTATCTCTTGTGGTGCCCAGGCTCCATTCTTGAATGGCAGCAGGCATCTTTTTGCAAGACTTGATAACTGTAACTAGAGGCGTACATCTAGGCAGTTGTATATTTGAGGGATAATACATGCTTGTCAGAAGTGTCTCATGTAACAAGAAGCACGAAGCTCCGTTCTGTAACATGTATAGAACATGTGATTACCTGACCTTAGAAAGGTTTGAGCTAGAACTGGCCTCTGCAAGTCTGTAGTCCAGCCTGTTACTCAAAGCAGGGACAACTTCAAGCCTCTGTCGTGTTGCTTTGAACTGCCTGAGTTCAGCTGAGTACTGCAGAGGCCCTGAGGATGGAGGTGCCCCACTCTCTCTTGCTCCCTGTCCCAGGGCAGCGTCGCTCCTACCAGGAGGTATGTCTTCCTTCACGTCAGTTGGGATGTCCCGTGCTGGGACTTGGGTCTGTTCCTACTTCTCCTTTCACTGTAGACTGTTGAGAAGATGTCTGGTTCCATATCCTCTGTAAACTCCAACCCAGAAGTAGCAGAGCAATTAAATCTTTTCCTTGCCTTCTCTTTTCCATGCTAAACAAGCCAGGTTTCCTCAGTCTCTCTCTTTACGTGTTGTGTACTCCAGCTCCCTAATGATCGTAATGGCTTCTCCTGGACTCTCTCCAGTTTGGTCTGTGTAAGGGTTTTAAGCTCTTTTGGGTAGTCCCAAAAGAGCCGATTACTTTTTTCAGTGTTCTGCCTTTATTGAATAATTTCCCCTTCCTAAACAGGTGCTTCAGCAAGCTGCATTGTTCCTTGTATTGTGTCTGCAAAGCTGGAGGGGAGGGCACTGTGTAGGCAAAAAGAGCTGCACAATGACACAAGACTGCTTTCATTGTCTCTCCCTGGGGATGAGGGCACCACAGCAGTTTGCATCCCTGTGAGTTCACCTTGAGCTATGTCCTCTAATTAAAGCTAAGCAGGAAAGCAGTCACTTCATCTTCCGTTCACAAGTGTAGCCCAGCAAAAACTGAGGCTTGTTGAAATACTTTCAGAACTTCAGTTGTGCCTTGCTGTGCTCTTACTTCTTCCAAATGTCCCTTCTCCTCTACAGTTCAGTTGGCTCGGCAAGACGGACGAGCAGAAGGATGAGTCACCGTCGTCGTGGCGGCTGGGACTACGGAAGACTGGCAGTCACAACATGTTGAGTGAAGTCGCTGCTACTCGTGAGGCGCAGAGAGATAAGACTTCCTCTATCTATCGTTCTTCGTCAAGTCCTCGAATATCTGCGTTATTAGACAATAAAGACAAGGTTTGGCTTTCAGCAAAGGTGTTTTAGTGCATCCCTGTTGAGCAGACTTTACCTCACAGGTTTAAGACCCTTTCCCGTTCATTTTGAGTTATTGCTGGGCTTTGTATCCAGCACAAACTTAGGTCTCTTTCACTCTTTTTTTTTTTTTTTTTTCTTTTGAAAATCATTCCTATCCTGTCAGTTGTTCTCGCAGAACCGGAGTTTGGTGCCCCTTTGGCCTAATTACTGCTCAGTTTGGAGTGGGCTGCCAGTCTGGCATGGTCCATTCTTTACCACCAAATAACTAATCCAGACAGTAGCACATACCTGCAGTGGAAATTCTCCTTCACTGTCATCTATATGGATTCCTCCTGTATCCACCAGCTGTCTTTGTGAATCCCATCCCACGTGTTCATTAGCTGTAACTTCGCTGCCCGTGGGTAGATGCCCCATCCCTGGAAACATTCAAGGTTAGGTTGGACAGGGCTCTGAGCAACCTGGTCGAGTTGAAGATGACCCTGCTTGTTCCAGGGTGGTTGGACTGGATGGCCCTTAGGCGTCCCTTCCAACCCAAACTATTCTATGATTTATAAGTAGTTAAAGTTAGTAGCTACTTTTATTCACTAGCATGCTCTTCAGGAAATCATTTTCAGAACTAATACTTTTATGCTGTGGTATGCGTTGCCCAAGAAAATGCCCTAAACCCGTTGTCCTTAGACAGGAGAAATTCAGTTGTCGCTGAATGTGCTGGAAGTGTAGCAGATGTGCAGTTGAATTACTTCTTTTTCTTCACCAGGATAAAGACAACAAGAGCTATCTTGCCACAATAGCCCCCAGAAGACTAAGCAGTACGAGTGATATAGAAGAAAAAGAAAACAGGTGAGACTGTCTGAATTTAATGCTCAGCTTCTGTCCTGTCAGTAGTTCCTCCAGAATGGCCTTTTTCCTATATTCATAGTGCATATATTTTCTCAGCAGTCCTGAGTACATGGGAATTCACAATATCGAGAGCTATCTGTCATCTGTAAAAGTTCTGGTACGTTGCTTTTCATTTAGGTGGGCAGACAACAGGCTGATTTCTCCACCCCTGCATTCCTATGGGTATGGTCTCCATCCAGGAAACTAGATTTATGTATAGTCTTTCCTTTTATATGCAAGTGCCTCGTTTTGTAGCTGGCACCTGCGCATGTACCTCTGTCGCTTGCTCAATAGTCACCTTCAGTGCCTTTGATCGTGCGGCTGTCACTTTTTGACTCGCTTGAGTCTGTGAGCTCTGTCATATGGAACTGTTTCCACTGCAGGAGTTGTTTACGTGGTGAATGTGTGTGGTTGGTTCTGGACAGAACCACACTATAAATAGGACAGATACCTGGCATCTCAAGATATATTTGAGGAGCTAATCTCTACAAACAGGTTCTTCACAGTTTGTGTTAGAAGGAGTAAAACCTGAGCTTAGCCTCATTTCCAGCCATGTCCACAATCATGGTAGAAAGGCACGTACAGAGAGGCCATTGTGAGCTGTAGTTGTTGGGAAGAAGTCGTGGCAGATGACCACCCTGAGAGAATTTCAGCACAGTTTGAGATTCTTTGCTGATCTCTTGCTGGAACCTCACTGCTGCGTTCTTGCTTCAGCTCAGCCCGTCACTGTGATTTGGAGTTTAGCAGGCAATTTGTGTCCGCTGGTCAGCTGGAGCGGTTCTGGCAGCGGCTCGTACGGAGTGGCCTGTCCAGCTGACTGCTGCCGAGCGTCCCTCGCGCGGCGCGGTGGGGAGTGAGGAGAACTGGCCGCGTGAGCAGGTGGTGCCCAGGCCTGCTGGGTAGGACAGATTTTTCCCAATATTCTTTCCTTTCAGAACAAGCTGAGTTTGACTTCGCAGACCCGCAGGTGTCTGAAAGGGCATCAGCATGTACATGGCAATTGAAAAATGAAAAATAATTGCGGGCTGATGAGTGAATGGATTTGTTTTGCTTTACAGCTCAAGGTCCTGTCAAGGCCAGAGAAGAATAGGACATATTGTCAAAGTGTGTGTTAGGAAAAGGAGCCCTGATTTCAGATAACTGTGATAAAAAGGACTATTTATTGATAACTTGTCAAGTAGTTTTAGCTATTGCCAAGTATTTTGTTGTTTTCTGCTGCTAACTACAGCATAGGATTTGCCACACTGAATTGCTTTACTGTCATTGCCTGGATACCTCGGAGAAGAGAATCTTCCCCTGCAGTTGCAATATCTGTCCAGTTATGCAACGTTGTTTGATACAAAACGGCAGAGAGAATACCAAACAACGTTGTTTAATATGTTAAATTACTTCTATGGACAATTGAAACTTCAGTTGGAAGATTTCTGACTCAGAAGGATCTTGTTCCTCTCTATACAAAGCATTATCTGGTGGCTCTGAAGTCCCACAGCTGGCTGTAACAGAAACTGCTGTGAAGGCCAGAAGAGGGGTTTCAGTGAGCTGGGTCACCTGTGAACGTTGGTGCACACGGGCTTTAGGGAAGGGTTTGTGTTGTGGCCTGTAAAGGAGGCAAAAGCAGACTCCAGAAGTTTTTTCTAATCAAACCTCGTGCTCTCTCCTGCATTAGAGAATCAGCTGTTAACCTAGTGCGGAGCGGCTCCTACACCCGGCAGCCGTGGAGGGAGGAATCAAAGGGAAGCGAAGCTCCCCATTCTGGTGCACCTACTACCTACGTATCTACCTACTTGAAAAGGTACGTCCAGTTCTCTCTCGCATGGGTTCCCAGGCAGACAGTTCTACTCCTAACATGCCTCCCAGACTTCAGCCTCCTGCTTGCTGCTTACTGCATCAGTGTAACTGGCCGTGGGACCCTCTTCTGCTGAGAGCAGGAAAGAAAAATTAAGATTTACTGACATTTGTCATGCTAAATAATATTTTTGAAAGGCCATCATTTTTGTTGATTTTTAAATTGCTAAACTGAATTTAAAGATCTCTTCTTCACATAATTCAAATGCAAAGTGTTTTCTCAGTTTTATGCTAGTATTATGGTTAGACAATAAAACTAAAATTGATCATAAAAAGAGAACAAAGTAATTACAGTTTGAAGGCATTGTTCAGATAGCTATTGACAGGTAAGTTGTAGCTCATCTCTGATTTTGGTTTATAGTAGTCCATGGTTATGGCATCATTATCGGAACAGTGGCAGTGTTCTTGTGCATGACTTGCAGCGCTTGCTAAGGAGTGAGGCTGGCGTCTCCAACTGATTTCTTGTGGCAGTAAGGAAGCAGTTTCTGCACAGTGTATGTGAAGTTGTAGAGGCCGATTGTCGGTGAACTAGCCAGGCAGAAACAGGAGAGCAGTCCTGTGGATAGTGTCTTTAATTGGCAGCATCTTTTACCCCTTTGGAAGGCAGAGGCTCAGTTTCTTTGAAGTACCAGGTAATGCTGTCTCTGGATGAGGTGAATGAATGCCCTGCTCTGTGAAGGCAAAGAATACATTACTGAGTTTTCATCTCATTTGTGAGAAGGAGGATCAGCTCTTTGTGCTAAGTGCAGTTCCATCACCTCACCTTTATTTCAGCTAATACTGGGAGCCATCCGAACAGCGTCTATAAACATGTCACGCTGCAAAGCCATTTGATCTGCGCCTAAGGAAAAAGTCAGAAAAATTTCAAGGTTTTAGATTGTTACACCAAATTCTAGACCCTGAACTAAGTAACTGTCCTGAAGATGGAGCAATTGCTTGAGATGTTTGGGAAAAGGTGGATTTTTCCTGTTCTAGTTCTTAGGCTGGTAGAGGTAAGTTGTGCTCAAGGATGTGTCTGTCCAATTGCTGAGCACGTACAGACCCATTTCCACAAAAGGGGAACAGATAGCCACTTCAAGCAGTAGACTTCTCCTGCTCTGCTGATCCATTCCAGTGACTTCACATCTATCCTGGGACATGATGACAGGCCAGCCTCCACAGCTTGTCTCTCTCGAAAGGCAGTCCGACAAGCCGCAGCTGATTACATTGGAAAACCTGTGCCTCTTGCTGCTGGCATGCCTTGCTGTTCCCTAATCTGAGCGACACGGCAGTCTCTAACATCACTAACGTGGCTGTCTGTTAAAATTTTACAAATGTGGACTGTTTACCTCGGCTATTCCTGAACCAGATTTAGTATTAGATTCACATAGTTGTACTGTGTTTCCGTGGTTAAACTGTGCAGAGGCTAGCGAAGGTTTTGGCTGGCCGGGGTGTTTCACTAATCCCGATTTATTGACACAAAGGCTGCATTCCGGCCTTTCGTAGGAAGGTGTTTATTTACAAGCAATTACAGAGAATGGCTTTGCAAGGTAGGAATAAAGTCTACTTTTTTTAAAGAGA